>Ga0302303_10002211_pt1 | contig 11993 bp, 3 predicted proteins | sample III_Palsa_E2_1_FD_194542 | JGI IMG/M metagenome (GOLD analysis project Ga0302303, IMG submission 194542) | Peat permafrost microbial communities from Stordalen Mire near Abisko, Sweden - III_Palsa_E2_1 | ecosystem: Environmental > Terrestrial > Soil > Palsa > Peat permafrost | place: Sweden... | reverse complement strand
AAAACCACAGGCGAAAACTATAAAGCCGAAGTATCGGTAAGCACCTCCCTTGAAAACGGCCAGGTGGTTATTAGGGTGAAAGATAATGGCGTAGGCATCCCTGATGCGATAAAAGATAAGATCATGCAGCCATTTTTTACCACCAAACCGACGGGCGAGGGCACGGGTTTGGGCCTGTCATTAGCTTATGATATGGTGGTGAAAGGGCATGGGGGGAATATCATAGTTAACTCAAAAGAAGGTGAAGGTTCGGAATTTATAATTTCATTGCCTGTTAGTTAATTCAACCCGCTACTCTTTTGCAATTGAGGCATATATGGCTGTTATAATTTGGTTTTTAACTGATAAAATGCGTACTTAAAGCAATTTATTCCCAAACACGCACTCCTCATGAAGAAATCCCTGCTGTTTGTGTTAACCCCGATAGCTATCGGGATTGCAATAGGCTTTGCCTCGTGTAAAAATACATCAACAGATGTTGAACAACCACCTCAAACGGAATATGCACAGCCGGTTAGCTACCCTTTAAAATTCAGCAAGGCTAAAAAAATAGATTGGGACAGCATTAAAACAGTCAGCGTCAATCCGCTGGTTAAAAAGTTTGACCTGAACAAGTTGCCAACCCAATCTTATGATGTAACAGGCTTTAAACCTTTTAAATATCCTGTTGAGGAAACAAAACTGGACTTCAATGCCTTGCCTGAAAAGGCCCTGGATATAGATAAAATTCCATCCAGACCACTAAAATTTAAAACTGAGATCTTACCGCCCCCCCACCTTATCAAATCGGGGCCGCCTCATTTAAAAAATGGCGCTTTATCCCTTTTTCAATTGGGAGAAGCACAGGGCCTCCCGGAAAGGTCTATAACTTGCTTGTTTACAGATCATGAAGGATTTTTATGGATCGCTACCGACAAGGCGTTATACCGTTATGACGGGGAAAATCTTTCATCATATATTCCTGTAACCAGGCCCCATTTCATTTATAGCATGGTGCAGGATAGTCTTGGCAGGATATGGATGGGCACATGGAGTGGTGGTGGATTAGAGGTATTTGATCCAAAAGACAGGACATTAAAAAAGACGGGCAAAACCATGGGGCTTAGCAGTAATCATACAAATATGTTATTGCAGGACAAACAGCAAAGAATATGGTTTAACTCCTTTTCATCAGGCGGTATAAATATTATTGATCCGAAAACGCAAACAGTTAAATGGCTGGATAGAGCGTACGGCCTGCTGGATAAAGTGCGCGGCCCGTCTGATACAACCGGGTACGGAGCAATATCACAGGATAAAAACAATAATATATGGATCGCCACCGAGGGAGGCGTAAATATGATCGATCTGAAAAATAAGAAAATTAAATACCTGGATAAAGCGAATGGTTTAAAGTCAGATTCTTTAACCAGTGTGCTTTGTGACCAGAGCGGCCGTGTATGGATAGGACTATACGGAGGATTAGTGAATGTATTGGATATTCAAAAAAACTCGATCCAAACCATTAGAGAAGCACAGGCTCCTAAAGCAAATATATCAAGCTTTTTACAGGATAACCGGGGCAGGGTTTGGATAGGTGAGTTCAATAACGCTGTAACATTAATAGACCCGGAACGGCAATTGGCCAGGACATTGAAAAAAAGTGACAGTTTAAACTCGGACCAAATTGTTAGACTAAACCAGGATAGCCGGGGCCAGGTATGGATAGGTACAGAAAGAGGATTAAATATGATCAGCAATAACAAAGCGGTCATTGAACATATCGGGAAAGCCCGGGTAGATGTGTTGATAGAAGATAAGCAGGGTTTGGCATGGGATGACCTATTTAATGGCATTGATATCATTGACCGAAAAAACAAAACAGCCAGGCATTTAGGCGTCCTGCAGGGTCTTGGTAATGATACAGTTATCCGGATCAATGAAATAAATGATAAGCTATTTATCGTCACCTACGGAGGCTTAGACATCATTGATCCATTAAGAACAACCATTACGCATATTGGCAAAGATCAGGGCCTTAACAGCATGTTCCTTAATGGAATCGCAGCGGATAAAATGGGACAGATATGGATGACCGAAAGAGGTGGATTGTGTATTTATGATCCGAAAACCAGTACGGTTAAACACATTGGTAAAGCCATTGGCTATAGTAACTTTTTTGCTAATAATATTCAAACAGACGCAAAGGGAAATATCTGGCTTAACAGATTTCCAGGTGGTATAGAGGTGATCGATCCAAATACCCGGACCATAAAACACTTAAATGATAATGATGTGCCGGGCTTAAAAGAGCCCGGGTTCAGATTGCTTTTGCCAGATAAAAAGGGGAATATGTGGATAGGCACAAATAACGGTATTTATATCGCGGACATGGAAAACAAAACGCTTACTTCATTTTCAGTACCCCAGGGGCTCATCGATCAGCGGATAGCTACATTATTGCAACGGGACGGCCGGATTTATGCAAGTACTGTAGGGGGTGTAACCATGATCACGCCTCCGGTGGAAGGTATCGTAACTAATAAAAAATGGGGAGCCTATTCTTTCGGAAATGAGTACGGGTTATATAAAGTAAACGATGATTATGGCAATACAGATGCGATCAGCAGGGACGGGTATTTTTTGTGGGGCGATTATGGAGTTACCATATTGGACCTGTCAAAAAAGGATACGTTTATACCACCTCCCTATATTGCCGGGATGAATATTATGGATCAGGCAAACCTTTTTACAGGCCGGTCCCGTACTGTTTCAAATGGCATGGCATGGGACGAGGTAAGCGGCCCTTTTAACATGCCCGTTAATTTGCAGCTCCCCCATGATCAAAACTATGTACAGTTCAATTATGGCAGTTTAAATCTAAGCACCCATGATACCACCTGGTACAGGTACAAATTGGTTGGGAAAGATACCGGCTGGAGCGCAAAAAACACAGCTACTTTGAGCCGGAACTATTTTAGCCTGGTACCAGGTAAATACACCTTTGAAGTGACCAGCAAGAGTTCGGATAACGGATGGAGCAAACCGGCAACTCTGGGTTTTACCATCAATCCCCCGTGGTGGCAAACCTGGTGGGCCTATATACTTTATGTTTGCCTGTTTGCGGGTACTGTTTGGTGCTTTGCTTATTTCAGGTCGCTTCAGCTAATAAAAGAAAAACGTGTGCTTGAAAATAAGGTAAAAATTCGCACGGAAGAAGTAATACAGCAAAAGGAAGAAATTGAATCGCAAAGGGATAATCTGGAGGTACAGAAGAATAGTCTTGAAAAAACTCTTAAAGAGTTAAAAATCACCCAGACCCAGCTTATCCAATCTGAAAAAATGGCCTCGCTTGGCGAGCTTACAGCCGGTATAGCACATGAGATACAGAACCCGCTAAATTTTGTGAATAATTTTTCGGAAGTAAATAAGGAAATGCTGGGAGAACTGGAAACCGAAATAAAAAATGGAAATACCGCAGATGCTTTAGCTTTAACAGCAGATATTATACAAAACGAGGAAAAGATAAACCATCACGGCAAACGTGCTGATGGCATTGTAAAAGGAATGCTTGAACATTCCCGCAGCGGGAGCGGGCAAAAAGAACCGACTGATTTAAACGTTATGGCTGATGAGTTCATGCGCCTCTCTTACCATGGCTTAAGGGCAAAAGACAAATCATTCAATGCCGAGCTCATTACCCATTTTGACGCTAACTTACCAAAAATAGAAGTGGTGCAGCAGGATATTGGCCGAGTGTTGCTCAACCTGTTCAACAACGCATTTTATGCTGTAAATCAAAAGTGCAAAACAGCCGGCCCGGAATATAGACCTACCGTTGAAATAACAACTTTTGCTCCCCCTTCAGGGGGCTGGGGGGCTAAAATAAAAGATAACGGTGTTGGTATCCCGGATGCGATTAAAGAAAAAATCATGCAGCCATTTTTTACTACAAAACCAACGGGCGAAGGAACGGGTTTAGGCTTATCATTAACCTACGATATGGTGGTGAAAGGGCATGGCGGAAACATTGCCGTTGATACTAAAGAAGGTGAATTCACTGAGTTTATAATTCAATTACCTGTTTAAATCAATGAATTATGAAGAACTTGAAAAAATACTATTATGTATTGGCCCCGATAGCTATCGGGATCGCGATTGCCTTTACTACCTGTAAAAATACATCAACCGATGTTGAACAACCACCTCAAACGGAATATGCACAGCCGGTTAGCTACCCTTTAAAATTCAGCAAGGGCAAAAAAATCGATTGGGACAGTGTTAAAGCTGTAAGTGTACATCCGCTGATTAAAAAGTTTGACTTGAACAAGCTGCCAACCCAATCTTATGATACAGCAGGGCTTAAACCTTTTAGATACCCGGTTGAAGAAACGAAACTGGACTTCAATGCCTTGCCTGAAAAGGACCTGGATATAGATAAGATACCATCCAGACCTTTAAAATTTAAAAGCGAGATATTACCTCCGCCAAAACTGATTAAATCGGGGGCCCCGCATTTAAAGGACGGCATTTTATCCCTTTTTGAACTGGGAGATGCCCAGGGCCTCCAGGGAACGGAGATCACCGGCTTGTTTAAAGATAAGGAAGGATTTTTGTGGATAGCCACCGACAAGGGCCTTTACCGTTATGACGGTGAAAATCTTTTATTATACATACCGGGTATTGACCAATTCATTTTTAGCATTGTGCAGGATGGCCTTGGCAGGATGTGGATGAGTACGCTTAATGGTAGCGGGATAGAGATATTTGATCCTAAAGACCGAACATTAAAAAAAACAGACAAAACAATGGGGCTTAGCGGTAAATATACAGCCACGATTCTGCTGGATGAACAGCAAAGAATATGGGTTGGCACCCTTTCCGGTGGTATAAGTATTATCGATCCGAAAACACAAACAGTAAAATGGCTGGACAAAGCGCATAAGCTATCGGATACGGTGGCATTCGGTATGACCCAGGATAAGAACCATAATATATGGGTCGCCACCCCTAAGGGTGTGAATATGATCGACCTGAAAAATAAGAAAATTAAATACCTGGATAAAGCGCACGGTTTAAAATCAGATTCTGCAATCACTGTGCTTTGCGACCGGAGCGGCCGCGTATGGATAGGGTTAATTGGAGGGGCGCTGAATGTATTGGATATTCAAAAAAACTCGATCCAGGCCATTAGAGAAGTACAGGGCCGTTATGCAATAACATTTAGCTTTTTACAGGATAACCAGGGCAGGGTTTGGACAGGAGAAAATGGAAACGGCCTGGAAATAATAGACCTGGAAAAGCGCATGGCCAGGGCATTGAAAAAAAGTGACGGCTTAAACGGGAATTTTATTTACAATATCATCCAGGATAACCAGGGCCAGGTCTGGATAGCAACGACAACCGGGTTGAATATGATCAGCAACAACAAGGCGGTAGTTGAGCGCATCGGGAAAGCTAAGGTGAGTTATTTGGTAGAAGATAAACAGGGTTTGATATGGGATAATATTGATAATAAGGGCATTGATATCATTGACCGTAAAAATAAAACAGTCAGGCATTTAGGTGTATTGCAGGGCCTCAGCAATGACACAACTCAACACGTCACTGAAATAAATGGCAAGCTATTTATCGCTACCAGTACGGGCTTAGACATCATTGATTCATCAATGACAACCATTACACATATTGGCAATGAACAAGGACTTAACAGTACGTTAACTGAAGCTGGAATAGTGACGGATAAAACAGGGCGGATATGGTTCGGCGAAAGAGATGGATTGTGTGTTTATGATCCGAAAACCAGTACAGTTAAACATGTGGGTAAAGGCCTTGGCTACAGTGACTATGATATAGTTAATATTAAAACAGACGCAAAAGGCCTAATCTGGCTAAAAAGATATTCGGGCGGGATAGATGTGATTGATCCAAATACCGGGGCAACACAACACTTAAATAATAATATGACGGTTTTAAATGATGGCAGGTTCAAATTGTTTTTACCTGATAAAAAGGGGAATATGTGGATAGGTACGGACAAAGGCATTTATATTGCGGACATGGAAAACAAAACGCTTACATCATTTTCAGTACCCCAGGGACTCATTGATGAGCGGGTAGCTACATTAGTGCAGCGTGATGACCAGGTTTATGCAAGTACTGTTGGAGGGATTACTATTATCACGCCGCCCAGGGAAGGCATCCTGACTGATAAAAAATGGGGCACACTGTCTTTCGGAAATGAATACGGGTTATATAAATTAAATCCGGGGTATTATGAAACTGATGCAATCAGCAGGGACGGACATTTTTTGTGGGGAGATTACGGAGTAACCGTATTGGACCTCTCAAAAAAAGATACATCCAAACCTCCTGTTTATATTTCAGGCGTGAATATTATGGACCAGCCAAAAAATTTTACCGGCCGGTACCATACTGTTTCAAATGGCATGGCATGGGATGAGGTAAGCGGTCCCGATAACTTACCGGATAATTTGCTGTTGCCGCACGATCAAAACTATGTACAGTTCAATTTCGGCACGTTAAACTTTATGGCACATGATACCACCTGGTACAGGTACAGGTTGGTTGGAAATGACACCGGCTGGAGCGATAAAACGACGTTGGATCATAGTCGTAATTATTTCAGCCTGGCACCGGGAAAATACACCTTTGGAGTGGTCAGCAAAAGTTCGGATAATGGATGGAGCAAACCGGCAACCTTCAGTTTTACCATCACCCCGCCCTGGTGGCAAACCTGGTGGGCATATATAATGTACGTGGTGCTTTTTGCCGGTACGGTTTGGGGATTTGTTACTTTCAGGTCGCGGCAACTGGTAAAAGAGAAACGCATATTGGAACATAAAGTACGTATCCGTACAGAGGAGGTAATACAGCAAAAAGAGGAGATAGAATCTCAAAGGGATGATCTTGAAAAAGCATTTAAAGAGTTAAAAACCACCCAAAACCAACTCATCCAGTCCGAAAAAATGGCCTCGCTTGGTGAGCTTACAGCCGGTATAGCACATGAGATACAGAACCCGCTAAATTTTGTGAATAATTTTTCGGAAGTAAATAAGGAGATGCTGGGAGAACTGGAAACCGAAATAAAAAATGGAAATACCGCAGATGCTTTAGCTTTAACAGCAGATATTATACAAAACGAGGAAAAAATAAACCATCACGGCAAGCGCGCCGATAGTATTGTAAAAGGAATGCTTGAACATTCCCGCAGCGGGAGCGGGCAAAAGGAGCCAACTGATCTAAATGTTATGGCAGATGAATATATGCGCCTCTCCTACCATGGCTTAAGGGCAAAAGACAAATCATTCAATGCTGAACTTATTACCCATTTTGACACTAACTTACCAAAAATAGAAGTAGTTCAACAAGACATAGGCCGTGTATTGCTCAACCTGTTTAACAATGCTTTTTACGCTGTAAACCAGAAGCGGAAAACAGCCGGTGATGATTATAAACCAGAAGTAACTGTAAGTACTGCTGCCGAAAATGGGCGGGTTATTATTAAAGTAAAAGATAATGGGGTTGGCATACCTGATGCTATTAAAGAAAAAATTATGCAGCCATTTTTTACCACGAAACCAACAGGCGAGGGAACGGGATTAGGCTTATCTTTGACTTATGATATGGTGGTGAAGGGGCATGCGGGTAGCATTGCTGTTCATAGTGTAGAAGGTACGTTTACAGAGTTTATTATAAAACTGCCGGTAAATTAAGGAAAATGAAACGCTTAGGATTATTATTTATTTGGACCTTGTTTTTAGTAACCAAAGCTTTTTCGCAAAATCAGTTACCACCTTTTTATGAAATAACAAAAGACACATCCGTGTATCTTCAAATAGCAAACAATTACTGGCAAATGCTTCAGGACAAGGGCGATAAATTAACCATCAGCCAGGTAAGCAGCACTGCTTTTTCAGATAAATTTCATTATGACACAGCTAAAAAGGTTGATTATTCTATACATACTTACTGGTTTCGGTTTCGGTTGAAAAATGCAATGACACATGATGCCATGATTGGGTTTTTTGCAGGAAGAAATGAACAATCGGACTATTATATCGGGGGGGGATCCGGTAAATGGGAGCACAAAGTGAATGGCTATCTCGCGCCATGGAGTAAACTGGATGGGCTAAAGCTGATAAGGTACATTCCTGTAATTTTGCATCCTGGCCAGGTATTAATAGTTTACAGGAAGATTTACAATACTTACAGACCATATTATGATAAACCGACCAAATTTTCAGTTGCAATTGGTTTTACAGAAAAAGTTATGCAACAAAATTTTGATGACGAAGAAAAAGTTTTTCTTGATTCAATAAATAATTCCGTTTTGTTTGGGTTTATACTGTTTGCATTCATTTTCAATTTGTTCTTTTTTTATGTAGTTCGCGAAAAAGTATACCTTTTTTATTCCCTGTTTTTGCTTAGCGAGGGTTTTTCCAGGTTTTTATATGAATTTTACAGTATTTTTTTAAAGGAACATCCGTCCATTTATGCTTATCTAAATACATACTATTGGTTTGCCATATTTTTCTTTCTTACTTATTTTACGCGCCATCTATTAAAAACTTATCAATATTTCCCCCGTTGGGATATTTTTCTTAAGCTTTTTAACTGGATACCCCTGCTTCTTAATATTATCATGTTAATAATCCGGCCGGTGCTATCAGCTGAAATTAACGGTTTCGGAAATGGCTTAATATTTTTGTCTTATACAATAGTTCAATATTCAGTACTGGTTACCTTTTTTCTATTTATCAGGCACCGCAATAAATCAATCCGGTTATTGATAATTACGGTACTTCCCAGTTTATTTGTTTATGTAATGTTAGGTTCATTGCAGGTTTTTTTTGAATCTTACGTAGCCATCGCGAATAGCCACAGGTCACATTTTTTAATATGGTTAGAAAAAGCCTGGTTCATTATTGAAACTATATCTGTTGGTTTATTAGTCGTTTCGTTTTCTATCAACTTGTTTTTACGTTTCGACAAATTGAAGAAAGAAAACGCAATGCAAGCGCTCGAAAGGGAACGTATGGAGAAAGAGAAAGAAATTGAGCGGAACCAGTTAATACAGCAACAGAAAATTGAGCTGGAACAAACTGTTGAACAACGTACCGCTGAATTAAAACATTCGCTTATAGAATTAAAAGCTGCACAAAACCATCTAATCCAATCCGAAAAGATGGCTTCGCTTGGTGAGTTAACTGCAGGTATAGCACATGAAATACAAAATCCTTTAAACTTTGTAAACAATTTTTCGGATGTAAACGCAGAGTTAATAGATGAGTTAAAACAAGAAGTTACTAAAGGTAACCTGGACGAAGTAATAGCAATAGCCGATGACATCAAAGAAAACGAACAAAAAATAAGCCTGCACGGCAAGCGTGCCGATGCTATTGTAAAAGGGATGCTCGAACATTCGCGCAGCCGCAGCGGACAAAAAGAGCAGGCGGACATAAACGCGATGGCCGATGAATTTATGCGCCTCTCGTACCACGGCCTGCGGGCAAAAAATAAATCGTTCAACGCCGAACTCGTTACCCATTTTGACCCGGACTTACCAAAAATAAAAGTAGTTCAAAAAGACATAGGCAGGGTATTGCGTAACCTGTTCAACAATGCTTTTTACGCGGTAAATGAAAAGAAGAAAATAGCGGGGATTGACTATAAACCGGAAGTAATGGTAACTACATCCGTAGAAAACGAGCAGGTTATTATAAAAGTAAAAGACAACGGCATCGGGATTCCAGACGCTATAAAAGAAAAGATCATGCAGCCATTTTTTACCACCAAACCGACGGGCGAGGGTACAGGGCTGGGTTTATCTTTAACTTATGATATGGTTGTTAAAGGGCATGGGGGGAATATACAGGTTAACAGCGTTGAAGGTGAGGGTTCGGAGTTTATTGTTGCCTTATCGTTAAACTGATTGTTAACAAGCAAATAAAATGTAAATTAACCGGGCTTTGTTCATGAGGAAGTTACTGCTGCTAATAGTACTTGTACCAGTTTTGCTAAACAGCAGGGCACAATCTCGCCATGCTAAGTTCGACCATCTTGGTATAAAAGATGGTTTGCCCGAGCGGGTGATACAATTTATCTTCCAGGACAGCCAGGGTTATATCTGGATGGGCACCCAAAATGGATTGCTGCGTTATGATGGCTATAAACCGAAAGTTTACGTTTTCGGTATTGACAAGGATGCACCCGCACCCAATTGTTCGGTAGAGACAATTGCAGAGGATAACAATAAAAACATTTGGGTGTCCACGTTTGCACTCGGCTTATTCATGTATGACAGATCGAAGGATAGGTTTATTCAATATAAATATCCCGAACAGCAAGGCAAAAAAGTAGCCCATGTTAAATACCTTAAACTGGTTGATAATAAAAACAATTTATGGGGTTTTAGCTGGAACTTTGAAGAACAAACGCACGTGGATGTTTTCAGGACCATACCCGGCAGTAATCATTACGAAACCTATGCGAACAGGAAGAACAGCGCAGGGGATGTTAATTTTACAGATGCCAACTCCCTGTGTAAAACGACGAACGGGCATATTTGGCTGGGCACCAGCAATGGCATTTATGAGTATGATAATGGCGTAAATACCTTTCACGGCTACCTGACCACCAATGACACCGCGAAGCAGGTTGCCATAGGCAATATATACGAAGCCCCATCGGAACCTGGCATCCTTTGGATGAATACTTATTATAAAACAACCAAAAAATATGTTATTGCCAGGTTTGATACCCGAAGTCATAAATTAAAAGAATACTTTCCATCTAAATATTCTTCGCTGAATGATTTGAACGAAAACGTAAACAACATTTTTGAAGACCGCCAAAAAAGACTTTGGTTTACCACCAACGGGGGCTTATTACTGGCCGATCGCAAAAACGATTCGTTTATTAGTTATTTACCGGTTGACGCTATTAAGTCGGCAGGGAAAAACCAGTTTGGTGGTATACTCGAAGCAAAGGACCATTCCTTATGGATCACTTCGGGCATGGGGCTGTTAACTTTCGATCCGGATAAACGCGCCTTTTACAGGTACGTAAATAACCCGGATGACCATACCTCCCTGAGCGGAAATTCAATGGAATTTAATTATTACGATGTAAACAATAACATGCTAATTGACAGGTCGGGTTCGCTGTGGCTGACCATTCAAGGCCACGGAGCCGATAAAGTAAACCTGCTGACCAGCGCATTTATTACCCACGTCAATAACCCTGCAAAGCGCAACAGTTGTCCGGCAGGCGGCAACGATCAACTAACCGCTACAAAAGACAATTATGTAGTATTGACCAGTAAAACCGGAATTTATAAATGGCTCCCCGGTACCGGCAACTTCCGGCAAATATTTAAAACCCCAATCGGAGAGCGCACATTTGGCGGGCTGGCGATTGATAAGGACGGGAACATTTATTTCGGCAAAGCTGCGGGTTTGGAAGTGTATAACCCCAAACAAAAAAAGACTGAAAGGTATTCAAATAAACCCCATGATTCTACATCCATAAGCGGCAATGAACTTAACAGCATTGTGGTTGACCATACAGGAACCGTTTGGGTGGGAACGGGTAAAAACGGCATATGCACGTTCAACCCGGCAACACACAAATTTTTTCAGTTCCCATATATAACAAACAATGGGTCGATGGACAGTCATGGAAAACTTGACGATAATTCGGTTATTACTGTTTACGAAGACCTTGAGGGCACTGTTTGGAGCGGAACGAATTTTGGAGGATTAGACCGTTTTAACCGGAAAACCGGCAAATTCACATCCTATATGTTTGACGGGAATACCCGCGTTACCTGCGTTGAAGCTATTTTTGAAGACCGGGAAGGAAGACTATGGGTAGGGTCTTATCTTACAGGTTTATATTTATTCGACCGCAAAACCGCCCGTTACACCAGGCATTTTGACGAGGCGAACGGCTTATTAATTAACTCGGTGAGCGGGATTCAGGAGGACAAT
>Ga0302303_10002209_pt1 | contig 11993 bp, 8 predicted proteins | sample III_Palsa_E2_1_FD_194542 | JGI IMG/M metagenome (GOLD analysis project Ga0302303, IMG submission 194542) | Peat permafrost microbial communities from Stordalen Mire near Abisko, Sweden - III_Palsa_E2_1 | ecosystem: Environmental > Terrestrial > Soil > Palsa > Peat permafrost | place: Sweden... | reverse complement strand
CAAAAAAGTAATAATCGCCGTTACCAAGATCTTGAGCGCGAAATTGCATTGCCATCTGGCTGGTTGTTGCATACAATCGTATTATCGTCGACAATTTCCTCGTCAGCAAACGCCGAAAAGCTTGTCAGGACTAGGATTACTAAAATCAATCGTTTCATGAACTTTTTCATTTGTTGACTCCATCGACCCTTGTGAAAGATCTGGACTATCAAGGTACACGCCTTCGGTAGACGTAAAAGTTCGACCAAGCTAATGACATCCGAGAAGACCTGCCGAAACGCAGCGTTTTTTGCACCGTGCCGTACTGGCTTACGAAAGCCTCAACCGCACTCCGCAGTATTAATAGAGTGCGTTATACGATCGCAAACCATCGCGATCAGACTGCGTCCAAATTCGTGATTCGGTCAAGGCTAATTTAAACTTTCAGCCAACCCTTTCGTATTAGCATGGTGAAGCCTTACTTTTTAGCGCATCCGTCCGAGCATATCGGGGCATTTGATTGGCTAAATTTCACCGATTTGCGGGAACTCGAGGACCCGAACCCACGAAACGCGGCGTCGGGCATTTCGAATCGCCTCGAAAAAGGGCTCTCTCTCTATCTGAGTGGAAAGCACGGACTCCTGACAGCGCATGGAAGCGTGGAGTCGTTGGTCTTGGATCGGCATGGACGAGGAATGTGGCTCGATCGCCTCTAATTCACTGACGCTGAGGGACGCAGGCAGGCTTCGGCCATACAAAACCGCTTTTACCGACTCCGCCACGATCGCGAACTTACCGTCAGGCGCAAATAGATGCCAACAGTTACCACGCAATAATGAAAGAACCCGAAAAAGCCGAACGTGGTAGGCGCCGAGGTAGGCGCCGACAAAACTCCAGGCTGTGCATCGGCAGCCCCGCTGGCGTGACCATCTCGAATCACTAGACCCGGTGGTGCGCCTGCGCGCCCCTCATCGACGCCGCTCCCTAGGTGAACTCCGGCACCATGATCGTGAGGAGTGGAAGGCCGTGAAGGTGGCCGAACGGCGGTAGGCATGGGAAGCCCGGCCGCAGGAGCCAATCGCTGGCCGAGCGCCAGTCATTTGCTGGCGCTGCCATAAAACGGTGGCTTCTATGGCAGCCCGCCCCAGCGCGCCGAGTAGTCCGTTGAATCCTATCGCCATACAGCCGCGCAAGCGCGTCCTGACATTGGCCGGCCCAGGGCGATAAACGTGACCGTGCCGGCTTCACAGATTCGTAACCACATGTGATAATAGTAACGATTCGCATTTGCAATGAATGTCAGCAGCGGCCAGCCTCATTGCGACCCAATGCGCCAACCGATTGTTTTAAATAAAAATTTAACAAGGCTTCCTCATGCCCCGCTACTTCCGTGCCAACCCGCTGCATGCCGCCCTGATGGTTACGTTTGCCATTCCGATGACCGCGTTGGCCCAGACCACGCCGCCCTCGACCGACACCACTACCACGGCTCCGACGAAGACTCCGCCCCCGAAGACGCAGACCCTGAGTACGGTCAATGTCACCGGCAGCGTGGTCGGCAATCACTACGATGTCGACAGCTCCAGCATTGGCGCCAAGGTACCGGCCGCGCTGCGCGACATTCCGCAATCGGTGGTCGTGGTGAACCGTGACCTGCTGGATGCACAGGGCGCGACGTCCTTCCAGGATGCGCTGCGCAACGTACCGGGCATTACCATCGGCGGCGCCGAAGGCGGCCAGATCGGCAACAACATCAACCTGCGCGGCTTCACTGCCCGCACCGATATTTACCTGGATGGCTTCCGCGACCCCGGCCAGTATTACCGCGACATCTTCGACCTGTCGGCCATCGAAGTACTCAAGGGTCCGTCCTCGATGATGTTCGGGCGCGGCTCCACCGGCGGCGTGATCAACCAGGTCAGCAAGGAGCCCGAGCTCAAAGCGTTTGGAACAGTGTCCGCCACCGTCGGCACCGATGATCGCTATCGCGCCACGGCTGATGTCAACCAACCGCTGTCGGATACCGCCGCGTTGCGCGTAAACGTGTTCGGGCAGGACCTGCAGTCCACCCGCAACGTGATGGAGAACCAGGATCACGGCATCGCCCCGTCACTGCGCCTGGGTATCGGCACCTCGACGCAGATCACCCTGTCGGCCCTGCTGCAACGTAATGACGACATGCCCGACTATGGCCTGCCGCCGATCAACGGCCGTCCGGCGGACGTGAACCACGCCAACTGGTACGGACTCACCGATGACCACACCGACCAGACCGTCAACAGCTTCAACGCACGTCTTGAGCACACCTTCAGCCCCGACGTCACCCTGCGCAGCCAGCTGCAATACAGCCAGTACACCACCAATGCGCGCGAGACGGCCGCCAACAGCGTGGTGACAGCGGCGGGTGTGACGCTGAACAAGACGGCCGGCAACCCCACCAACCTGCCCCTGTCGGATCTCTACGTGCAGCTCGCCAGCCATGATCGCCTGATCCACGACGATGTCCTGGACAGCCAGACCGACCTGGTCACCAAATTCGACACCGGCAGCTTCCAGCACACCTTGATCAGCGGCATCGAACTGGCCCACGAGACTTACAACAACCAGAGCTATATCCGCAACGGATTGCCGCTGCTGTCATTGCTCGATCCGGCCCAGGAAGCCACGCCTGCGAATGTGACCACGACCGTCGGCAACTACGCGCAGTCCAGTGCCGATACGGTGGGCATCTATGCCAATGACACGATGCGGATCAACGATCAGTGGATTGCCGTGGCGGGCCTGCGGCGGGATCGTTTCAGCGCGGACATCAGCAACACGGTGTCATTGCCCGGCTATGCGACCCAGACGGTGTACTTCACCAGCGTGCGCGGCGGCTTGATCTACCAGCCCAGCGAAACGCAGTCCTACTACGTGTCTTACGGCACCTCGTTCGACCCCTCGCTGGAAACCCTCACGCTGACCAACGGCACCCAGGACCTGGCGCCGGAAAAGAACTACTCCTACGAAATCGGCGGCAAGTGGAATCTTATCGACGACACGCTGCAGATCACCTCGGCGCTGTTCAACCTTGAGCAGACCAACGCCCGCACCGAAACCTCCAGCGGCGAATACGTGCTGGACGGCAACATCCGCGTGCGTGGTGCGGAGCTAGGCGTCGGCGGCCATATCACCGAGCACTGGCAGGTGTTCTCCGGCTATACCTTCATGAACGCCAAGGTCGTCAAGGCGATGGATGGCACCCAGGGCAATGTACCTGCGAACACACCGCGCAACACTGCCACCGCCTGGACCAGCTACACCTTTGCCCGCAACTGGGAAGTCGGCGGCGGCCCCAGCTACATGTCGCAACGCTACGCGGCGAATACCGATGTGGTCAGCGTCGGTGGCTACACCCGCTGGGACGCCACGCTCGCTTATCATCAGCCCGTCTACGATGTACGCCTGAACGTGCAGAACCTGACCAACAAGCAGTATTTCGACGCGCTGATCCAGTCGGACGGCGGCCGCTCGGTACCCGCAGTCGGTCGCACGGCGATGGTGACCTTCACTTACAAGTTCTGACTGGAGAACGCCGATCATGCTGGTGCACGTGCCCGCCCTGCTGAGCGGCGAACAACTGGAGTTTTTCCGCGCCCGGCTCGACGCCGATGACGCGCCCTGGACCGATGGGCGCGTCACTGCCGGGCACCAGGGCGTGCACGTGAAACAGAACCAGCAGATCGCCGAAGGTTCTACGCTGGCGTGCGAATTGGGCGACCGGGTGCTCGCTGTACTAGAACGGCATCCGTTGTTCATCAGCGCAGCGCTACCGAACCGCGTCTATCCGCCGATGTTCAACCGCTATCAAGGCGGCATGCATTTCGGCAGTCACGTCGACGGTTCGGTGCGGCTGTTACCGGGCAGCGGCGCGAAGTTCCGCACCGATGTCTCCGCCACCCTCTTTCTTGCCCCACCGGAAAGCTACGACGGCGGCGAGCTGCTGATCGACGACACCTACGGCACGCAATCGGTAAAGCTGGCCGCGGGTGACATGGTGATTTATCCCGCCAGCAGCCGGCACCGCGTAACGCCCGTCACCCGGGGTGCCCGCGTGGCGTGTTTCTTCTGGGTACAAAGCTTGGTGCGCGACGATGGCCAGCGTGCGCTGCTGTTCGATCTGGACAACGCGATCCAGCGGCTCACCGCCACCGGCGCCGACGAGTCCGCACGCGTGCATCTCACCGGCTGTTATCACAACCTGCTGCGGATGTGGTCGGATATCTGAGCTGGCGCTGGCCGAACAGATATGGCGCACCCAGTCATTGGCGCCAGCCAGCGCGGGAATTTCGACGCCGACGCTACGGTGCGCCAGTACATCGGTTCACAACGGCGCTGAATCCCGCCAAGCAGAGCGATAAAAAAACAACGCGAGCAAATGAAACCGCGTCTAGCCGAAGGCGTCGGTATCGTGCCTGACCGCTACATTCAACTGCTGCGATGCCCAGCCCAGCCACAACAGGATCAATGCGATCAGCAGCTTCTGGGTCACACCTTGCGGCATCACCTTCCAAAACGCCAATATCAGCAACTGCACGAAAGCCATGCAGGCCACGATGAGGCCCACATAGGCATCGCGGCGCTTGCGCGGATCGCGCAACCAACGCGATGACAGCAGCATCATGCCCACCGTGAGGCACAGGAACGTCGTTTCCGCTGTCTGGTCATGGATGATGCGCGCAAGATCCCGGTTCGGCCCGCGCATATAAAGTTCAGTGGCCGCCACCACGGGCAATGCCAGGGCCGCAGCGAAAAACAGCGCACTGGCCAGCCCGCTGCGCAGATCCGGGCGCGTGGCCTGATAGCTGGCCCAAGCCAACACGGCGAGGGCGCACGCCATCAGGTAGTACGCTGCACGCAACCACGCACCGCCCTCACCTTTCAGGTAGGCGCTGAGCGGCATGGTGATGGGATTGAGGTCGGTGCGGGTCACCTGCAGCACGAGTGCGGTCACCGCAAAATCGACGACCGCAACCAGCAGCAGAGTGGCGGAAAAGCGCAGATGAAAGCTGGAACTGACCTGGTCCATGACACTGATTCCCGATGCGGCTTGCTTAACAGCAACGCGGACTATGTGGAGATATTGAACCGGCTCTTGATCTTTGGCGGGTGCCAGTGCGTGATGGTGATCGCGTAGTGTAGTGGTGGTTCCGGCAACAGCAGGATCAACAGAAACACGCAGGACACGATGCTGGTGCCGAGCAGGAAGTTGGCGGAGATGGATAGAGCTCAAGGGTTGCGCGCAAGACGTGCGCTGGCAGTGCATCAGTCGACTTCCAATCCAGGCTGTTCTCGATCTGCACTGGGATACATTGCATTCGGGTGTGCTTCGGCGGCCCGACCATCGGCAGCATGCGCTACCAGCCAACGCGCCGAACGTAAGAAAATACGATACTTTATTGATCGGCTTCATATTCCGCCGACGAACGGTCGCTTTTCCCCGACGGACGGCAGTTCAAATCGACGTCTATCTGGGTCAATATGAATCCAGCTATCCATCATTAAGTTTGCACGTCCGCAACAGCAGCGTGTCGGCAAATTTAAACCTATGCCTCAATCATTGGATCGGGCACAGGGGATTCAGGGGATTCAACGGACACCGTCCGGTGAAATCAGACAATGGGATTCGACGCCAACAGGGGGCGCTCCATCCATGAATTCGTTGCACACGCCTCGCAGGCCCTCAGCCGGGTTCACGCTGACGGAATTGCTTGTGGTGATCGCCATCATCGCGATCCTCGGCGCGCTCGCCGTGCCCTCATTGAAGAGCGTCACCGCGCAGGACAGGATGGCCAGCGAGATCAACGACCTCAATGGCGATATCGAGTTGGCTCGCTCGGCGGCAATCAAGCAGGGCGTGACAGTAACGATCTGCGCAGCGGCGACAGCCGCTGATACCACGGCTACAAATACCGCGAGTTGTGCGGGAGGCGCGACGGGTTGGAATGCGGGCTGGATCGTCTTCACTGACGTTGGTGGTGCCGCCGGCGTCGCCAACCAAACCTACGCTATAGCGTCCGGGGACACCCTACTGCGTATCCATCCGGCCCTGCAGGGAGGAGATACTGTGAAAACGACCGTAGGATCACTGACATTCAATCGCATGGGTGGCAGCGCCTTCGCCGGCAACATCACCCTCAGCCTGCACGATACAAACAATACCGCGGCCTGGCTGCGGTGCCTGGTAGTGTCCGAGGTGGGACTGAGCGTACTGAACACCGCGACACAAGGTCCAAACCCAGGGACTTGCCCATGACTCGTACTTCCTACATGCAAAACCGCGGCTTCACCTTGATGGAAGTCCTGGTTGCCCTGGTCATCATCTCCATCGGCGTCCTGGGTATAGCGGCGATGGAGGCCACGGCCATTGCCAGCACACACACCTCACAAACAGAGTCGCTGGCGTCCATCGAGGCCCGCAGTCTGGCTGACGCCATGCTAGCCAATCCCGGTTATTGGGGAAGCGGACTTTTCCCAACCGAGACGTTTACTGTGTCGGCTCCGGCGGCAGGCTCCTCGATAGGCACGGTGAGTGATACCACCTTGGCAGGGGAGACTACTAACTGCGCCACGACTCAATGCACAGCCCAACAGCTAGCCGGCTATGACGTGCAGAAATGGGGGTGGCAATTGAACAACCAGGTCCCGGGCGCAACCGCATCCATCAGCTGCAAGCCGGTTAACCCCTACACCTGCAGCATCACGGTGCTCTGGACGCAAAAGGCGACCGCCGCGATCAACAGTGGCACCCAGAGCACGGCCACACCAACGACCATGAGCTATACGCTCGTCAATCAATTCTGAGCACTATGCGCAAGATCCCCGCCAATCAACGTGGTGTGACCCTCATCTCCCTGATGATTGCCCTCCTCATCGGCTCGTTTCTACTTGCCGGCCTGTTTCAGCTCTGGTTCCAGACGCGCCAAACGTTCAGCGCTCAAGGGCAGCTTGCGCTCCTGCAGGATAATGAACGCATGGCACTGACCATCATGGCCAACACTATACAAACAGGCGGGTACTACCCGCTTTATCTCAATTATATAGCCCCATTCCCTGCGACGCCCTATTCACAGACGGTGTCACTCCCAGTGAGTGGAGTTTATGCCACGCAGGGACAGGCCATTTATGGCTTTAGTACCACAACGGGAACGACAACCAGCGACACACTCGATGTTCGCTTCGTGGCCGATAAGAACACGCTGGATTGCCAGGGCCAATCCTACGCAGGAGGAACATATGCAGTTGGCTCGGTTGTCAACAACACCTATTCCGTCGCCAATGGGAATCTGCAGTGCTCGGTCAATGGCAATACCGCGGTTACGATCGTGAGTGGAGTTGCAAGTCTATCCATGCTTTACAGCGTTGCCATCCCAAGCACCACTCCCCAAGCGTATCAGTATATGACCGCCGCCACGGTTACCACTGATAACGACTGGTCCAATGTTCAGTCTGCCGAAATATTTCTGACCTTCAATAATCCGTTATATGGACAGGCAGGGCAAAGTCAGTACATACCGCAGGTTTCCAGAGTCGTCGCGCTTACGCAAACAGCCCTGTGACCCATTTGTATCATTCAATCCAGAAGCGATTGCCGATCAGACCTATGAATTTCGCAATGACATCCAGAACTCGGGCAGAAGGCGGTTTTGTACTTATCGTCAGCCTGCTGCTGCTGATCGTAATGACCTTACTGGCCGTCGGCATGTATCACAGCTTTCGTGTGCAGGAAAACATGGCCGCGAATACCAAAGAAAAGGCACGTGCCTACCAGGTTGCCGAGAGCACGGAGCAATATGCGGAGTACTTGTTGAAAACCGATCTCTCGCTCCTTGCGCAAAACAGCAACTGCCCCACGGCCGCAGCGATCGTCAACCCTCCTACAACACCAGCAACCGTTTGCACCGGTGGTATAGCGGTTGTCATCCAGGGCCCGACAGCCAACGGCCCAATGACCCTCACAAATGGCCAAGTGTATTCAGGCATGGTCACCCCCCTGAATATTCAAGTGAACGGCGGCAGCAGTACTGGTGGGGGCACGTATTACGCCCTTCCGCAGTTCTTTATCGAATACCTGGGCATCACACCTGATGGCCTGGGCCAGATCTACCAGATCACCGCACTGGGCTACGGTGGCAACGCAAACGCGGTTGCCGTGGTGCAAAGCACCTACAAATTGGAAAGTGGTATCAAAAACCTTGGGACGCCGTGATGAATACGATTCGGATGACACCAGCGTGGATTTTGCTCGCAGTAGGGATCGTCCTTACCGGCCTCCTGGCCTGGACGCCGGTGGCGAACGCTCAAACAGCGAATGTTGTCCAGGACGGCTTCACTGGGACCAGTGCCACCTTGAGCTGGGCTCCATTCAATGGGGCCTGCCTTACCGCTGGCAACGGAACCGGGACGGTACCCGCCTGCAAGGGCTTGGCTTACTACGGGACACAGACTCAGACCGGATTGACCAATAACGCGGATTCCTCGGGCAGTGGCGCGTTGCGCCTGACTAATGGCTGCCCAAATGGCTACGCCAACGGCGGATGCTATTACGACCAGAACGGTGCCATTATTTCCACCACGCCCTTTGCGTCCAATGAAGGTATTCAGGTCACATTTACAACATATACGTACGGCGGTGATAATTCCGGTGGACACGGAGCAGATGGCATCGGCTTTTACCTGTTGAATGGCGCGGATGCCACTGCGGTCACAGTGGCAGCAGCCAATCCCAAAAATACTAGTAATACCAATACCTGGAATCTCGGGTCCTGGGGCGGCAGCCTGGGTTACAGCTGCTCGAATTCCAATTCGCCTTACCTAGGCATGACCGACGCCTATATTGGCCTTGGCATGGATGAGTACGGCAACTTTCTCAACAATAGCGATAACACCGCCACCGGCGATCAAGCCACATCTGTCAACGGCGGCAATGGCGCCGAATATCAACCTGGACGCATCGGCCTGCGCGGCTACGGCAACATCAATCTCGTATCGCTCCAAGCCGCTGTAAACGCAGCGGGTGGTGGATACACGGTAACGTCTAATGATGTCCAAAACGTCTGCAAGAACGGTGGCACCTTTACATTCAACAACGGCACGTATACGAGCACCTACAATTACGCATATACCTACCCACAGGGCGGCGGTTACAGCCCGATTGTCAGTACTCTTGTCACTACAAGCTACGCCTCTAACACGAGCCCATCCACCTGCACAGCTCCTAGCACTCCCGCGACTACGAGCAAAACCAGCACCACCGGTGGCGCCGGTAGTGGCACGACCCCTTTGACGTATTCGGGCGCTCTGTATTCGCAGACCGCCAGTACAAATACCCCGAACTCAACGGTAGTTACGGGCACCCCGACGGTGTCTACAGCCACACAGAAAATCAATAAAAAAGATGTTACCTGCACAACAACCGTGACTCCAACGGTAACCACCTCAGTAACCACCACCAGCTATACCTATACATCGCAAGGAAACACTATTTCCGGAACCACCAGCTCCACCAACGATGGTGATGCGATCACTCCCCAGTTTGGCTTGGTGGGTGGCACTTATTATCCAGTCACGTCTACCCAGACCACGACGGAGACGGCGAATACCTCCACGATCACGCCGTTGCCCGACTATGCCGCGATACCCAATGCGTTCGTCAACCTGACGACGGCCATAGCCAACGAAAGCACGTCAACAAGAACTAACGCGACACCGATTGCCTACAAGCTTCAGATTACCAATGCCGGTTTGCTGAGCCTTTCGTATAGCTACAACGGCGGCACCTACAATCCCGTGCTCACCAACCAAAGCATCGCGTCCTCCAATGGCACGATGCCAAGCAGCTTCTTGTTTGGCTTTGGTGCTTCCACCGGCGGCAGTGACAACGTTCACGAGATCACCTGCTTCATGGCCACTCCCGCGAATGTGTCAGCCAGTTCGGTCGGACTGAACGTGCAGCAGGCGGGCCAAGTCAAAACAGGTACACAGGTCTATCTGGCCTATTACCACCCCAATAACTGGTGGGGCGAACTCGATGCGCAGAGTCTGGTGCTCACCGGGACCGTCTTGTCCATCGACTCGACCGCCAATTGGGATGCATCGTGCGTCTTGACTGGCGGGGCCTGCCCCGCCACCACCGCGACCAGCGGGAATCCACAGACCACGCGCACGCTGCTTACGTCGAGTGGCGCCGCTACCAACCCGGGTATCAACTTCTCGAACACCACCGGCTTTACCACTGCGGGCGATACCGCCGCCTTCGGCCTGTTGACCGCAACCGAACAGAGCTGGCTCGAAACCGGAACTCCCGGCACCGCCGCCAGTGGCGCGCTTCTGCTTGCCTACCTGAGTGGTGACCGCAGCAACGAGATCCCCTCCTCAAATGCAACAAGTACGCAGATTTATAGAAACCGCACCAGTGTTCTGGCCGACATCATCGACTCCAGCCCGACGTGGGTAGGCGCACCTTCTCTTAGCTATCCTGCGGTCTGGGGCGACCTGTTGTATCCAACGGCAACTGTTCCGGAAAACGCCACCGGCTCAACAAGCTACCCGACGTTCCAGGCTAATGACGTGTCACGACTGAATGTCGTATACGACGGCGCAAATGACGGGTTCATGCATGCTTTTGAAACGGGTTCCTATAACGCCGACGGCAGCTATAACAGCGCAGGCAATGACGGCAAGGAACTGTTCGCTTATATGCCCCAGGCTGTCCTTAATACCATTCACAACGGCACTACGCCGACGCTGGATTATTCGAGCCCGAATTACTCACACAATTATTTTGTGGACGCAACGCCCGGAACCGGCGATCTCTTTTACGCCAATACCTGGCATACCTGGCTGGTTAGCGGCTTGGGCGCGGGCGGCAATGCGATCTTCGCCATCGACATCACCAGTCCGGGAACCGCCTTTACCGCCTCGAATGTGATTGGCGAATGGGGCACCGGTGCCGTTCCCGGCACGAATCCGCTGGTCTGCTCGGGCGATACAGGGACCGGGACGACAACGCCCACCCTGTGCAGAAACAATCTGGGCCAGAGTTACGGGACACCGCAGATCCGCCGCCTGCACAACGGCGGATGGGGCATTATTTTCGGTAATGGTCTTAACAGCACGACTGGCCACGCCGGCATCTATGTCATGACGATTACGGCCTCCGGCGTCCCTTCCACGGTGTATTACCTGGACACGGGCACTGCGGGCTCCGCCGCCAACCCCAACGGCATCGCGTATGTGACCCCGGCGGACGTCGATGGCGATCACATCACCGACTATGTCTATGCGGGCGATTACTACGGGAACGTGTGGCGGTTCGATCTGACCAGCTCTACTGCAGCCAACTGGGCGGTGACGAATTACGGCACCAGCACCACCGGCCCTGCTGAGCCCCTGTTCACGACACCTACCACGACCACGACCGCTTGTTCGGTGACCATAACCCCCCCAGCAACAACCTGCCCGACAGGTGATTCGACAACAGTAACCACGACCCAACCCATCACGACCTCTGTGGTGGTCCTTTCGGTAGCACCCAATGCTGCCGGGACACCACGCATCATGGTGGAGTTCGGTACCGGCGCCGTAACACCACAGTCAACGGTCTCGTCAATCCAGTATGCCCCCGGCCAACAGGCGCTCTACGGCATCTGGGACTGGAACGTGGGCAAGGCAGGTACCGTCGGAGCCAACTATGACGGCCTGTTGGGAACAACCCTTGCGCCTACTGATGCGTTTACGATCAGCCAACTGCAGCAACAAACGACCACGACCACCACTTCCGGCTCCCTGGGCTACCGCACGGTCAGCAATTCGTCCATCTGTTTCGTGGGGATGAGTTGCAGCACCGTCGGCACAGGTGGGACTACCACCGTTGCAGCAGGGACCCAATTTGGGTGGTACATGAACCTGCCTGGTTATACCGGTTTACCTACAACCGCGACCGGTCCAGGGCTCAATTATCAGACCGAGCAGGT
>Ga0302303_10002206_pt1 | contig 12007 bp, 10 predicted proteins | sample III_Palsa_E2_1_FD_194542 | JGI IMG/M metagenome (GOLD analysis project Ga0302303, IMG submission 194542) | Peat permafrost microbial communities from Stordalen Mire near Abisko, Sweden - III_Palsa_E2_1 | ecosystem: Environmental > Terrestrial > Soil > Palsa > Peat permafrost | place: Sweden... | reverse complement strand
CGATATAGGCACGCGCCGCGTTATAGCGGCTGCCCTCTTTCTGGAACACCTGGTACTGCCCAACGCCTTCCTGCGTCGCGCCGTTGAAATCGGTATTCAGAGGATACCCGCACTGCTCGGCGGCCTTGATGAACTGGCGGGTGCACTCGGTAGGGCTGACCAGGTCGGCAACGTTCAGCGGACCGCCGGCGCCATGCCACTCACTGGCGCCACGTTCGTTGTTTTCCGCGCGAAGAAAATACGGCATCACGTCACGCCAGGACCAGCCAGTGGCACCAGCGTTCGACCAATCGTCATAGTCCTCGTGCTGACCACGCATATAGATCATCGCGTTGATCAGGCTCGAGCCACCGACACCGCGACCACGTGGCTGCACACCGCGTCGTCCGCCAAGCCCCGGTTGCGGCACTGTGCGATAGGAATAGTTGCGCGGGTTCTGAAATGACACGAGCCCCGCCACGCCAACCGGCACGTCCGAAAGCACGCCGCTTTTGGCCGGCCCGGTTTCCATCAACAGCACGGTGCTGTCCGGTCGCGCTATCGCCAGTCGCGCTGCCGTGGCGCAACCAGCCGGTCCCGCACCCACAATGATGTAATCAAACGTGGCAGTAATGGATGACATGGTCTGGACCTCTTATGGCCACTGAGCCCAATGGCCACGCGGCATAGCGTCTGATAAGCGGTTGCTTTTCGTAGTCCGGACGCTAGCACACGCTTTTGGTGAATCCACGCTTCGTTGCAGCATGTCAAATCATGAAGAGAAGCCGGACTGCGCGATCCCGCATGGAGCAGCGGCGTTACAATGCCATGCTGCGATCCTGCCCGGCCACTCATTCATCCCCATGCGCAATCCTTTGCAGGAACAACTGCTCAAGGCCGGCCTGGTCAACAAGACCAAGGCGGCGCAAGTCGTACGCGAGCAGACCAAGCAACGCCACAGCAAATCACCGACGGCACCGGCTACCGAGCAGGTCGATACGCAGCGTCTGCAGACAGAACGCGCCGAACGCGATCGCGCGATTGCTGCCGAGCGCAACGCGCAGGCACGCGCCAGCGAGCAACGGGTGCAGGTTTGCCAGATCGTCGAAAGTCACAAGATGAAACGCGAAGGGGAAATCGCCTATCGCTTCACGGACGGCGAAGCGATCAAGAGTCTGCTGGTCAACGAACCGCTGCGCGCGCAGCTGGCCGCCGGCACACTGGTGATCGTTCGCCACGATCAAGGCTATGAACTGCTGCCGCGTATTGCCGCTGAAAAAGTCTATGCACGCGATGACAGCATGATCGTGCTCGATCATGGCCGCCAAGGTGAAAGCGCTGCCGAGAGCGATGACGACGCGTTCTACAAGCAATTCGAGGTGCCGGACGATCTGGTCTGGTAATCCCTCTCAGCGACAGCCACGCGATCAAGACTTCTTTTTGCGCTATCAGGACAGCTTGCGTCGCCTGACGCTGTCCCTGACGTCCACGTCGAAAAGCAGTGTGAGTTCGTCTTCGCTGCCGCTTTCTCCGAGGATAAAACGCAACCCTTCGCGAGTCGGCAGACGACTCGCATGCTCGCGTACGGCAGCCTGCGGCAAATCAATCGTCCAGCCGCTGGCCTGGCCGGCGAACTTTGCCACATTGGCATGGGTCAATCGCAGCTCAACGCCCAGCGCAAACGCATCGGCGAACTGCGTGCGTGCAGTGACGACCCCATCCGCAAGCAAGAGTGCCAGCTCATCTTCATCGATGCGCACACGAAGATGCTGGCCTTCAATCTGCAGTTTCATATCTTCGACCCAGTATGCGGCGTATTAAAGTGATCGGATGCGCAACAAGGCACCGGATTCGAGGCTCGCAACCTCGACCAGTGTACCTGCCGCACAATCGCCCACGTTTTCCGGAAAAACGACCCATACATCGGCATCGGCAAACGGACGAATGCGAAATGGCTGCTGCTGGTTCGACACGGAGACGTGCCATTGGCCATCCGAATCCTGATGCAGAGCCGCGCGCAGGAAATGCCGCAGTCCGGGCTTGAGTTGCTGTGGCGTATCGAGCACCGCATGCATCACAGGTTCGATGCTCTGCCCGGTCATCGCGCGCAGTGTCGGCGCCACGATGAAGCGCAGGCCCGCCGCAACCGCCATGGGCGTTCCTGGCAGGGCAATCATCAACGGACCGTCAGCAAGCCTGGCACAGAGCAACGGCTTGCCGGGACGAATGCTCAGCTTGTGAAAAAGCAACTGTGCATTGAAACGACGCAGCGTCTCGGGCACGAAATCGTAGCGACCCATCGACACCGCACCGGTGCTGATCACCAGGTCGGCACCCGCGTCGACGGCATGTCGCAGCGCTTCGGCAAAAGTGACGGCGGTATCGTCGACCGTCTCGCAGGACAGAACCTTTGCACCGGCTGCGGTTAGTGCGGCAACGAGATAAGGGCCGTTGGAATTGTGGATGCGTTCGGCCGCCAGCGGCTGCGCCGCATCGGCTTGAAGCTCCTTGCCGGTGCAGATAACCGCCAAGCGCGGTCGCTGCACAACATCCACTGTCGACAAACCGAGAGCGGCCAGCAGCATGATCTGCGCCGATTCGATACGCGTGCCATTGGCGATGACTTCTTCGCCAATGGCGACATCGGAGCCGGCATATCGCACGTTGTCGCCGACGTGCAGCGGATCGAGCAGGCGAATACGCAGCGGCGCACCGTCCGTCTGCCTGGCAAGGCATTCCGTCCGCTCCACCGCCACTACCGCGTCAAGGCCATCGTGCAGCGCTGCGCCCGTCATGATTTCACAAGCGCCCTGTTCCCCACCAACGCGCCGAGCCTTGTTCGCAACATCACCAGCAGCCTGCGAACCGACAACAGCGTGCTCTGATCCCGCGGCCAACGGCATCGAGGCAGACAAGGCATAACCATCCATCGCGGCATGATCGAACGATGGCAAGGCGATCGGGCTGATAACAGATTGCGCCAGCACGCGACCAAGAGCATCACCAAGCGGGCATGCCTCAGCCGGCAGTCGACTGACCTGCGCGAGAAGTATTTCGAGTGCCTGGGCGTAATCGATCATTGGATTGCTGCGTGGCGGGACGAATGGCGCATGATGAGGCGTCAAGTTTCGCACGGACAGCTGCAACACCAGCGCATCATGATGCAGGCAACGACATGGTCGACACCGTTTCGGCAACTCTGGGCTCCGGCTATGCCCGCGACTTTATGCCGCATAAAAAAGTTTTACTGCGCTGCAGCGTGATCCTTGGTACAGCGAACGTGCATGGTACGAAGTAACAAACGCATTGCATCAAAGCGTGAGCGGCATTGTGACAAAACGGAGACTGCCTGCAAGCACTCAGCGCTGCCGTATTCGTCGCCACACAATCGTAAAGACACCACCGTAATGCCCGGCACATTTGCCGGATCTTCCAACTTAATGAGAGAACGCTCATGGCAGGGGTACCAGAAGCAGTTGTTTCATCGGCGCGAGCAGGAGTCGCGCCAGGATTTTTCGCCAGGGAACGCACCATCGCCGGGCCGCGCTTCAATCGCTGGCTGGTGCCGCCAGCTGCGCTCGCCATCCATCTGTGCATCGGTATGGCTTATGGCTTCTCGGTGTTCTGGTTGCCGATGTCCAAGCTGCTGACGACTACCGATGCAGCCACCTGCGCGAATCTTGGATTTTTTGCCGCACTCACGAGCACCGGCTGCAACTGGACGGTGCCGCAGGTGACGCACATCTTCGAAACCTTTATCGCGATGCTGGGTATCTCGGCAGCGCTATGGGGTGGCTGGCTGGAGCATGCCGGCCCGCGCAAGGCCGGCTTTATCGCCGCGCTTTGCTGGGGCGGTGGCCTGATTGTCGGTGGCATTGGCGTATCGACGCATCAGCTGTGGCTGGTATTTCTGGGCTGCGGCGTACTCGGTGGCGTCGGCCAGGGGCTGGGCTACATCACTCCCGTGTCTTCGCTGATCAAATGGTTTCCGGATCGCCGCGGTATGGCGACCGGCTTCGCCATCATGGGTTACGGCGGTGGCGCGATGATTGGTGCACCGCTGGCGGTGGCACTGATGAAGCACTTCTCGGCCACCAGTGCGCAAGGTGTTGCCACCACGCTGATGGTGATGGGTGCGATTTATTTCATCGTGATGGCCTGCGGCGCGCTGGGTTTTCGTGTCTCGCCCAACGGCTGGTATCCGAAGGGCTGGACGCCGCCAGTCAAGGACGACGGCAACTCGATGATCACCCGCCGCCACGTGCATCTGAACCGCGCCTGGAAGACGCCGCAGTTCTGGTTGCTGTGGGGCGTGTTGTTCCTCAATGTGACGGCCGGCATTTCCGTCATCTCGATGGCCAGCCCGATGCTGCAAGACGTGTTTGGCGGCAAGCTGGCCGGTTTGACTGACGCAGCGGCCACGCTCACTGCCGCCCAGAAAGCTGCCGTGGTGGCAGCGGCCGCCGGTCTGGTCGGATTGATCAGTCTGTTCAACAGCCTCGGTCGTCTGTTCTGGGCATCGCTGTCGGACAAGATTGGCCGCAAAAATACCTACTTCGCCTTCTTCGTGCTCGGCATCGTGCTGTATTGCGTGCTGCCGACGTGGGGGCATCTGGGTCTGGCGGGACTCTTTGTCGCGACCGTTTGCGTGATCCTCAGCATGTACGGCGGCGGCTTCGCCACGATCCCCGCGTACCTGGCCGATCTGTTCGGCACGCAGATGGTCGGCGCCATCCACGGGCGCCTGCTCACCGCATGGTCGGCGGCCGGCGTGATTGGCCCATTCCTGATCGCCGCGATTCGCCAGACCCAGCTCGACGCCGGCGTGGCCAAGAACCTCGTCTATGACCACACGCTCTACATCATGGCCGGTCTGCTGCTGCTCGGCCTGATCTGCAACGCGCTGGTGCGGCCCGTAAAGGAATCGGTCTTCATGAACGATGCGGAGCTGGCACGTGAGCGCTCGCTGCAACATGAAGACCTGATCACCGCCACCGCTGAAACTTCGGCGCGCGGCAGTTTTGGTGCCATCGGCGTACTGGCATGGCTGGCCGTCGGCGTGCCGTTCCTGATCGGTTTGTACATTGCTCTGGCCAAGGCCGCGGCACTGTTTTAGTCATACTGTTTTGAAGGTGATTTGATGAAACATGCTGGAAACCCGAACGAACCCCGCCGGGGCAGCTTGCCGGATATCCCCGAGGAGATCCGCGCCGCGGTATTGGACGTTACGGGTCGCTTGAAGGATCTGCCCGGCGCCCTGCTGCCCGTGCTTCACGGCGTGCAGCAGGCGCTGGGCTATGTGCCGGAACTGTCGGTGCCGCTGATCGCACGCGAACTCAATCTTTCGCGCGCCGACGTGCATGGCGTGATCACCTTCTACCACTTCTTCCGCAGCAAGCCGTCCGGCAAGCGCGTCATCTTCGTCTGCCGTGCGGAATCGTGCCAGGCGATGGGCGCAGTGGCGCTGGAACAACACATCAAGCAGCGCCTCGGCGTAGACTTCCACGAAACCACCGTCGATGGCGCGTACACGCTGGAGCCGGTTTATTGCCTCGGCAACTGTGCCTGCTCGCCGGCGATCATGGTGGATGACGAACTCAAGGGCCGGGTAACGCCGAAACAGTTCGACGCCTGGCTGGCCGCGGAGGCAACATGAGCATCACCGTTTATGTGCCGATGGATGCGGGCTCGCTGTCGCTCGGCGCCGATGCCGTTGCGCGTGGCATTGCGGCCGAGGCGAAGCGGCGTGATCTCGATATAACTATCGTGCGCAACGGTTCGCGTGGCCTGTACTGGCTGGAACCGATGGTCGAAGTGGCAACGCCGGAAGGTCGCGTCGCCTTTGGGCCCTTGCAGGCCGATGATGTAGCGGCGCTGTTCGACGCAGATTTTCTGCATGCGGGTAACCATGCATCGAGCCTCGGCCTGACCGAAGACATCGGTTATCTGAAAAGCCAGCAACGACTGACCTTCGCTCGCGTTGGTATCGTTGATCCACGCAGCCTGGATGACTACCGCGCACACGGCGGCTATCACGGGCTGGAAAACGCGCTCGGCATGAGCGGCGCCGAGGTGGTGCAAGCCGTCACCGATTCCGGTCTACGTGGGCGCGGCGGTGCGGCCTTCCCCGCCGGTATCAAGTGGAAAACCTGCATGGATGCGCAGGCTTCGCAGAAGTACATCGTCTGCAATGCCGACGAGGGCGACTCAGGTACGTACGCCGACCGCATGGTCATGGAAGGCGACCCATTTGTGCTGATCGAAGGCATGACCATCGCCGGGCTCGCGGTGGGCGCGACGCACGGCTACATCTACCTGCGGGTGGAATACCCGCATGCACAGCGCGCGCTGGAATCGGCCATCCAGACGGCCGAAGCGGCGGGCTATCTCGGCGACGACGTGCGCGGCAGCGGCAAGGCATTTCATCTGGAAGTGCGCATGGCTGCCGGTGCCTATATATGCGGCGAAGAAACCTCGCTGCTGGAAAGCCTCGAAGGCAAGCGCGGCCAGGTGCGTTTCAAGCCGCCGCTGCCGGCGATCGAAGGCCTGTTCGGCAAGCCCACGGTGATCAATAACGTGGTGACGCTGGCGACGGTGCCGATCATTCTTGCCCAGGGCGCGGCGTTCTATCGCGACTACGGCATGGGCCGCTCGCGCGGCACGCTGCCAATGCAGCTGGCCGGCAATCTGAAACGTGCAGGCCTGGTCGAGCGTGCATTCGGGCTGACCCTGCGCGAACTGATCGAGGACTACGGCGGTGGCACGGCAACCGGCAAACCGGTGCGTGCGGTGCAGGTCGGTGGCCCGCTTGGCGCATATATTCCGATCTCGCAGCTCGATACGCCGATCGACTACGAAGCCTTTATCGCAATCGGCGGTATGCTCGGTCACGGCGGCATCGTGGTGTTTGACGACAGCGTCGACATGGCCGCGCAGGCACGTTACGCGATGGAGTTCTGCGCGATCGAATCCTGCGGCAAGTGCACGCCATGCCGCATCGGTTCGACCCGCGGCGTCGAAGTGATCGATCGGCTCAAGGCTGGCGACACTGCCGAGCGCGACCGCAACGAAGTGCTGCTGCGCGATCTCTGTCAGACCATGCTCGGCGGCTCGCTCTGCGCGCTGGGCGGCATGGCACCGTTTCCTGTGCTCAGCGCACTGGATCATTTCCCCGAAGATTTTGCAGGCGCCGCCGAAGCGGCCACATCGTAAAGAGGTAACGCATCATGTTGTCCATCGTCGAGATCGATTACGGCACCCCGAAAGCCGTTTCCGCAAACAATGTCGCCCTGCAGATCGATGGCAAAACCATCAACGTGCCGGAAGGCACCTCGGTGATGCGCGCCGCCGCGCAGGCCGGTATCAACATTCCCAAACTTTGCGCCACCGAAATGCTCGATGCATTCGGTTCGTGCCGGCTTTGCCTGGTCGAGATCGAAGGGCGCAAAGGCTATCCCGCCTCATGCACCACGCCGGTCGCCGCCGGCATGAAGATCAGCACGCAGACGCCGAAGCTGGCCGAAATCCGCCGCGGCGTGATGGAGCTGTACATCTCCGATCACCCACTCGATTGCCTCACCTGCCCTGCCAACGGCCACTGCGAACTGCAGGACATGGCCGGCGTGGTCGGCCTGCGCGAGGTGCGCTATGGCTACGAGGGCGCGAATCACGTCTTCGCCAAAATGCCGGCCAGCAAGGACATCCGCATTGCGCTTGACGGCCGCGCTGCCGAGCCTGTGGCGAATCCGCTGTTCGCGCCAAAGGACGAATCCAATCCCTACTTCACTTTCGATCCCTCCAAGTGCATCGCCTGCTCGCGCTGCGTACGCGCGTGTGATGAGGTCCAAGGCACGTTTGCGCTGACGATCCAGGGCCGTGGCTTCGAGTCCAAGGTCGCTGCCAGCCAGAACACCAGTTTCCTCGACTCCGAATGCGTTTCGTGCGGCGCCTGCGTGCAGGCATGCCCCACCGCCACGCTGACGGAAAAGTCGCTGATCGACAAAGGCCAGGCCGAACACAGCGTCACCACCACCTGCGCCTATTGCGGCGTCGGCTGCAGCTTCCGCGCCGAAATGAAGGGCGAAGAGATCGTGCGCATGGTGCCGAACAAGGACGGCCATGCGAATCACGGCCACTCCTGCGTCAAGGGACGCTTCGCCATCGGGTACGCCAGCCATCCGGACCGCATCACTACGCCGATGATCCGCGCCAATATCGCTGATCCATGGAAAGTGGTCAGTTGGGATGAGGCGTTCGCTCACGTTGGCAGCGAGTTCAAGCGACTGCAGGCCACCTACGGCACCCATTCTGTCGGCGGTATCACTTCCTCACGCTGTACCAACGAGGAAACCTACCTCGTGCAGAAGTTGGTGCGTGCCGGTTTCGGCAACAACAACGTGGACACCTGCGCGCGCGTCTGCCATTCGCCGACTGGCTACGGCCTCAAGGCCACAATGGGCGAATCGGCCGGCACGCAGGATTTCGACTCGATCGAAAAGACCGACGTGGTGCTGGTGATCGGCGCCAACCCCACCGATGCGCATCCGGTATTCGGCTCGCAGATGAAGCAGCGACTGCGTGCCGGCGCCAAACTCATCGTGATCGATCCGCGTCGCATCGACCTGGTACGCACGCCGCATATCAAGGCCGACTATCACCTCAAGCTAAAACCCGGCACCAACGTGGCGGTGCTCGACACGCTGGCGCACGTCATCGTGACGGAAGGTCTGGTTGACCATGACTTCGTCGCCAGCCGCTGCGAAGCGGACGCTTTTGCGAAGTGGTGCGAGTTCGTTTCGCAGGACAAATACAGTCCCGAAGCGATGGAAGCGCAGACCGGCGTACCGGCCGAGGCTGTTCGCGGCGCGGCACGCATGTACGCCACCGGTGGCAACGGCGCGATCTATTACGGCCTCGGCGTAACCGAGCACGCGCAGGGTTCCACCACGGTGATGGCGATCGCCAACCTGGCCATGGCCACCGGCAATATCGGCCGTGAAGGCGTAGGCGTGAATCCGCTACGCGGTCAGAACAACGTCCAGGGCGCCTGCGACATGGGCTCGTTCCCGCACGAGTTCCCGGGTTATCGCCACGTCAGCGATGTAGCCACGCGAGAGCTGTTCGAAAAGGCCTGGGGTGTGTCGTTGTATGACGAGCCCGGCCTGCGCATTCCGAACATGTTCGAAGCGGCGATGGACGGCAGCTTCAAGGGTCTCTACGTCGAAGGCGAAGACATCGCGCAGTCCGACCCGGACACTCAGCACGTTACCGCCGCGCTCGGCGCGATGGAGTGCGTAGTGGTGCAGGATCTGTTCCTCAACGAGACGGCCAAATACGCGCACGTGTTTTTGCCCGGCAGTTCGTTTCTGGAAAAAGATGGCACGTTCACCAATGCCGAGCGCCGCATCTCGCGCGTGCGCAAGGTCATGGCGCCCACCGCGGGCTATGCGGACTGGGAGATCACGCAGAAGCTGGCGCAGGCGATGGGCTATCCGATGAATTACGCTCATCCATCGGAGATCATGGACGAGATCGCCGCACTGACGCCGACCTTCCACGGCGTGAGCTTTGATCGCATTGACGAACTGGGCTCGATCCAGTGGCCGTGCAACGAGGAGCATCCCAACGGCACGCCGGTCATGCACGTCGACGAATTCGTTCGAGGCAAAGGTCGCTTCATGCTGACCGAATACGTGCCGACGCGCGAAAAGGTCAACCTCGAACGTCCGCTGATTCTCACCACCGGCCGCATCCTCAGCCAGTACAACGTCGGCGCACAGACAAGGCGCACGGCAAACGTGATGTGGCACGACGAGGATCGTCTGGAAATCCATCCGCACGATGCGGAGGAACGCGGCATCAACAGTGATGACTGGGTCGGCATCGCCAGCCGCTCGGGCGAAACCGTGCTGCGTGCGCTGGTCTCCGAGCGCATGCAGCCCGGCGTGGTCTACACCACCTTCCATTTCCCCGAATCCGGCGCCAACGTGATCACCACCGACAACTCGGACTGGGCGACCAACTGCCCGGAGTACAAGGTCACCGCCGTGCAGGTCACCCGTGTGTCGCAGCCATCCGAATGGCAGAAGCGCTTCCGCGCGTTCTCGAACGAGCAACAGTCGCTGCTCGATCAATCGACCGAGCAGCCGGCGGATACGCTTGGGCAAGCGTGAGCAAAGCATGCCTGGTGCGGCTTCGTCACATGCCGGTTTCGTCAGTCGCGCCGTCGATCGCTGGCGTAACGGCCAGGCGACGCACGAGAACGACTGCGTTGCCGAGGAAATGCCGATCGCGATGCTTTATAACGGCGTGAGTTTCGCCGTGATGATGGCAACACCGCACGATCTGGAAGATTTCGCGCTGGGCTTTTCACTGAGCGAAGAACTGATCACATCGCCGGTGCAACTGCAGAAGGTCGAAGTCCAGACCCTGCTCGAAGGCGTTCAACTGGCGATAACCGTCGATGCCGAAGCTCACGGTGCGCATCTCGCCCATCAGCATGAGCGACTGCTGCCAGGCCGCAGCGGCTGCGGCATTTGCGGCACGCGTGATCTCGAGCAGGCGATACGGCAAAGTCCGCCGGTCGGCGCCGGCATCACCGTGACTCGCAGCGCACTGGAAAACGCGCTGAGCCAGCTGCAGTCGCAGCAGCCGATGAACGCCGCCACCGGCGCCGTGCACGCCGCCGCATGGGCGGATCGCGAAGGAAATATTGTGCTCGTGCGCGAAGATGTCGGCCGCCACAACGCATTGGACAAACTGATCGGCGCGATGCGTCGCGCGCGCATCGATCCGCAGTCCGGCATGGCAGTCGTCACCAGCCGCGCCAGCTATGAAATGGTCACCAAGGCATCCAGCGCGGGTATCGCCGTGCTTGCCGCCATTTCGGCGCCGACTGCGCTGGCGATCGAACTGGCGCGCAGCGCCAACATCACCCTGATCGGCTTCGCCCGTCCCGGCAGCCACAACGTCTATACCCATCCGCATCGACTGCTGGCCGATCAGTCGTCTTAACGTTTGCAGGAAACCTGATGCACATCGAAAGACTGGTCACCATGGCCAACGACATCGCCACCTATTTCACGTCAGAGCCCGACCATGCAACAGCGGTCAATGGCGTACGCGAGCACCTGACGAAATTCTGGGATCCGGTGATGCGACGTCAGCTGAAGACTTTTGTCAGCGAGGGTGGCAAAGGCCTCCACCCACTTGCGCACGAGGCTGTCGAAGGTTTGAAAGTGCCCGCGGTCATCGGCTGAACCAGTCACGCTTTCGGGCAACGAAGAGCCCTTTGATATCACACAACGCCATCAATGGGCGATGTTCGACTGGCGTTATATATCCAACTATATATGCTTAGTCTTTAGGTCCTTTCGGGAACATAGCCATGATCACAACCACCTCGCGCCACCTCGCGGTTGCGTTATCACTTTGTCTGATGGCATGGACCGTTCCGGCCACGGCCGCTGACCTGGTGGTGTCGGCCGCGGCGAGCCTGACCAACGCGTTTCAGAAAGTGGCCAAGGCCTATGAGGCAAAGCATCCAGACACCAAGGTCGTGCTGAATTTCGCCGCTTCCGACGTCTTGCTGCAGCAGATCGCCAACGGCGCGCCGGCCGACGTGTTTGCGTCCGCCGATCAGAAGGCCATGGACAAGGCGCAGGTACAGAACGCTATTGTGGAAAGTTCGCGCAAGAATTTTGCTACCAATCAACTGGTGCTGATCGAACCGTCATCCAGTTCGCTGACGGTAAAAAGCCTCGACGACCTCAAGTTGCCGGCGATCAAACGCATCGCCTACGGTGACCCTGCATCGGTGCCGGTAGGTCGGTACACCCAAGGCGCGTTGCAGGCCGCCGGTGTTTGGGCGGACGTAACGCCCAAGGGTGTGCTGGCGCAGAGCGTGAGACAGGCACTGGACTATGTGGCGCGCGACGAAGTGGACGTCGGCTTCGTCTATGCCACCGATGCGGCAATCATGCCGGACAAGGTCAAGATCGCGCTGCGGGTAACTCCGACAACGCCAATC
>Ga0302303_10002204_pt1 | contig 12012 bp, 11 predicted proteins | sample III_Palsa_E2_1_FD_194542 | JGI IMG/M metagenome (GOLD analysis project Ga0302303, IMG submission 194542) | Peat permafrost microbial communities from Stordalen Mire near Abisko, Sweden - III_Palsa_E2_1 | ecosystem: Environmental > Terrestrial > Soil > Palsa > Peat permafrost | place: Sweden... | reverse complement strand
CTGGGTGCCTGTTCATGACCTTTCATCTAACATGGAGCGCCATTTCTTTCACATAAATGCTCCAGATTCAATTCCTGACGAATGGACATGGTTTGCGGAGGGGGAGCACGATTTTAGCTGTTATTGGGTGCCAATCTCGGAGGACCCTGGTCTGGTGAGTGGGCAGGATAAGTGGCTAAGGTGGTTCATCGATTGCTTGCGATCGGACACTCCGCTCCAAGGCGACCGAAGTGGCACCAGGGCAGAGCAATTGGAAGGATTTGATCGGTAGTTTTGGATAACCCCCTCACCCAACCCTCTCCCACCATCAGAATGGGGGAGAGGAGTAAGAGACGGAATGGGGTCGCCAGATCTGTAGGGGATTCACAGTACTGCTGGTTTGCTATTTGCCGAACACCACGCTGGCTACGGTCATGTCGTCTTCTTGTGTCAAAGTGAATCGGCCCTGGAGATCTCCGCGGACCAGGGAGTCGACGATTTGCAGACCGAGGGAATCGGTCTTTCGGATGTCGAAGCCGTGTTTGACGAGCAGGCCGTCGTTGCGGACAGTCAGGCGGACTACGTTGGTTTCTTCCGCCAGGGTGACCAGAATTTGGCCTGTGTCGTGACCTTCTCCGAATCCGTGTTCAACGGCGTTCTGAGTAAGTTCGTTCAGGATCAGGGCGACGGATGTAGCCTGCGACGAAGGCAGGAGGATATCCGGGCCTTCGATGGACATTCGGATGTGTTTGGACGGCGAGATTACGCTTTGGGCGGTTGCTGCGATTATGCTTTCAGCGACCTTCTTTACGCTGATAATGTCCAGATCTTCCCGTGATAGAAGTTCATGCACAGACGCAATGGCGAGAATGCGGTTGAGACTTTCGCTCAGGACCTGCTCTACTGTCCGTTCGCCTGCGTAGTGCATCTGCAAGCGTAGAAGCGAAGCGATCTGCTGCAGGTTGTTCTTAACGCGGTGGTGCATTTCCTGGATGATGGCCGACTTTACCATGAGCTTGGCATGCTCGATTGCGATCGCAGCGTGGTTGCCAAGCGCCGTCAGAACGGATATCTCTTCCTCGGTAAAGTGGTGCGGACGTTCCGTGTAGCAGTTAAGTACGCCGATCTTTTTGTTTTTAACCAGCAGCGGAATGGCGGCAAGCGACGACAATCCCTCGCGGCGAGCCAGGTCCGGGGATACGTATTCCCTGGACTTCTTCAGGTCGTACACGGTAATGGTGCGGCCTTCGGCCATGGCTCTGCCGGCGATGCTTTCACCCAGCTTGATGTTGGCCTTCTTTGCGTATTCCTTGCTGCTGCTTTGCGTCGCCTTGATCACAAGCTCTTTTTTGTCTTCATCGAGAAGCATGAGCGTGCAGATCTTGAACGACATTGTCTTAGCTGTCGCAGCAACAATAAGCTGAAGAATTTCTTCCAGATACAGATCACTGGTGATCGTCTTGCTTACTTCAGAGAGGGTGGAAAGCTGCGAAGCCCTGCGTTCCATCTTGCGGTACTGCCGCGAATTTTCCACGGCGCCGGCAATTTGAGAAGCTATCGACTCAAGGAGACGGACCTGGGTCTGCGAGTAAACATGCGGTTTGAGTGTTCGGACATTGATAACGCCGATAACTTCTCCGCGGTACTGTAGAGGCACGCTCAGAATACTCTGGTACTTGTCTTCCTGCAGTTCCGGGACAAACTTAAAGCGGGCGTCATGGGTCGCGTCATGCCCAAGCATGACTGCCTTTTTGTGCTGGGCAACCCAGCCGGTCAGACCTTCACCGACTTTTAGACGCAGCTTTCCTACAAGCTCTTCCTTGGGATCCGTGTCGTTGACGGCTCGCAGAACAAGAAGGTCTTTGCTATCGTTAAGCAGGTAGACTTGCGAGGAATCCGTTGAGGTGACCTGCACCGCGATTCCCGCGACAGCGTGCAGCATCTCTTCGATATCGAGAAGGGAACCCATGGACTCGCCGATGCGCCGCAGGGCTTCCGCTTCAGCGTTGCGCTGGTCAAGCTGGCGCTCCGTATCTTTGATCTGATCGCGGGCCTGCTCCAGTTGACGGTCTCTCACTGCGATCATCCCAGTGAGCTTTTCAACAAACGAAGACTGCCGATGGGTATCGGCGGACAATTTCCTTATAAACAAGTTGCGCCGCCCAAAACCTATATTGGGCGGCACTTCTGCGTGTCGATATTTCTTCTTCATATTGGGGACAAACTGCGATCGGTGTCCTTACACGTTGTGTGCGATGATGATAGCTTCCGCGATCTCACGCATGCTTTTTCGCGTATTCATACTCTGAATCTGGATACGTCGGAACGCTTCCTGTTCCTTAAGCCCGTACTGATCCATTAGGATGCCCTTGGCGCGATCTACTGCCTTGCGGGTATCGAGTTTGTTCTCAAGGTCGGAAACTTCATTTTCAAGCTCAACAAACTCTTCATACCTGGAGATAGCGATCTCCATGGCGGGAAGGAGGTCTGCTTCTTTGAAGGGTTTAACCAGATAGGCAAAAACACCAGCGTCTTTGGCGCGATCCACAAGATCTTTCTGGCTGTATGCAGTAAGAAGAAGAACCGGAGCTATTCCATCCGTGGTGATCATCTTAGCTGCGTCAATACCATCAAGTTCCGGCATTTTGATGTCTAGAATAACGATGTCGGGTTTTAATTCCCGAGCCATATCGACAGCGCGAGAGCCGTCACCAGCCTCGGCGACAACCTGGTGGCCCATGTTTTCCAGCGTCTTACGCAGGTCTAGACGGATAATAGGTTCGTCGTCCGCAATAATAATCCGAAGCGAATCCATGCTGCTTTGCCCTTTGCTACTGCTTTATATCCGGGGGAGTACGCATTGTAGGTCCAGATTTTATCTGCTATAATGTCGCCAGCATCTGCTCTAGCGTCCCGGAAGCAACATATCATAGCAAAAAATACCTGAAATAGCAAGGGCCAGAGGGGGCGCACGCGCCCTTTGTAAAAAGATTATTGCCAAACGCATTCCCATCTGCGTTGGAACTCGTCCTTGTAGATACTGGTTGAAATGCTTGAGCTAGTGTTCGCCAGGCTTCGAAATTCTAAGAAAGTGGGAGAACTGCCAGCCGTTCTCTTTGTTGGTATATTGTGGAAAAGTTTGCCTTCATTATTCATCCCATCGACATTCGCCGAGATGTCGCACGTAAAGGTGGCATCTACTCAGCCGCAAAGTTTCTCCCCGAACCCACGGTAGAATGGTTCCTTAAGCAAAAAGAGCCGATGGTGGCTTCGCACATTACTGGGATAAGATCGAAGACCGGTATTGAGGCGGAAGGATGGTTTATTGGCTGCCCTTTAACCGCAAGTCAGCTCACCTCGCTTCCCGATGAGTTTGTCTTTAAACGGCTTTTGCAGTGCGGCAAGCTTGCAGAAGCGGTTGGAGCAAAAATTATCGGGCTGGGCGCGTTTACGTCCATTGTCGGCGATGGGGGAATTACCCTCGCCAAGCACCTGAATATCGCGGTTACAACAGGTAACTCTTATACAGTCGCTACAGCCGTTGAAGGGGCTCTAGATGCTGCGAAGCGGATGGGGATTGAGATCTCTCAGGCGAAAGTAGCCATTGTAGGCGCGAGTGGTTCGATCGGTAAAACCTGTGCCCTCATGCTGGCGCCCAAAGCCGCGGAGATAGCATTGATTGGCCGGGATCTGGATCGACTGAAGCTTGTTGCCAGTGAGCTGGGCGATGTCCGAACGAGCATTCACAGCGAAGTCCATGAAGGTCTGAAGGATGCAGATATCGTGATTACCGTCACAAGCGCCAAGGATGCGATTATCGAACCTCAGGATCTGAAACCGGGATGCGTCGTTTGTGATGTGGCCCGACCACGTGATGTCTCCGTCCGTGTGGCCAAAGAGCGAAAAGACGTTCTTGTCATCGAGGGTGGGGTGGTTGCGGTGCCGGGCGACAACGTGGATTTTCGATTTGAATTCGGATTCCCGGAGAAGACGGCGTATGCCTGTATGTCCGAAACGATTATGCTTGCCCTGGAACAACGGTACGAGTCGTTTACCCTGGGCAAGGACGTTAGTGTCGAACAGGCCAACGAAACTTCACGCATGGCCGCAAAGCATGGATTCAAACTCGCCGGCTACCGCAGCTTTGAAAAGGCTGTAACCGACGAACAGATAGAAAGCATCCGTATCGCCGCCAACGGGCACCACAAGTTCGTTGCCGCCGTGGAACATCCTATACCGGCTGAACCTCTTGCCGCGGACTAGGCGGGACGCTGTTTAGAGCCGAGCGTACTCAACAAAGGCATTGCCGTCAAACGGCGCAGAATCCTGCCCATCGGGAATTTAATTCTGAAGTTTTTGGTTCCATGAGTGCGCTTTCTCTTTGTTAATGAATCCCTAAACCATTTTCGACAGTATTTTTAAGCGCGCCTGGGTGTTTTGCTTCAAGATCCATGACGCGCATCACGCAAAACACCATGGCTGCCAGCAATAACACAAAAGTTATGCGGAACGGCCATTGTTTCCACAGGGGCTTGTCTCCCACATTTGTATCACCATTCGAAATGCTCATAACGCGTACATACGGCGTCCTATAGAGAATATCCTGCTATTTGCGGTGTCTGCTGACTATGGCTGCGCGAGAATGCGTATTGTATTGTCACCTTGCCCTTCAGCAAGGTTCTCTCTTCGGTTGACCTCGCTTGGTGTTGATAGTTTTACGTATGTTTGGTGATTCCCGATGCCGTTGAGCAGGAAGCGACCGTTTTGGTCTGTTGTTGATTGAATGCTTGGAACATCGGCGTCTGTAACCGTTATTCCCGCGATTGGGTTTTCGAGGCCGTCCGTGACAGTGCCGCCCGCGAACGTGGTTGCGGAATATACAACTAGAGTTGGCAATTGGAGCGTCTGTCCGGTTCCCACAGAAATGAGTTCCGCTGAAGCTACTTCCGGTATTCCAATTTTTGCAGTCAGAAGGTACGTAGCATTGCCGAAAACCCCGACAATTGTATACTGGCCCTGATCGTCCGCCTGAACGTTATCCGTTTCCTGGCAAATATGGCCGCACCACAGTCGCAACGATACATTAGCGTTTGCTGCCGGAGTACCGTCGGGATTCCGCACCTGTCCTTTAAGGGTGCATAAGCTCGCACCGGTGAGTTGGACTGTCACCTGGTTTCCGGGTTTGCAGTTAAGCTGTTGGGTAGATCCTATGTTTCCGGATCGTGCAAGTATTGTGTTCTGCGCCTGAGGTCCCGGAGATCTAAAACTGAATCGTCCGGATGCGTCGCTTGTGACCGGCGTGTTGGCCATTGGCGGCGCAAAGGCAATAATCTGGGCGCCTGGCACAGGTTTGCCGCAACTCTTAGCGTAAAGTCTGGAGAGACCGCATCGTCTGCAAGGTGAGTAGAACTTAGCGCCCTGTATTTGCGGCCATCGACGTCGAAGCTAAGCCAGGCGCCTTGCGGCAGTTGTGACAGGGTTGCGAAACCGGAGCTGTCTGTACGAGTGTTCCAAGTCGACGGCAGCGCCAGTGTACAGGATGTGTAGAATTCGGAATATTTACTTAGGTGCGGGCATAACTCGATATTTGGGATCGCGCTACCGGTTGAGTCGACTACGTGGATCCGTACTTTTGTAAAAGGGCGCAGGGTGATGGTTTCGGCGGTACTTCGGTTAGTGTCCCCAATGAAAGCCGCTCCGGATGGAGACATTGCAACAATAAGGCGCATTGCTTCCATGGGGGGCGGATCTACCGGCAAGGTCACTTTACCAGAGGCGTCTGGTATGTACGCGACAGTAGTTTCCTGCCACACAGTTAGGCTTTTCACGTTTACTGTCAGAGTAGCGTTAGTTGCCGGGGCGCCGCCGGGATAGACTAGAGTCAGTGTCGTTTGCGGATTAGGGGCGCCGCAGACTGCCGAAACGAAAACGATCCATGCAGCTATAGTTCCAGTTAATATTAGATGGCATTTCACAGTTATGGGTCAATCTCCATTTGTCGCTTGGTCGTGGAGGTGTGTGCACCTACTTTTCTGAATTGCGTGCCGTGACTACTCTTACCGGATATTCCATGCCAGTGCTGACATTTCCTGTAGCACCCGCGCAGGAATATCGTCGCCGAATTGCAACAAAGACGAAACGGTGCTATTCTCATTCTATTAGCCAACCCATAACGTTTAGGGGTTTGGCGGGCTTCCAAGGCGGGAAGTCAGGAGACTACATATGACTATCTTGGTCAAAGTGCGAACTGTGCTCGTTCTCGCTGCAATTACACTCACAGTCGTATTACTTCTAATTCCGTCCACGCGGGAATTGCTGCTGTTTCAATGCCGGCAAATATTTGTCTCGGATAGGAATTCCCATGTGTGGTCACCGTCGTATGAAAGCGTTGCTGATGCTCATCCGGACGATATGCAAATCCAAATAGCAGACGCTCAGAACGTATACAACGGGTATGCGGGCGGTTATTCGAGCTATGCCTCTCGAAATGTCCTGACGTCACTTGAGAGTAAGTTTCCGAGCGATCCTTCCGTATACGCAAACATCCTGCGGTGGCTAACAGTCGAAGGACCTAAAGATTCCAGACCCGAAAGCAACTTAGCATTTGGAGAGAGACCACCCAGCACGAATGGCGCCGCCGACGCGACCTTTCCCTACGAATTCTACGATAACGCCGCGGTATCTGGGGAAAAGCTGGACCCAAAGAACGCTTATTTCCCACTGATGCGTTCGATAGGTCTGTTCGGTCAGCATCGCGACGCCGAGGCTCTCGCCGAAATTCACCGCGCTGCTCAAGATACAACCTGGAAGGAATACTATCAGGACGAAGTTCTCGGCAACTGGACGATATCAGACATTCGAGGGCGGAATATTAGGACGCTCGATCATGTTATTGCATCTCTTGGTACGCAATTTCCGCAATATGCGCGATTCAGAGATATCGCCCGCATTGCCCTCTACAAAGCGATGCTTACGCAGCGCTCCGGACATACGGCGCAGGGAATTTCGATACGACAGGACTTGATGCAGTGCGGTTCTCTGATGCGTTCGCAGTCTACAAGCGTAATTGGTTCCCTTGTTGGAATTGCCATATGCTCGATCAGTACAAAAAATCCAAAGGGAATAAACTCGGAAAATAGCGAAACCCGCAGCAATCTGCGATCTGGCTATTCTGCGTACTGCACCTTCCTTAAGCAAAATGGCTACAGTGAACTTATTCCATGCGTGCAGCAGGAGTATATGTACGATGAGCAAGTAAGACATGTTGCTGAAAGGGGACCGGAACTTGGGTTAGACGCTTTCTCGCGTCTCTATAATATTTTGGCGGTGGGCGTTGCTTTGCTGGCTGCTATTTTCGCCCTGCTGGTCATCGCAGGGATAGCTTCTCTGGCGTTGGTTTGCTTCCAATTCAAGAACAAGCTTTGTCTTGCGGCCATGTGTGCCATAGCCGTCCTGACTGTTGTTTTGTATAGAGTGCTTTATTTTGGGATAGACGAAATTAGGTCGTTTTCTATCGTGGACACGATCAGCGACAGCCATATGGCAACGTGGATCGGCCTGACGTTCTTCATCAGCTTGATTGCGCCTATGGTTTGCATAAAGATAATTTCCGCCGTCATAAGCCTTAAGCACAGGAAGCCCTTGCTGCAAGGGGTTCTGACGGGCTTAAGCAAGGCCGTCGTTCCCGCAGCCTGCCTCTTGTTTATCATCCACGGGGTTATCTTGTGGAAAGCAGTCCAGATCGAACAAGTCGTCAACACCCAGACTGTCCAGCGGTTACAAAGCGAAGGAGCCCTGGATGCAAAATTGCTCGGCGAAGCGTGGCCCGGTCCAACAAAATGGGTGGAACTGCCGAACTAATCGCTCGCTGCGTCTCGTCCTTCCCGTTGACAGTGCTGTTAAAGGGGTGCGAGATGTTTACGCTTACAAAAATTAGGTCCTGGCTTGTTGGAGCCGCCGCTGGTCTGCTGGTCGCTCTTCTTATCGTTCCCGCGACAAGGGAGACGCTGCTGCTGCAATTACCTATCGTGGGATTTAGCGGCAACCCAATTTTTAATCAACAAACTGCGCAAGACATTACAAATGCCCATCCCCACGACTTCCAAATGCAGTTGGCTGCCGTTCGCAAGACCTATCAGCCCAATCAATCCCTAAATAGTTCCGGCGAGTTAGAAGGGCAGCAACTCAATAAACTCACTGCATTTGAAAACAGGTTTCCGGAGAATCCCTCCACATATGAATGCGCTGTCGCACGTTGCCATATCGGCGAGTTTGCTGTTCCCACATTATGCTTCTCTGCGTTCGACGGCGTGTGTTGCGCTCTACAAGGCAATGCTTGCCGAGCGGTCCGGAAATACGGCACAGGGGGTATCGATCCGAATGGACCTGATGCGTTGTGGGGCATCAATGAGAGCGCATTCAGGGACAGTGATTGGGTCCCTTGTCGGAATAGCAATTTCTGCAATAAGTACAGCACCAATATGCAAAAACTTAGTCCAAAGGTTGATGTCGTCTTCCGAAAGCTGTTCGGTAGCGAGCAGAGCAAGGATATCTTATTAGCCTTGATCAACAGCGTCGTTGGACCCGACACTATCATCAAAGATATCGAGATCCGCAACCCCCTACAATCTCGCCAGGCACTCGGGATCAAAGGAGAGTATTCTCGACATTAAGGCCGTGGACCAAGCTGGAGTTTGGTACAATATAGAGATGCAGGTCGTCGGGAATGCGCTCTACGGCAAGCGGGCCATCTACTACGGGGCTAAGGTTTTTGTCGATCGGATCGAGGAAGGAATGCCCTACTCGGCGTTGAACACGACAATAGGCATACATTTACTCGACTTTGCGTTTTTCAAGGACGATCGCTATTTTCGGCATTGCGTGATACAGGACAAGAATACCCACGAAAGCTATGAGCAGCTTAAATACCTACAGTTCTACTTTATTGAGATGGGCAAGTTTAGAAAGCAGTTTTATGAACTCGTCTCGCCCTTAGATCGATGGATTGCTTTTTTGAACCACTCGAACATCTTGGACAGCAAGGATTTGCCAGAGACCCTGCGTGATGACGCCGCCATAGTGAAGGCTGTCCACGATTTAAACGTCATGGGTCGGGAACCCGAAGAACAAGACATTTATGACAAGGAGGTTTTAGCAAACATGGTAGACACAGGCGTACTTCAGTACGAAAGAGAAGAAGGTCGACAGGAAGCGATGGAAGAAATGTTGTCCATGCTTATTCAGCAGCGCTTCAGCACAATGCCCGATCACATCACAAAGGGGCTAGATAACTTAAGCATCGACGAATTAAACGACTTGCTGAAATTGATTCTTCACTTTACCAGCATTTCAGATCTTGAGAACTGGCTAGCAGCGCGTCAAAAATAAAGGACCAACTGCGCAGCGTGCGCTTGGATCCGTTCGGGACTACAACGACTATTCGTTCGCGCAGCTCATACGGGGCTGGGCTGGGCGCCTTCAGGCATTTCTAATGAGCACTACACATACCTAAGGCTCTTAGGCAAAAAGCTACAATTGATTTTAGCACTCTCTTGACATGAGTGCTAACGACTCAGTATAATTAATGCCGGAACTTTCCACATATTGCGTGCAACACGCCAACTAACAGGAGACTATATCGATGCTGAAACCTCTGGGCGAACGGATCGTCGTTAAGGCTCTGGAAGCGGAGACTCAATCCGCCGGCGGTATCATCCTGCCCGATACTGCAAAAGAAAAGCCACAGCGCGGCGAAGTGCTCGCGGTTGGACCCGGCAAGACTCTGGACAACGGTAAAGTGTCTCAGATTGATGTCAAGGTCGGCGACAAAGTCGTGTACTCGAAGTACGGCGGCACTGAGATCAAGGTCGGCGGCGAGGATGTAATCATTCTGCGCGCCGATGATATTCTTGGCGTCTTGAATAGCTAAATAGGAGTTTTGTAAATATGGCAGCTAAGGAATTGCTTTTTGACGAAGCAGCCCGCCGCGCTCTGGAGCGTGGTGTCAACATACTGGCCGATGCAGTCAAGGTTACCCTTGGACCACGCGGCCGCTACGTAGTTCTGGAAAAGAAGTTCGGTTCTCCTTCCCTGGTCGACGACGGTGTTACCATTGCCAAGGAAATTGAAGTTGAAGATCGCTTCGAGAACATGGGCGCACAGCTCGTTCGCGAAGTTGCTTCCAAGACAAACGATGTGGCCGGCGACGGAACCACCACGGCGACTGTCCTCGCACAGTCCATTGTCAAGGAAGGCCTGAAGAACGTTGCCGCCGGTGCAAACCCGCTGGCCGTTAAGAAGGGCATCGACCGCGCCGTTGTGGCCGTTGTCGAAGAGATCAAGCGCCTTTCGGTGCAGGTCGGCGACAAAGAGTCCATCACTCAGGTTGCTACCAACTCCGCTAAGAACACGGTTATCGGCGACCTGATCGCCGAAGCTCTGGACAAGGTTGGCAAGGATGGCGTCATCACCGTCGAAGAGAGCAAGGGCACCGAAACCGCACTTGAGCTCGTCGAAGGCATGCAGTTCGACAAGGGCTACATCTCGCCATACTTCGTAACCGACGCCGAGCGTCTTGAAGCCGTGATCGAGAACCCCCTGATCCTGATCTTCGAGAAGAAGATCTCCTCGGTTCAGGACCTCGTCCCCGTGCTCGAGCAGGTAATGCAGAAGCGACGCCCGCTGTTGATCATTGCTGAAGATGTTGACGGTGAAGCTCTTGCGACCCTGGTCGTCAACAAGCTGCGCGGCAACCTCAACGTGGTCGCCGTCAAGGCTCCTGGCTTTGGCGATCGCCGCAAGGCCATCCTCGAAGACATTGCCGTGCTCACCGCCGGCCAGTTCGTTACCGAAGACCTCGGCATCAAGCTTGAGAATGTCGACGAGACCTACCTTGGCTCCGCCAAGCGTGTTACCGTAACCAAGGACAATACGACCATTGTCGAAGGCCACGGTTCCGCGGAAGCAATTGCAGGCCGCGTCGGCCAGATCAAAGCTCAGATCGAGAAGTCGGACAGCGACTACGACCGTGAGAAGCTTCAGGAACGGCTTGCCAAGCTGTCTGGCGGCGTTGCCGTCATCCAGGTCGGCGCTGCTACCGAAACTGAACTCAAGGAAAAGAAGCACCGTATCGAAGATGCTCTGTCTGCAACGCGCGCTGCTATTGAAGAAGGCATCGTCCCCGGCGGCGGCACCGTTCTAATCAAGGCCCAGGCTGTCCTGGACAAGCTTGAAGCGACTGGTGACGAAGCTGTTGGCATTGCCATCATCCGACGCGCTCTTGAAGAGCCAGCCCGTCAGATTGCAAACAACGCCGGCGCCGAAGGCTCCGTCATTGTCGAGCGCATCAAGAACACCGGCCAGGGCTACAATGCCGCAACCGGCGAGTTTGGTGACCTCGTTGCACAGGGCATCGTGGATCCCGCCAAGGTTTCACGCAGCGCTCTACAGAATGCAGCATCCATCGCAAGCCTCATTCTCACCACGGAAGCTCTAGTAGCCGACCGTCCTGAGAAGGCCTCTCCTGCTCCAGCAGGCGGTGGCGGTGGAATGCCCGGCATGGGCGGCATGGGCGGAATGTACTAAACCCGCACAGCGGGTGGTAATAAAAAGAGCCGGAGGCGAAAGCTTCCGGCTCTTTTTCATGTCCGGGTCCTCTTGGGGGTACACTGTCCCCAATTCTCTTATTCGGCAGCGCTTAAGGCGGGACAAGGAGTTCGTACAATGTCGATTCTAACTCGTGTTGAAAAATCACAGAAGATCAGTTTGAAAAAGTTCGATCCTTCAGATACCGGCGATTGGACAAAAGACAAGGCTGTGGAAAAGTCGGCGAAACTCCTGGACGAGCTGCGAACTCTGCAGGAGTGGCTGTATGCCGCCGGCACACACAGCGTGCTGATCGTCCTCCAGGGCATGGATACGAGCGGCAAGGACGGGTTGATCGAACATGTCATGTCCACAGTCAATCCGCAGGGCTGCGATGTCGCCAGCTTTAAAGTTCCTACCGACCTTGAGAAGAAGCACGACTTTCTCTGG
>Ga0302303_10002201_pt1 | contig 12016 bp, 7 predicted proteins | sample III_Palsa_E2_1_FD_194542 | JGI IMG/M metagenome (GOLD analysis project Ga0302303, IMG submission 194542) | Peat permafrost microbial communities from Stordalen Mire near Abisko, Sweden - III_Palsa_E2_1 | ecosystem: Environmental > Terrestrial > Soil > Palsa > Peat permafrost | place: Sweden... | reverse complement strand
TACGGTCTGCCGTTCAAAATCAAGCAACAGGGCGTCGCTGCTTCTTAAAAATGCCCACTTCCGGCTGTTGAAAATGTCATTGGCAACAAAGCTCAGCGATGCCCTGTTTCCGGCGAAGTCGTACTTTGCAGCAGCGTCCATCCCGAATGCGGCGCGATTTTTATCCTGTAGCACCATGTCTGCTGCACGGTAATCGGCGCGAACCTGGAACGATAAACTTTGGACCGGTGTCAAATTGGTGCTGATGTTTGCGTTCCAACTGATCCCATTGTTGGCCGTTATGCCATACTGCGGAGCCGCCGCATTATCCCGGTCAAATATGTTGGCGTTGGCTGTTAGGTCCCATCCTTTTAGCAGGTCAAACTGACCGATAAGTTCCAGCCCGGTGGTTGCAGAGCGGTTTAAATTTTCGGGTATCGTGGTTGTTTCATTATTAACCGGGGCGGTTTGAATGTGTTGAATCACATTATCGATGTTGTTATAATAGATGCCGGAGGTAAAGGATATATTCTGCCAGGTATTGATATAATCAAATTCCAGGTCGGTGATTGTTTCAGGTTTCAAACCCGGGTTACCCTTATAGTAATTTGCCGGATCGGAAAAATCCGTCGCGGAATTGAATTCCCTTACCGATGGCTTCGAAACCCGGTTGGTAAAGGTGAACTGCAATTGGCTCTTGTTTTCAAGCTGTTCGGTGAGCAGCAGGCTCGGGTATATTCCTTCAACGGGGACTTTCACGGGCGCGGCAAATAACATTTGAGTTGCATTGTAACTCATGTAGGTAGCGTCAAGGTGGCTGTCTTCCGCCCGCAAACCCGCCTGGTAGCTAAAATTAGCGATCTGGTCCTTGAAATTTAAATAAACTGCATTTACCTGGTTGTTGCTGCTAAAAAGATCAGTAAACGTATAAAGCGGGGTTTCGCCCGTACCTAAAACGTTATAGGAATATTGGTCGTTATTGCCCAGGGTGATCTGGCTGCGGAAACCGGCTGAAAATTGACCCGATCTGCCAATCGGTAACACATAATCTGCCTGTATATTATAATTAATGGCCTTATGCCTGGTGTCGCTTATCAAAGGTGTATCAATAACTGCCGCAGGTCTTCCGTCAATACTGTTAATATCCCAGGTGTATAGCTGGTCATCGTTGAAACTGCCGTATGCATAGGAGAAGTTGAGCGCAAGGTCTTCCTTAGGTTTCTTAAAACGCAGGTCGTAGTCGAGATCCAATTCATAGCTGTTGCCATTGTTATTGATGGTATTATAGCGGTTACTTGACTGGAGCGGGGCGTCATCTGCCGCGAAATTATAAAAAGTTAAAACCTCGTTACGGTGCCTGTCACGCGAATTGAAGCTGCCGGATATACCTAATGTGCTCTCCGGCGTAAATGAATAGTCGATACCAGCTTTTACAAACTGGATTTTGTTCCTCGTAACGGAAGGAAAATATTCAGTGGAATACCGGGTGGAGTCGGTCTGCTGTAAAAAAGTGAGGTGCTGAATTCCGTTGCTGAAAGTATTTCCATTCTTCAGGCTATAGTTTCCATATACGTTTAGCTTGCCGCTTTGGTAACTTAGGCTGGCGTCGGCGTTATAATTCTCGCGGGTTCCGCCGCCAACATCGGCGGAGCCGTTTAATCCCGGCCTGCTGTTCTTTTTTAAGATGATGTTGATGATGCCTTCGCCATTGGCGTCATAATTAGTCGGTGGATTGGGTATCACTTCAATGCTTTCAATGGCGCTGGCCGGTATAGATTGAAGTATTTGGCTGACATCGCCATCGGCAATAATGGAAGGCTTTCCGTCAATAAGTACTTTAACATTGGTAGATCCGCGGAGACTTACATTGCCGCTGCCATCGATCTGCAGGGTTGGCACGTTCTGCAACAGATCCGCCGCGTTACCGCCTTTGCTTACAAGGCTCTGGTTAACCGAAAAAACTTTTTTACCATCGACATTTTGTAATGCCTCCTTTTTGGCAGTGATGACAACCTCTTTTAGTAAGCTGTTTTTTGACGCGGTCATCGGGAGCGTGCCTAAATCTAAATTGCCGGTCGCGGTATTGATCAGTATATTTTGTTTAAACATATCGTTGTAGCCAATATAACTTACCCGAAGGCTAAACGTCCCGGCAGGTAAATTATCCAGCAAGAACCGACCGCTTGTATCGGTTTGGGTTCCTTTAACAGGGGCTTTGCTTTGCTGATTTAATAAGGCTACCGTCGCAAATGCGATCGGCTCATGCGTAAGCGAATCGCATAGCGTTCCGGATATTTTTATATTGTGTTGCCCGTATCCGCTAAAAGCGATCAGCATAAGTAACCCAAAAAACGATATCATAAATTGAAGTAATTTCATTTTAGTTTTTTGATGGTCAAAAGGTGTTTTTTACAAACCGACTTCAATAATCTTTTCGACGGTGTTACTTTTATTTCCAACGGAGAATCCTATTTATGCGACGTATGGGCTTTTCGGGGTTTGAGATCCATTAGAAAATAAATCAGGCACCTCCCAATGCCTGGTTTAACTCAACTGACCTTAAGAACGAAAGAAGATCTTTTGCGCCTCCTTTGACTTACGGATGGCTATTTTTCATTTTTATCTCATATCTCACATCTCACATCTCACGAAGCATCCTCAATCCGCTTAACTTGTTTGCGTTTTGAAGTTCCGGAACCCGCGCCGAAGCGATACGAGAAAGTGAATGTAGCCCTGGAACTTATTCTGCGAACTTCTAAATCGATTAAAAGATCATCGCTGCTTCTTACAATTGCCTGCTTCCGACTGTTGAAAATGTCATTGGCATTAAAGCTCAGCGAGGCCCTGTTTCCGGTAAAGTCATACTTTGCGGCGACGTCCATTCCAAAGGCCGCAAGGTTTTTGTCCTGCAAATACAAATCCGGAGCCTTGTAATCTGCGCGGATTTGAAATGACAGCCTTTGTACAGGTGTTACATTACTGGTGATGTTTGCATTCCAACTGATCCCGTTGTTGGCCGTTATACCATATTGCGGTGCCGCAGCGTTATCCCTGTTAAAAATATTGCCATTGGCGGTAAGGTCCCATCCTTTTACGATATCAAAATGGCCGATCAACTCCAGCCCGGTGGTAATTGAGTATGGTAAATTTTCAGGCGTTGTGGTTGTTTCATCATTAACCGGCGGGTCTTGAATATAGCCAATTGCATTATGGATTATGTTATTATAGATGCCGGAGGTAAAGGATATATTTTGCCAGGTTTTAGTATAATCCAGTTCCAAATCAGTAACATTTTCCGGTTGCAAATCCGGGTTACCCTTGTTGTAATTTGTCGGGTCGGAAAAATCAGTTGTGGAATTGTATTGCCTTACCGATGGCTTCGAAACCCGGCTGGTAAAGGTGAACTGCAATTGACTGTTGTCTTCAAGCTTTTCGGTAAGCAGCACGCTGGGGTATACTCCTTTTACGGGTATTTTTACCGGGGCGGCAAATAACACATTGTTTGCGTTATAACTCATAAAGGTGGCATCGAGGTGGCTATCCTCACCTCTTACACCCGCCTGGTAGCTGAAATTGCCCATCTGGTCCTTATAGTTCAGATAAACGGCGTTAACCTGGTTATTGCTGCTAAACAAATCGGTAAATGTATAAAGCGGCGTTTCGCCCGTATTTAAAACGTTATAGGCGTATTGGTCGTTATTGCCAAGGGTGATCTGGCTGCGGTAACCGGCCGAGAATTGTCCTGACTTACCAACCGGTAAAACATAATCAGCCTGTATATTATAATTCGTGGCCTTATGCCGGGTATCGCTTGTTAACGGTGTATCAATATTGGCTGATTGCACGCCATTAACAGGGTTGTACCGGGTTGTATATTGCTGGTAATCATTGAAACTGCCGTACGCGTATGAGAAGTTGAGCGCAAGTTCCTCTTTAGGTTTCTTAAAACGCAGGTTATAGTCGAGGTCTAGTTCATAACTGTTGCCATTGTTGTTTACGGTATTAAAGCGGTTGAAGGACTCAATAAGAGCGTCAGCTGCAGAATAATCAGTAAAACTTAAAAACTGATTTTCATGCCTGTTACGCGAATTAAAACTGGCGGATACACCTAATGTGCTCAGGGGCGTAAGTGAATAATCAATGCCGGCTTTTACAAACTGTATTTTGTTTCGGGTAACGTATGGAAAGGTTTCAGTGGTATGCACAACGGAGTCAGTCGGTTTTAAAAAAGTGTAGCTCTGCATCCCGGTGGTGAGCGTATTTCCATTTTTGAGGCTATAGTTCCCGTATGCATTTATCTTGCCGCTTTGGTAACTCAGGCTGGCATCGGCGTTATAGTTGGCGTTGGTACCGCCGGCAATATCTATGGAGCCGTTTAATCCCGGCCTGCTGTTCTTTTTTAGAATAATATTGATAATACCCTCCCCATTGGCGTCATAATTAGCGGGGGGATTGGGGATCACTTCTATGCTTTCAATGGCGCTGGCCGGGATGGATTGGAGTATCTGGGTAATGTCGCCATTTGCAATAATTGAAGGTTTTCCGTCAACAAGCACTTTAACATTGGTAGATCCGCGGAGACTTACATTGCCATAAACATCAATTTGCAGGGTTGGCACGTTCTGCAGCAAATCCGCCGCATTACCCCCTTTGCTTACAAGGCTCTGGTTGACCGAAAACACTTTTTTACCATCGATATTTTGTAATGCTTCCTTTTTGGCGGTGACAGCAACCTCTTTTAGCAAGCTGTTCTTTGATGCGCTCATTAGCAGCGTGCCTAAATTTAAATTGGCGGTTGCTGGATTGATCAGTATATTTTCTTTGAAGATATTATTGTACCCAACATAGCTTACCCGAAGACTAAACGTCCCGGCAGGCACATTTTCAAGCACGAAATGACCGCTCGTATCGGTTTGGATTCCTTTAACTGCGGCTTTGGTTTGTTGATTTAATAAAGCTACTGTCGCAAACTGGATAGGCTCATGCGTAAGCGAATCGCTCAGCGTCCCGGATATTTTCATACTTTGCTGGCTATATCCTTTAACGGCGATCAGCAGGAGTAAACAGGTTGCCGCTGTTTTAAATTGAAGTATTTTCATGGTTGATTATTGACAGACGAAGATGTCTTCTACAAACCGGCTACAATAATCTTTTCGACGTGGTTGCTTCTATTTCCAACGGAGAATGGTATTTACTCGACGCATGGGGTTTTCGGGGTTCTTTAGCCAACCGTCTGAATTTTTGATGCAATTGCAGAGAATAGTTTGCTAACTATATAAAAGGTTGGTGTTTTTGAACATGAAGATACGGAGGCACACGCCGGGTATTGTTGAGCTTAAGGGACCATCAGGAAAAGGGACGTTTATAATAAACTATACCATTTTTAAAGAACCATCAAAACTTATCCATTTCGTTTTTAAATTTATACTTTGGGATTTTGCGATTATAGTATGGAAACAAAGATTTTTGACCCGGCCGATGGATTTGGAGCGTTAATTGATCTATCGGAAATTACAGACGCTACTTTAGTAAAGAGGGATGATCGTTGGTGGATGTTTGCAGCAGGGCAATTAAAAGGTCAATCAACAACTAACCTCTTTAGCGCATCGCTTCCTGTTAAGGCGCCACTTGCAGCAACCGGGTGGGTTTTAACGCCAGATGAAAAAGACCCAAAAAAAATTGCAAAACTTGCCGGACATGAACTTAGCGGCCCATGGGATTTAAAGGGCGGCCGGCATTGTCCGGCTTATGTAAAAGGGTGGGACCCACACCTGGGTGTTTGGGTTGAACGAATTTATTACGCTGGCGCCGCTCAAAATCTATGGGGCCCTTATACAATCGGTTATCTTGAATGGAATGGAAGTGCCTGGGTTGATCAGGTGGAACCGGCCTTTGTCGCTTGTGAGCCATGGGAGCGTGGGAGTGTATACGAACCAAATGTTATATACGCAGATGGGAAGTGGAAGATTTGGTATGTTGCCGGTTCTAACCAGGATAATTATATTATACACGGATTTGCCGAAAGCAATGATGGCAGGAGTGGATGGAGCAAGCACCAGATATTCGCCCCGCCTGAAGCTAAAATCTTCGATTTCTGCGTCGTAAAAACCCTTGATGGCTACGAAGCTGTGTTTACAAAAATCTCGTTCGGTAGTGATCCGGCTCCTGAAAGCATCGGTCTTTGGTGGTGTCATGCGGAGCGCCCTTATGGAGATATTTTGCTATGGAGCGAGCCGATTCAAATCATGACAGCTGAAGATAAAGGTTGGCACGCAGCACCATGGAAGCCCTCATTTCAATACGATGAAAAGGACCTTAATCAATTGGTTGTTTTTTTTAATGGTAGCTACAACCGAAACGATGGCAGTCCTTTCCCTTATACTTTTACGATGGGTTGTTTGGAAATAGAGAAGCCGGGACGGAACCGGTCAAATCCGGCAAACGGGCAAGCTGGTGAATAAAGAAGATAATTGTACTTTTTAGCAATAAAATCACCGCTGCCGCAAGCGTCTTTGTTTGATTTAAAATATTACCGGCGCCACAGGCCATAAAAAAGCCCCTCACTTTCGCTGAGGGGCTTTCCCGTAGCGCGGCCACCTTAACTAAAACAGCACTTCCGCTGGCGGAGTTACGCCTTTCAAACGCAGATAAATGGTGGTTTGGCCCCGTTGATGGGTTTGATGTTCAAATGCCTTACCGTATAGTCCGCTTCTTGAAATGTCGTGCTTGCCAATCTTTGTGATTTCCTGCATTTGATCGGGCGCCATGTTTTGAAGTGTGCTTATTACCCAATCGTAGCTATCCATTACCACTTTAATGGTAGCTTCCTTCGTCGGTGACGGGGTTTTTTCAAGCATACCATCATTGGCAAGTGTTTCGCCAATAGGGTTTGGTTTGCCACTTGCTACAGTAGCTAACACATAATTTGCATCCGCTATATGAAGCATTTGCTGCGCAAACGAGCGGATCTCCGGCGTTGGTTTAAAACTATAACCATCTTCGGGCATAGCATCCAGGTAGGATTTGGTGTATAATTTTGCCCGCTGCCATTCGGCTACCATTTGTGATTGCGTAAATTGAGCGAATACTGAACTGCTGACAAAAATCAATGCCAGCACTGTAAACAATAGGGTTGCTTTTTTCATGATTGGTTATTTATTAAGTGGTTAAATAATTTAATTTTCAAAATAACGGGATATCCGCTTTACGAATTTGACCAGCGCATTTTCTAAAATGGGATGCACACCGATTTCACGATTGTAAAATTATTTGACGAGTGGCGGATCGTAAAATCACTTCGGTAAAAGGGATTGTAATTTCGACGGAATGGTTAATTATTTAGACCATTGCCTCGAGCCCGTTTAATTTTCAGTGTAACTTCAGTTATCGCCCAGCTGGCGGACGTCAGTCGCAGCGTCTTTCGGACTTCCCGACTTCCGGACTAATACCCAACTACATAAACTTGCTTACTACTTTAGTGATTACCCACCCGGAGGTTTTGTTAAGCGTTACCTCGTCAGTACGCGAAAACCCGCTGTACTTAAATTCAACTTTTATTACCGAAGAACTATCATCTTCCTGCACAACAGTTGTGGTAGTTTTAACCGATGGATCAGTTGTCGTACTGTTTTTCAGATAATCGATCAGTTGATTTTTGTCCAGCGTGTTAACGTGATCACCCCTTTGGACATTAAACTGCAGATCGTCGGCCAAAACGTTGTTCAAATTGCTGACATTACCACTGGTAGTGGCGTCGATGTATATTTTTACAACATCGTCCCTGGTTAGTTTTCCTGTAGTAGGTTTACTAATTGCATTTGCCGCTGCACAAATAAAAAGCAAAGCGATGCCTGCCAGCATTGATTTTAATGTTCTCATAAATTCATGTTTTAATTTTTGATGATCAAAGGTGTTTTTTACAAACCGGCTTCAATAATCTTTTCGACGTGGTTGCCCTTATTTTCAACCGGGGATGCTATTTATTCGACGTATGGGTTTTTGGGTTTTTTTTACCCGACTATCTTAATTTTTAGGGCAATTGCATAGAATAGTAGCCTAACGGTATAAAATAGTGTATGAAAATGCAAAAGGTTGGTATTTTTGAACATGAAGATAGGAAGGCAAGCACTCAATACTACTCAACTCCAGGTGGTGGTATGGGTCGCTGTGTTGTTATTGAGTTTTTTTTCGTTGCTACCGATGGAGGGTGTGCTTAAATCAGGCACGTACACGGTAGTCAACGCAACATCGTATGCAATCATCATTTATGCGAACATCCTGCTGTTATACCCGGTATTTTATCAAAAAAGGAGGTTCGTAGCGTACGGTTTATCTGTAGCAATCGTTTTAATTTTAACAGGAATGCTGAAGGGTTACGCAAACGTTATGGTGGATAGGTACGTTCTGTTGATAAAAGCCCCGCTTGATTTGCTTGATTTACTGGCTTACGTTCCGGGTGGTGTCCTGATCTATGTCCTCAGCCTGGTTTTTCGCATCGCTATTGCCTATTTCACATTAAAACAACAAACAGAGGAAATCCTTGTGCAAAAAAGCCAGGCTGAACTTAATTTGCTCAAATCGCAGGTTCAGCCACACTTTCTTTTTAATGCGCTCAACAGCATTTACTACCGGGTTTATAAAGTTGATCCTTCCGCTGCCGGCCTCATCGAACGCCTGGCCGATATTATGCGTTATTTTGTTGATGAAAGCCCAAAGGATGAAGTGCCGGTATCAACAGAAGTGGCGTTTATCGAAAATTATATAGGACTGGAAAGAATCCGGATCCGGCACGGCGCCGCTGTTAGTTTCGAGAAGGCATATGACCCCGACCTCCGAATTCCGCCTATGCTACTGATGACCTTTGTTGAAAACATTTTCAAACATGGAATCGACAAATCACTAAAGCATAACCAGGTAAGTATTTCATTGGTCCAACAAAATGATCATTTGCTTTTTAAGACCAGCAATCGTAAGGTCGATCCGGCGGATAGTGATCAGCCAGGCGGATTCGGGATCATTAATTTAACCAAAAGACTCCGGATGTTATACGGGGACAAATTTGAACTAACCATTGACGACGAAGGAGAATTATTCACCGCGTTCTTAAAGATCCCGCTTGAATGAATTTGAGCTGCATAATTATTGATGACGAGCCCGACGCTGTCGAACTTGTTGAACTGCTGATAAAGCAATGCACAACCTGGGTACTGAAAGCGAAGTGTTACAATGCGTTGGAAGCCCTGCCGTTTTTAAAAACCAACCAGGTCGATTTTATTTTCCTCGACATCAATATGCCAAAGCTCACAGGAATGGAGCTTGCAACCCTATTGCCGCCACGTACAAAAATCGTATTTACCACTGCTTATTCCGAATACGCCGTTGAAAGCTATTCATTTCAGACCATTGATTATTTGCTGAAACCGATCACTTTAAAGCGTTTCCTGGCATCAGTAGAAAAGATAGAGCAGCATTTTTTAAAACCCGGGCCGGATTACCCGCCAACTGCTGAACAAGCCCAGGAGTTTTTCTTCGTAAAATCCGGAAAAATATTCCGTAAGATATTGTTAAAGGACATCCTGTATTTTGAAGGAGAGAAAGACTATGTAAGGCTGGCCACAGGGCAGGAACAAATACTGATCTACCGCCGGCTAAAAGATATCGAAGAGCAGGTGAAGTCACCATTTATCAGGGTGCACAACTCTTATATCATCAATTATGAGCAGCTCAGTAAAATAGAAGATAACCACATTTATATCGCTGATAAACGCATACCTGTAAGTGAAAAGTTCAGGGAGCGGTTTATGGAAGTTATCAATAAAAATAAATTTTAACTGAAGCTGGAATAATAGCACGCATACGAATAGCAGTCGCTTTAGCCTATTGTTTTTTTAATTTTGACCCGATGCTCATCAAGTTTAACATACAGGCCCCGTTGGATTTAAGACTGCAAATTGTCCGTAAAAAAATGCCCGCTGCATCCATGGCTAATCGCCTAATTTCCATTTTGTTTTTAAGCGCTTTATTTATTTTCCCTCCCGCTCACTCATACGGCCAGGATAGCAGCAAGGTTCATTTGGATGCATATATGCAAGCTGCCTTTAAAACCGGGTTCAATGGAAATGTACTGGTTGCAAAAAAAGGAAGGATCATCTATCAGCAAGCTTTCGGCTTCCGCAATTTTGACACTAAAATATCCCTGGACAACCAGTCCGTTTTTACCATGTGCTCTGTCAGCAAGCAATTTACAGCCACGGCCATTATGCTGCTAAAAGAAGCGCATAAACTAACGCTGAACGATACGTTAAGACAATATTTTCCTGAACTGCCTTACCAACATATCACGATAGCTAATATGCTTGACCACACCTCCGGCCTGCCTGACTATCAGCTTTTGATGGTGCACAACTGGAACCATAATCAAATTGCAAATAATGCAGACCTGATAAAAATGCTGGCTGCCAAAAGACCGCCGGTTTTTTTTAAACCCGGTCAAAAATACCATTACAGCAACACGGCCTATGTATTATTGGCATCCATTATCGAAAAAGTATCCGGGCAATCTTACCAGGATTTTATCACCGATCACATTTTTAAACCGCTGGGCATGCGATCCTCAGCAATTTATGCGCAACCCAATGACCATCCTGCCGGCGGGATAGCTGATTATGCCGACGGCTTTATGTATTCCGACAGCTTGAAAAAGTATGTGCCTGCGGTTAACGTTTATCAGCTTGTACGTTACCTTGCCGGGATTTACGGCGACGCAGGAGTTTCCACAACGACAGGCGACTTGCTGAAGTGGGACAGGTCTGTAACCCACGATGCGCTGTTAACTAAAAAAGACCAGGAAGATATGCTCGCGCCACGCACGTTAATAGATACCGCCGGCAAACTATATTATGGCTATGGTGTCGAAATAGGAAAAAACGAATTGGGCAGCTTTATAATGCATGAAGGGATATGGCCCGGTTACCGTACCTGTTTCACCCGGTACGTGGAACCCGATATCACCATTATCGTATTTTCGAATAATGAGTCGAACGCTATAGGCATATCGCGGGCGCTTGGCTTTATCGCATCTGGCAGGGAAGTCGTCCTGCCTTACCTGCACAAAGAAATCAAGTTGCAGCCTGAAGAGCTAAGCCGCTATACCGGGACCTATCTGAGTCCGGCGCCGGTGGAATTGATCACCCGCGGCGGGAAATTTTACAGGCACAGGGAGGGTACGCCCGACATCGAGCTCAAACCGGAATCTCCCACCAAATTTTTTTATGCCGATGCTTCGGACAGGCAGGTGGAATTTGTCGTGGTTAATGACAAGGTGGTAAAAGCTTACCTGATCTCCAATGGCGTAAGGTCTGAACTCGTCCGGCAAAATTGACCCCTGGCGTTCCCGCTGCAGGTTGATGACGAGCCGGATGCCATCAGTGCGGTTCCCGACGCTGCTATTGCGATACGTAAGAGGAATTGTGGAATTGAGATCCATCGTAAATTATTTCACGGGTAACCTTTTCGTCCCGCTGGTCTCCAAAGGGACGCTGCGGTTGAGAATGGAATAGTTTTTCTATTTTTACAATGCGCTTAATTTACTATTTCCACTATGCGCGCAGACCAACCACGGATGAAGCGAAATTTGAAAACATCAAAAGCTCTAAAAAAAGCAATCATTTTTTTCCTGTTTTCCGTTTCTTCCACAATTGCTTCCGCCCAGCAAAAATCAGTACAGGAACTGCTGGGCTACCCTAAAGATGCCAAATTGCTGATCATACACGCCGATGATCTGGGCGTATCGCATTCCGAAAATGCAGCTTCTATCATCGCATTGGAGAATGGCAGCGTGAAATCAGCAAGTATTATGGTGCCTTGTCCCTGGTTTCCGGAGATAGCAGCATATGCACGGGTTCATCCCGAAAAAGATCTCGGTCTGCATATCACGCTAACCAGTGAATGGAAATATTACAAATGGGGACCTGTTACACCCGCAGCCAAAGTACCGGGACTGGTTAATAAAAACGGTTACTTTTATTCATCCGTTGAT
>Ga0302303_10002198_pt1 | contig 12024 bp, 12 predicted proteins | sample III_Palsa_E2_1_FD_194542 | JGI IMG/M metagenome (GOLD analysis project Ga0302303, IMG submission 194542) | Peat permafrost microbial communities from Stordalen Mire near Abisko, Sweden - III_Palsa_E2_1 | ecosystem: Environmental > Terrestrial > Soil > Palsa > Peat permafrost | place: Sweden... | reverse complement strand
CAGATAGGCAACGGTGTGCCCCAATACCGTGAGCGCGATAAATTCCAGTCGACCAAATTTTCCAGCCAGTTGCCAAAGCGGCCCGTACCGGTAGATTCGGGTTTCCAGTTGATGGTTTTATTCAGTTCCACCATTTTATCCTTAACGGCGGTGGTGCGCACAAACCAGCTATCCAGCGGGTAGTATAAAATCGGCTCATCGCTGCGCCACGAGTGCGGGTAGCTGTGTTCGTATTTTTTTACGTCGAATGCTTTGTTATCGGTTTTTAGTTTGATGGATATTAATACATCCGTAGCTTTAAACCCTGGCTCGGCACGTTCGGCGTCGCTGTAATATTCTTCTTTTACATAGCGGCCTGCATAATCGGTAACCTCATCAACAAAGCGGCCTTGTTTATTTACCAGCGGTACTTCTTTACCCGTTTCATCCTTCACCATTACGGATGGCACGCCGTTTTCCTTACATGCCCTAAAGTCATCTGCCCCGAAAACAGAGGCGGTATGCACAATGCCGGTACCATCCTCGGTAGTCACAAAATCAGCAGGGATAACACGGAAAGCGTTTTGCTCCAAATCATCATTGGTAACATAAGGCATTAACTGGTGGTAATGCAGGCCAAGCAAATCCTTGCCTTTAAAATTGGCTTCCAATTTCCAGGGAATAACTTTATCGCCGCCTTTATAATCTGCAAATGATGCGTTTTCGCCTTCGGCTTTAAAATATTTGCTAACCAAATCCTTTGCCAATACAACGCTAACCGCATCGAAGGTGTAAGGGTTAAAGGTTTTGATTTTAACGTAGTTGATGTTTTCGCCAACGGCTAAGGCGCAGTTGGAAGGCAGCGTCCATGGTGTAGTGGTCCAGGCTAAAATTACGGTGTCTTCATTTTTATCATCAAACAAAATAGGCATCAACGGGTGCTGCTGGTCGTTTTTTAGGTGGAATTGCGCCACAATGGTAGTATCCTTTACCATTTTATAAGTGCCCGGCTGGTTAAGCTCGTGCGAGCTTAAACCTGTGCCCGATTTTGGCGAATAAGGCTGTACGGTATAACCTTTGTATAACAGGCCTTTTTTATAAAACTCCTTCAATATCCACCAAAGGCTTTCGATATATTCGTTTTTGTAGGTGATGTAAGGGTCTTCCAAATCAACCCAGTAACCCATTTTTTCGGTCAGGTCGTTCCAAACATCGGTATAGCGCATCACCTCGCGGCGGCACTCGGCATTATAATCCTCAACCGATATTTTTTTGCCGATATCATCCTTGGTAATGCCCAAAGCTTTTTCAACAGCCAGCTCAATAGGCAAACCATGGGTATCCCAACCGCCTTTACGTTTTACCTGGTAACCTTTAAGGGTTTTGTAGCGGCAAAATATATCCTTTATGGCGCGGGCCATAACGTGGTGAATACCCGGCATGCCGTTGGCGCTTGGCGGTCCCTCGTAAAAGGTGTAAGGGTTATTGGCCGGGCGACTGCTTATACTTTTTTCAAAGATATTTTGCTTCTTCCAGAACTCCAGTACTTCCTTGCCGGTATCCGATAAATTTAAAGTTTTATATTCCTTGTACTTCAATGTTTTCACCTAAATTTTAGAGGTTGCAAAAATAGGCTATTTTACTTTAAAAAGCTATATTAGCTTTATGAAAAATAAGATATTAGGTTTCTCATTAATCACACTGGGCTGCATTATAATTTACGTGTTTGCCAAATTTACACCGTTAATAGGCAACTTAAATGTCCGCGACTTTTTCAGGGGCTTTTCTATGGGTATAGGGCTTTTTACAGCCAGTTATTTAGTGATGCTGCTCATACGTCGCGCTATGCAGAAACCTAAAGCGTCATAACGTTAATATTTACCCATGAAAAAAAAGATTATCACCTGCGTAGTATTTGCAATAATAGCCCTTGGCGTATATATCGCAAGCCGTTTTGTACCCAGCAACTCGACAGCCGAAAGGTTAAGCAGCCTGGCTGCCGGCATGCTTACCGCTATTTTTTTAGTGAGCCTGGCTTCGGCTTACGAGTATTACAAAAAGAATAAAAACAAACCTGCCGCGTAAGCCTAAAATATTGCGCGGTTTGCGCCGCCATCAACCTGTATGGTGGTGCCGCTGATGTAGGATGCCTGCCCTGATGCTAAAAACGCCACCACTGCCGCCAGTTCTTCTGGTTTACCTATCCTGCCTAAGGGGATGCTTTTGGTTTCCGGGTCGGCGCCTTTGGGCACGGTATCTTTAATGCGGTCGGTTAATATTAAACCCGGCGCCACGTTGTTAACGGTGATGTTGTAAGGCCCAAATTCATCGGCCATTAATTTTGCCATGCCCACAATACCCATCCGCATACTGGTTGAGAGTACCGAATTTGCCAATACCGATTTCACCGAACCACTAACAATATTAATGATACGCCCACCCTCCGATTTTTTTAAGTAAGGCAATACCAGCCGGCTCATGTGCGCCACGCTCAATAGGTTTAGCTCGAAAGCTTTTTGCCAGGCCTGCTCATCAAAATTCTCAAACTTATCAAAAGGCGGACCGCCGGCATTGTTCAGCAAAATATCTATTTGCCCGTAAACGGCGGCGGCTTTTTTAACAAAGCTTTCAATATCCTCGCTTTTTGATACATCAATGGGTATGGCTATAACCGGGTTGCCGGTGAGTTTTTGTATTTCGGCAGCGGTTTGGGCAAGCTCTTTTTCATCGCGCGAGCCGATGATTACTTTTGCGCCTTCGGCAGATAGCGTGGTGGCAATTGCCCTGCCCAGGCCTTTGCTGGCGGCCAGCACAATGGCTACTTTGTTGGTGAGTTTTAAATCCATGTTGTCTTTTTGTTAGTCGTTTATTTTAACTACAGAGCGCGCAGAGATTTTAAAACACAGAGAGGCACAGAGAGTTTTTTTTAAGTCGATTTTTTAAATAGACAGGCTCTGTGTAACTCCTTTGTGTTTTCTCTTTGTGTACTCTGTGGTTAAAATCGCAGCCATAACCAATATATTAACTAAATTTGGTTCAATGAAAAAACTAATCCGCAGTTTTGGTTTTGCCTTTAAAGGCCTTGCCTACGCTACCAAAAGCCAGCTCAATTTCAGGATACATTTAGGTGCTACCGTTTTGGCCGTAGCTTTGGGTTTTGCCCTGCACATAACCATAAACCAATGGCTGTGGATAGCCTTGAGCATTGCCATTGTGCTGCTAACCGAACTAACCAATACCGGCATTGAAACGTTGACCGACCTGGTATCACCCGGATATAACGAGAAAGCGGGCCATGTAAAAGATATATGCGCTGCTGCTGTAGTGGTAGCTGCCATTTTTGCGCTGATTACCGGCATCATTATATTTCTGCCAAAACTGCTTTTGCTTATTCACCATGTTGCATAAAACGCGGGCCATCGTTTTTAAAACTACCGATTATGGCGAAAGCAGTGTTATTGTACAGCTGTTTACCGAAAAATTCGGCTTGCAATCGTACATCATTAACGGGGTTAAAAAGCCGAAAGCCAAAATAAGCCGCAATATGCTGCAGCCCCTGCATTTACTGGAGGTGGTGGTTTACCATAAAAACAATACCAGTATACAGCGCATAGCCGAACTAAAAAACGCTCCAGTATTGCTAAGCGTGCCTTACGATGTGATAAAAAGCTGTATTGCTATATTTTTGAACGAGGTTTTGTATAAGGCCATTAGGCAACAAGGAAGTGATGAGAATTTATTTGGCTTTGTTTTCAGCGCGGTTGAATGGCTGGATCACCAGGCTACCGGGCTGGCCAATTTCCATTTGTTGTTTTTAGCCCGACTAACGCGCTACCTGGGTTTTTATCCGGATTGCACCTTTGCCGCCGATGCGGATTATTTTGATATGAAGAATGGCGTGTTTGCCCGCCATAAGCCCGACAGCGTCTTATACCTTTCGCCGCCGCATACCCGCAATTTTTACGCGCTGCTGCAATGCAGCTTTGAAAACGCCGACCAACTAAAGTTAACCAATGACGAGCGACGCTACCTGCTTAATAAACTGGTTGAGTATTACGCCCTGCATATCGAGAGCTTTGGCAACATCCGCTCGCTGGGGGTATTGGAAGAGGTGTTGGGATAGATGAAAGAAACCTGTTTATTCAAGGGCTAACTTAATATCGAACACCGAATGCCCAATATTGAATAACGAAGGAAAGAACTTCGGCGTTGGACATTCGTCCCGATAGCTATCGGGATCATTATTCGATATTATTTTATACTTATGTTCCTTACTAAGTATAACAGGTGTTATTTCTTAGGCTTTATCTCTAAGTTTTCCAACTTTTCCATGAATAATGCACGGGCGGGGGCATCCAATGAAATTTCTCTGCTCAATAACCAGAAACTGTTCCCGTTATTTCCACCAATAGATGAAACTATTTTCCAGCCGTTTTGAGCCAACCACAAGATTGTTTCATTACCATATTTAAAATGATACTTTTTTTTAGGATCAACAAGCACTTTGGCCTTGATGCTATCGGGTAAAATCTGATTTAAAATATTGGATAGCTTCTTATTATTAGTAGCATAATCCTGCGTGTTGTAATTCACATTTCCATTAAAATCAACAGAGCAAAAAATGGTTACCGCCTGTTTTTGTGCAAATGCAGAAACAGAAAGGAAGGACAGGGTAAGCACAAATATGATTTTTTTCATTTTCTTTTATCAAGTAGAGAATTCAGGTACTGCAATTAGCATAAGTAATTTCACAGTATAAAGTTATCGTTTTCTAAAAGCTAAAACAAGGAGCAATGATGGAAAGGTGATTATGAAAGTCGGGGTTCGGCAATCTGTCGATTTCCAAAAAAAAGGCAAAAAAAAAGAGAGAGCGTTCCGGCTTTCTCTTTTATTTTAACTGACCTCATTATTATATCATAAAGAACAATTTTGTGTAGATCGATAATAACAACGTCACAAATATATAATCTCTTGCTATAAAATTATAATTTTTTAACTTTTTTTAACAGATTTCAGTCCAAAAAACAGTCGAAAAACAACATTTTTAGGTCAAAAACAACTCGAAAAATGTAATTATTATTAATAAGTTGTTAAATTTTGGTTATTTTTTCTAAATACTGGCTTATTTTATCCTTAATATTATTAAAATTAAAAAAAATCAATCTTTTTCAATTATTTATAAGGTATAATAATTTTAAATGGATTTATTATCAAAATCGCATAATATTGGTAATAATAAGCCGCGGCTATGCCAGCTTACCCGTTTATAATGCGTACCTTGTAAAAAAACATCTGCCCCCTACCTCACTTCACGTTTAGGGCAACAACAATTCTATAATACCGCCGCGCTTAATCCCATAAAGGGAAATGAGTTTAATTTTTAAAAAATGAGTAAAGACAAAAAATCAATGCCTAACCCTGTGGGTAAAAAGGCACCATCCGATTACCAATCGGGCAAAACCGCCACATCAAAAATTGAAATATCACCGCTAACCAAAAAGAAGAAATAATGGTAAACGAAGCGATAGAAAAAAAGGCCAAAATGTACGTGTACGATTTAAATAATTGCGCCACCGAAAACGGCTTTAAAGCCGACGAAACATGGGAGTTTAGCCTGGCTACCGATGTGGAAAAACTGGCAATAGAAAAGAAATATTTCCCAACCATTTCGGCCAAAGTATTGCCCGAACTGTTAACCGAATTATTTCATACGGTTAAAGCAAAATTAACCCATGTAAAATACAGCGGCGAGCGCTCGGGCACACCCGCGCCGGGCAGTAACCTGCAATATTTAATGGCTTACAACCCAAACCGTTTAAGGCATTAATTGTACTTTTTAAGATTGAATACCCAAAAGCCGGGCAGCAATGCCGGGCTTTTTTTATGACAACATTTCCGCACAAAACAAGCAAAAATGTTACCAAAACACCGTATTTAGCCATGCCAAAGCTTGTTTAAGCCCGCCCTTATTTGTATCTTTAAGTGCCTTGTAAAAGCTGTTTATAAGGTTAACTATCAGTAATTATTTTAATGGCGATTGTGCAAAGGCCTTCATTTAAAGAGGCATTAAAGTTTTGGTTTAAATTAGGGTGGATAAGTTTTGGGGGTACTGCGGGGCATATCGCCATTATGCACGATTTTTTGGTTGATAAAAACAAATGGATTAGTAACAGCCGGTTTTTTCACGCGCTTAGCCTTTGTATGCTTTTGCCCGGGCCCGAGGCACAGCAATTAGCTATTTATATTGGCTGGCAGCTGCACGGCAAAAAGGGCGGTTTAATTGCGGGTATTCTGTTTGTATTGCCATCCATGTTTATTTTGCTGGCATTAAGCATGGTATATGTATCATTTGGCAACCTGCCCTGTATATATGCCATATTTAACGGATTAAAACCCGCGGTTATAGCCATCATTATTATCGCATTGTTTAAGGTTGGGCAAAAATCGTTACATGGCCCGCTGCATTTTATATTGGCAGCAGTTGCCTTTATATGTATCTTCTTTTATAATATCCCGCTGCCTGCTATTCTGGGGAGTACAATAATTGCGGCTCTTGCCATTCGGTATCTTAAGCCATCACTGTTTTTTACAGCAAATGACCGCCAGATACAGGAATCAATTGATGAGCAGGATTATTATATTAACCGGTTAACAATTGCCGCCGGTGCCGGGTTCAGCACCAAACGGTTATTAAAACAGCTGGCTATTTTCCTTTTATTCTGGATCGTTCCCTTTATCCTTTTCTATTTTTTGTCGAACGATTTTACTTTCTGGAAGGCGCTCATCCTGTTTTTTACGCAAACGGCATTTTTTACACTCGGCGGTTCTTATACCGTGCTGCCTTACGTGGCGCAGTTTGCGGTTACCAAATTTGGCTGGCTATCCAGGCCGCAAATGGTTGATGGCTTCGCTTTAGCCGAAACAACCCCCGGCCCGCTAATTATTGTAGTAGGTTTTGTAGGCTTTATGGCCGCTTACAATCATTTTCACACATCCTTGTATATGGGGGGCATTGGCCTGGTAGTAACCACGTTTTATACCTTCCTGCCTTGTTTCCTGTTCATTTTCGCCGGCGGCCCTATTATCGAAAAAACACATGGCAACGCTTTAATCGGCGGCATTTTAAGCCTGGTTACCGCTGCCGTGGTAGGCGTTATTTTAAACCTTACGTTGTTTTTGGGCGAAGCCGTTGTTTTTCCTGCAGGTGTAACACTAAAGCACCCCGACCTGATTTCCCTTGGCTGGATAATTATCTCCCTGTTTTTGATGCTAAAGTTGAGGCTGAATGTGGTTTATTTAATATTATTGAGCCTTTTATTTGGGTTGATACGTTATTTTGTAGGTGTTTAAAAGGAAAAGGGGCTTGCCCGTAATAATACCGGCACAACCCCTCTTAATTTTCCTGGCAGTAAAAAGCAATTAAGCCTGCACTGCCGAACTTACACTAAACAACAAAGGGTTTTGAGCATCATCATTAAGCAAATCGCCAATTTTTAGGTTGGCTACCTGCTCGTCGCTCAAAATATTTTGGGTGCCGTTAAACACGTTACCGTCGGGCATGTAGGCGCAGGTCATGGCCCTGCGGTAGCCCGGCGTCATGTTGGCATGCGCACCGTGTATGGTTAAACCGTTATGAAATGAGCAGCTGCCCGCCTTCATTGGGGCTGCTACCGATTTAGTTTTTTTAAATTCGGGATATACATCAAATATCACCCCCATATTTTTGCCGATCCCGGGGTTTTGGAACGTAGTTGTTTTGTGCGAACCGGGTATAAAAAACAGGCAGCCGTTTTCTAAAGTAGCATCATCCAAAGCCACCCAAATAGATATAGCATTCCTATCCTCAAACGACCAGTAAGGTGTATCTAAATGCCAGGAAGTTGGGTTTGCCCATGGCCTTTTAATCAGCGCCTGATCGTGCCAGATGCGTATGCCATCAACACCGGCCAGTTGCGCGGCCAGTTTGCCCAATCTTTCGTCCAGCATAATTTTGCGCATTTTCTCGTTATCCTGCCAAAGGTTCAATAACTGGTCGAACACGTTATCGTAGTACGATTTATCCGCTTCGTCGCCTTTGCCGTAAACCTCCTTGCGGTCGGGCATTTTATTGCCGTTGCGTTTGGCAACAGCCTCATCCAATGCCCCGCGCCAAAAAACCAGTTCATCTGCAGATAAAAAATCTTCGATAATAACAAAGCCGTCGTTTTGGTATTTATTTACTTGCTCAGCCGAGAGTTGATCCTTCATTTATAATTAGCAATTGGTTGGTATAAATATCCGCCGTACACGGTAAACTAAAAATGTATAATTTGAATTTTTATTTGTACTTTTTGATACTTATCTGTGGTGATTATCCGCCTAATAAATATTGTCATTTCGAACGAACAAGCGGTGGGATTGCGCGTTGGCGTGAGGAGAAAACCTATACGCCATGTTAACAGCGCGTGTATGGCGTATAAGTTTTCTCACCCGCCCCATTGCGCTGGCCTCTGCTGCGGATTCGAAATGACATTGTTTTTAAATGGAGTAGGTAATCCGCCTGCCCACTGCCAACTGAAAACTGCCAGCTGAAGTCTTTGTCCTTTTTGATATAAATTGTACATTTAACCCAATGTCCAACATCAGTAAATACCTAAATATAAGCGATGCCGATAAGCAATGGGGTTTTTATGTAACTACGGTGGGCCACTCAAAAATTTACCCCAACGAGGCTTATCCTAAAAACAACGAGCACCCCGGCAGCCACTCCTTTACCTGGAATAAGGGGCGCATACTGGATGCTTATTACCTGGTTTATATTGCCAAAGGCGAGGGCGTTTTTGAATCGTCGGCAACCAAGCCGGTAAAAGTTAGCGGCGGTACTTGCTTTTTTTTGTTCCCCGGCGTATGGCACCGGTACAAGCCGGATGAAACTTCGGGATGGGAAGAGTATTGGGTGGGCTTTAAAGGCCAATACCCGGACGGACTGATAAAAAACGATTTCTTCAACCCAAAATCACCATTTATACATATCGCCGCTAATGATATGGCGCTGCACCTGTTTCAGCAAATTATCGCTACGGTAAGTTCATCCAATTTTAGTTATCAGCCTATTATTTCGGGTATGGCACTACAGCTTTTGGGGTTGTTCAGTACCATATCAAACGGGAACAATCTCGCCCAAAACCCCGAGCTTACACTGATAGAAAAAGCCCGCTTCCTGATGCAGGAAAACATTGAGAACCCGCTGGATATTGAAGCCCTTGCCGCCGAGTTACCTATGGGCTATTCGGCATTTCGAAAATCATTTAAAAAAATAACCGGCTTATCACCAAACCAGTATTATTTAGATATCCGCCTTAAAAAAGCCATCGAGCTAATGGGCAGCACCAAGCTTAATTTTAAAGAAATAGCCCATAAAACAGGTTTCGAGTCGCCTTTTTATTTTTCGAAGTTTTTTAAGAAACGCTATGGTATTGGGCCAAAGGAGTTTAGGGGGAAGATGTAATCACGTTTTCAAAACAATTTAACAAAATCTTTGTCGTATACATAACAGTTTCAATCCCCCCATGTACGACATTAAAGTTGTAGCAGCTAACATTAAGAATGCAAGGCTACAAAGAAATTACTCACAAGATTATCTTGCCCATAAACTTAACATTTCGCAAAACGCCTATAGTAAGGTTGAGTGCGGCTATACCCGTGTTACTTTAGAGAGGCTAAATATTATAGCGAATGTATTACAGGTAGAGTTAGGCACGTTAATGGATATAACCAATATCCAGGCGGATATTGAGGCTATTGGCCGCATTGCAATGGTGCCTAAGCTGCTGGAGATAATTTGCCGTACAACAGGCATGGGCTTCGCGGCTATAGCGCGGGTTACTGAAGACAAATGGATAGCCTGCAGCGTGCGCGACGAAATTCAGTTTGGGCTTATAGCCGGCAGTGAGTTAAAGCTGGAAACAACCATTTGCCATGAAATAAGGCAAAGCGGCAAAGCGGTAATTATTGATGAAGTTGATAAGGATGAAGTTTTCGCCCACCATCATACCCCCGCCATGTATGGCTTTCAAAGTTATATCTCGATGCCAATTATTCGCCAGGATGGCAGCTTCTTCGGTACACTTTGCGCAATTGACCCCAAACCGGCCAAAGTGAGTGATCCGGCTATCATTGAAATGTTTAAATTATTTGCCGATCTTATTTCCTTCCACCTTAACCTTATTGGGCAAATGTTTACTACCGATGAAAATCTTTTGGAAAATGCATAACAACTGGGTTAAGCGCGTTTCAAATTGCCTAAATATAAAACACACGCGGCACGCGTGCGCCAGCTAAGGGGTATAAAGGCCTTATCCAACATGCTAAGACAAGGTTGGCTTATAAGAAGTAGCTATATTAGATTAGGTACCTTTGGCTTACATTATTGAACACATTTTTGAAACACTACCTCTCAGCGGGCATTTTGACTAATATAGCATATTTCATTAATCTGTTGAGTTAATTTATAAGTTATCCCATCTATCTTCATATGACTTCCATTGCAAAGTATTAATTGATCTTCTCCATTACGATAGACTATTCTTAAAATAAAGACAGCTTTAAAAACTGATGGTTCTCTTTTGGCGTGGTTTAATTTACTAATTATCTGTCGTATCGTATCTTGATCTGATATGAGATTGGATATGGGTTTATTGTCGATAATACATTTCAGTTCAATCGTCTGAACATCCTTATCTTTAATGATAGCTTTGCTTTGACAGCCCAATAAATTAACAGTCAAAATACAAAATACAATTAGTTTATGTTTCATAAATTTAATTTACTCTCTTTTCAGCCTTACTTTGTGTATAACCACCACCTGTTACACCCTCAAGAAAAGTCTTTTTTACTTTTGTACCTGGATCTTTAATAACTGTAGCATTCTTAAGTTGAACAGTGGCTTTACATAGTTGGTTTGGGGTTGAAACATTACTTGAACCTATTCAGCGTGTGGTCGGTGTTTTCACCGCACCACTAATATACAAATCTCCAAACTAATCAACTGCTGTTCAAAAATGACTCTATAGCTATTAAAAAACAAAAAGCCCTCAGAAATTGATCTGAAGGCTTTTGTGGGAGTTACTGGGTTCGAACCAGTGACCCTCTGCTTGTAAGGCAGATGCTCTGAACCAGCTGAGCTAAACTCCCGTCGTTTTGGGACTGCAAATATAGCCGCATTAGCCTATTGTTCAAAAATTAATTTGCTTTTTTTTAATAATGCTCATTTATACAGCTAAAGGGTTTTATTTTAAGCCAAATTTCCCCGGTACTTGTGCAAATTGCATAAGCTATATTAATTAATTTTATTGCCTGCGGTATCCAATTCCGATTAAACCATTAGGTAATGAGATTTAGGTTAGGTTTCTCTTTTTTGTTGGCTTTGTTCGCTATAAATTCATTTGCGGCGGTTCCCGGCGTATTTTATTTTAAGGAAGCCAAAGGCACCGAACTACTTGCGGCAAAAGAATTGCAGCGCTACCTGTATTTACGCACAGGCCAACTACCCAGCCTGGTAATATTGGCCGATGATGAACCATTATCGCCCAACAGTATCCTGGTAGCTACCCAAACCGACCTTGAACACAGCATAATTGCAAAAAATATCCCTAACAACATTTTACTGGCCGACCAGGATTATAGCCTAACCTCTTTACCTTTAAACCGCTTGCTGATAACCGGCGGAAGCGAAATTGCCGCGCTTTATGGTGCTTATCACTTTTTGCAAACAACGGGCATAGGCTTTGCCCTGCACGACGATATTATCCCCGATGAAAAAATAAGCCGCATAAATTTAACCGGGTTCAACAACACCTATAAGCCGGCTTTTGCATTGCGGGGCATACAGCCTTTTCATGATTTCCCCGAGGGGCCGGATTGGTGGAGCGAGGATGATTACAAAGCCATTATTACCCAATTGCCAAAACTGGGTATGAATTTTATTGGCCTGCATACTTATCCCGAAGACGGCCCTAAAGCCGAACCAACAGTATGGATAGGGACAAAAAAAATGTTCAGCAAAAA
>Ga0302303_10002195_pt1 | contig 12035 bp, 12 predicted proteins | sample III_Palsa_E2_1_FD_194542 | JGI IMG/M metagenome (GOLD analysis project Ga0302303, IMG submission 194542) | Peat permafrost microbial communities from Stordalen Mire near Abisko, Sweden - III_Palsa_E2_1 | ecosystem: Environmental > Terrestrial > Soil > Palsa > Peat permafrost | place: Sweden... | reverse complement strand
GCAGGGTCTTCATCAAATGATTTGATGAGTTTTTCAATATCTTTTTTACGCTTCTCAATGATCAGCTCAATTGCTTTTTCTTCGGTAATATCCAGCGGGTCAATTTCTTTAGGCAACGAATAAAAAGCACTGTTGTGCTTTATATACGGGCCGAACTTGCCAATGGCGACCGTCATATCCTTATCCTCAAAAACACCGATTTTTTTTGGCAGCTTAAATAATTCAAGCCCTTCTTCAAGCGTGATGGTTTCAATGCTTTGCCCGGCGCGTAAACTGGCATAGAGCGGCTTTTCTTCATTTGTATCCGACGTACTGTCCCCAACCTGTACAAAGGGGCCGTAACGGCCTATGCGGACGGACACCTTTTTACCGGATGCCGGATGTATGCCCAAATCACGTTCGCCGGTTGCTTTATCAGCTGTTTGGATAGTGCTCTCTACTTCTTTATGAAAAGGCGTGTAAAAGCCCCGGATCATGTCTGTCCACTCTGTTAATCCCTGTGCAATTTCATCAAATTGTTTTTCAACACTGGCAGTAAAGTTAAAGTCGACAATATCCTGGAAATATTGCACAAGGAAATCATTTACAACTGAACCTATATCTGTCGGGAAAAGCTTGCCGCGTTCTGCGCCGGTATTCTCAACTTTTTCTTCTTTTATAATTTTGTTAGCTTTAAGCGTTAAAACACGGAAAGCTCTTTGCTTGCCTTCACGTTCTTCCTTTACTACATAACCGCGGTTTTGTATGGTGGAGATAGTAGGGGCGTAGGTGGATGGCCGGCCAATACCAAGTTCTTCCAGTTTCTTTACCAAACTTGCTTCGGTATATCTTGCAGGCGGACGGGAAAAACGTTCAGTGGCCGACATTTCCTGCAAAGCCAACCGTTGTCCCATGGTCAAAGGCGGCAGCATTGCATTTTCACCATCCTGCAGGTTGTCTTCTTCTTCATCGCTTGATTCAAGATAAACTTTCAGGAAACCGTCAAACTTCATCACCTCGCCATTGGCAACCAGTTCTTCCCGACGGGTGGATATATTGATCTTTGCGGTGGTCTTTTCAAACAGGGCTTCGCTCATTTGCGAAGCAATAGCCCTTTTCCATATCAGCTCATAAAGCCGCATTTCGCTTGGATCGCCTTTTATGGTGTGCTGGCCAAAATAGGTCGGCCTTATGGCTTCATGTGCTTCCTGTGCACCGGCGCTTTTTGTTTTATATACCCTTTGCTGATGGTATTTATTGCCATAAGCGGAAGTAATTTCCTGTGCGGCAGTAGTTAATGCATGATCGGATAAATTAACTGAATCAGTACGCATATAAGTTATATGGCCCGATTCATATAGTTTTTGTGCTACCTGCATAGTACGCGAAACAGAATAACCTAATTTCCTGCTGGCCTCCTGTTGCAGGGTGGAAGTTGTAAAAGGTGCAGCCGGTGAACGTTTGGCAGGGCGTACATCTAATGACTTAACGCCAAATTCAGCTCCGATGCAATCCTGTAGAAACTTCTCTGCATCTTCCTGTTTACTGAAACGTTCGGGTAATTCAGCTTTGAACGCTTCTTTGCCTTTACCAAAAATGGCAACGATCTTAAACGCAGCTTCCGATTGGAATTTATTGATCTCCCGCTCACGGTCGACAATAAGCCTTACAGCTACAGATTGTACACGCCCTGCCGAAAGCGAGGGTTTTACTTTTTTCCATAAAACAGGTGATAACTCAAAACCAACCAATCTATCTAAAACACGGCGGGCCTGTTGCGCATTAACAAGGTTATAATCTATTTTACGTGGCGTGTCTATCGCGCGTAAAATGGCGGGTTTGGTGATCTCATGAAAAACGATACGCTTTGTTGTGGCATCTTTTAAATCTAAAGTCTCAAACAAATGCCAGGAAATAGCTTCCCCCTCACGGTCCTCGTCCGATGCCAGCCAAACCATATCGGCAGCTTTAGCCAGTTTTTTTAATTCACTGACTATCTGTTTCTTATCAGCCGGAACTTCATATTTTTGAGTGAAATTATTCTTGGTATCAATAGCATCATCAGACTTAACCAAATCGCGTATGTGGCCGTAGCTCGACTTAACTGTGAAGTCGGCGCCAAGGTATCCCCCGATGGTTTTGGCTTTCGCCGGAGATTCAACTATAAGCAGATTTTTAGCCATTCAAGCAGTTATTTTTTGCAAATAAAACATAAAGAAAGCGAAAAGCCAATTTGTTTTTGGGAAAAGGTTGAGACGTTGGGGCACTGGAAGGTTGGAATTTAGTTGAAATGCTGGGAAGTTGGAAGGTTGAAATGTTGGGGAAATATTCTTAAATTTGTTTTATGGAAACGTTAATTATCAATATTCCTGAAAAGAAAAGTACTTTGGTTAAACAAATACTTAAAGGGTTAGGGGTAACTATCCAACAAACCGATAAAACAAGTATATCTGGCTATAAACAAAAATTAGCTAATGTTTCTGTCTGGACGTATGATGACCTGAAAGTTTTTGACGAAAGTAAAAAAGCATTTGAAAGTTTGAAACCTTAGCAATGGTTGTTACAGCTTTTCAGTTTCTTCAATGGGTGACCCCGTACCTTTTGAGATATCATCTAAAGGTAGTTCCATTTTTTTAAAATTCTCCGGCTATCGCTTACTTAAGTTTAGCTACCGTTACCAAATAATCCAACACTCTCTTATTGTCTCATTTGTATTTTAAACCGCTATCGTACATCGTTTTTTCCTCCTTTGTCAAATTACTATATTCAGCAATGTTAGAACTATCCTATGTTATACTTCATGTAAGAATGAATACCTTAGTATTTTAATAGTAAGACATGAAAGATATTTTTGATGACGGCGTAAGCCCGACAACTCTTAGCAACAACCAAGTTTTGCCAGTACTACCAAACTTAAATGTCGCAATGTACAATGCAAACCTTGCAAGTGAAGTCCAGAGACGATTGTGCGAGTATGTTGTAGAGTTTGAAAGATCACTTAAGGAAGATGAAGAAGTAGCATTTAGGCTGGTTTCGTTTGGTGAATCCATCATCGTTTATGTTGAGGACATTGGATATTATAACCCAAGTCTGATATCGTTCGTTGGTTTCGCAGCAACAGGTGAAAAGGTCAATTTAATACAGCATATTAGTCAATTGAGTTTCTTGCTTATTGCAACCAAAACAACAAACCCCAGAAGAATTGGGTTTAGGTGGTACAATGAGTAAAAGCTGAATAAAAATGAATCTCTTTTTATGAAAAACTCTGATCTGATTAAAATATCCGTTCTAATCTTAAATTTACTTTCATTATTATTAGGAATGGCAGGAACTTGTTTACTTTATAAATTTGCTATTTCTCCTCATATGCCTAAATTTTCAGGAACGCGGTTAGGAGACGGAGGAGATAAGGTAAAAGAAAAAAAAGATAATATTCTTTATGTAAAGATGTCAAGACTTGGAATTGCTCTTCTCGTTGCCTCGTTCTGCATTCAATTTGTAAACTCTTTATTCCAGTTTTACATTCAGAATCAAGTTTAATTTAATAAAAGATAAACGATCAATAATAAAATTTCCATGCCACTGTAGTTATGATTTCCAATACGATTATGTAATTAAAATGACGAAAGAAGATTATATAAGAAAACATCTTACTGAATTAGGCTTAAAACAAGAAGAAATTGATAAACTGAAAATAGAAGATGCCATTCAATATATAAGGTTTTGTCATTGGAAAGAATGGGGTGCTTCTTCAATATTGTTTATAGGGTTCTCAAATGAGGAAATCAAAATTTTAACAGAACAATCAGAAAATTGTCACCTAACTGTTAAAAATAGACTTTCTAATAACCTGAGTTTTATTTGTTTGTCTGAAAATGCTGCCCAAAAAAGGATTGAAAAAGCAAAAAATTATAGCGCAATAATTTTAACAAAAAACGAATTCGAAATAATTTTTAATGGATCAGAATATAATTTACTGGACAATGAATTACTTTATGATCAATTGGTATCAAAAGAATTTAGAATTACAAAACCATTAAGCAACTTCGATAAAAATATAGGTTTAGAAAGTTTTTCTTTTGATAGTGAAAATATTTATTCGGTTAATCTATATCAAATGACATGCACTTGCAAGGACTTTGAAAAGAAACAAAGGAATCTGTATTTAAATGGTGATATAAGACGAATGTGCAAGCACCTGATTGACGCGTATAAGAATTGCTTTGGATTAAATGGTTTGTCAGATTTAAACAGATTTATAATAAAAAACGGATATCCCTTAAATAAATATTTCAGATATTTTGACATCGAAAAAATCCCTTTACCAATAGTAGTAAATTTCGAATCAAAAGATAGCTGGTGGAACATATTTATGGCAAATGAAAAAGGGATTTATTCGAGATATGGATATTCGCCACTTGAAAAAAGATTTTCCTACGATGATAAGCCAAGAGGATTTGTTAGAGAATTACGTAAAAATTTAGATGCGTTAAAATATCAATTAGATGCAGATAATAGTTTTATAAGCAATACCCTTAAAAAAGGGTGTGCTTACTCTGTTATGGCCATATTATTGATATTTGCTTCTATTATAGTGTTGATAGTTGTCATTATTTTGTATGCAATTATTTTTTCTGGAAGCTAAAGGATTTCCTGTCATTGAATCTGTAATCACATTGGAATACGGATGTTGCATCTAAAGTCATAAAAAATAATCTTACAACTCTACAACAAAAATTACATCAAAAAACCACCACCCAACAAATCATTCCCCTCATAAAATACAGCCGACTGCCCGGGCGCAATACCCGATACCGTATGATGAAAATCAACTTTCATGTGCCCGTTCATTTGCTGGATAGTGCTTTGCGACCCCGCATCTTTGTACCTGATCTTGGTAACCGCTTCAATAGGTTCATTTATACTTTCGTACTTAACAAGGTTTAGGTTTTTAACCCAGGCCTGTTTGCGTTCCAGTTCTTCAATCGTTCCTAATACAACCGTATTGGTTTCGGGCCGTATATTGGTTACAAACATAGGGTGGCCTAACGCAATGCCCAAACCTTTGCGCTGACCTATGGTATAAAACGGGTAACCCTGGTGTTTGCCTACTACGGTGCCGTCAGTTAAAACGAAATTGCCCCCGGCAACACGTTCTTCAAGGTCTTCAACTTTGTGCCTTAAAAAGGCCCTGTAGTCGTTATCGGGCACAAAGCATATTTCATAACTTTCGCTTTTGCCTGCAAGTTCAACCTGCCCCATATCCATGGCCATTTGCCTGATCTCTGGTTTGGAAAAACTTCCTAACGGGAATTTTGTGCGTGCAAGGTTTTTTTGCGATACGCCCCAAAGCACATACGACTGGTCTTTATTCTCGTCCTTACCTTTTGAGATAACATACCTTCCATTATCCTGTAAACGGATGTTTGCATAGTGGCCTGTAGCAATAAATTCGCAATCTAATTTATCGGCACGTTTTAATAAGGCTTCCCATTTTATATGGGTATTACATAAAACGCAGGGGTTGGGGGTGCGGCCTGCAAGGTATTCATCAACAAAGTTATCGATGACAAAATCGCCAAACTCATTCCTTATATCCAATATATAATGCGGGAAACCATATCCTACGGCCAATGCGCGGGCGTCATTAATACTATCCAGGCTGCAGCAGCCGGTTTCTTTTGAGCTTCCGCCGGATGAAGCGTAATCCCAGGTTTTCATGGTAAGCCCGATAACTTCATAGCCCTGCTCGTGCAGCATCACCGCTGCTACTGAACTATCAACCCCGCCGCTCATTGCCACTAATATCCTGCCGTGCTTGCTCATTATTTTGCAAAGATACCCATTTGGATATTATGTTGGTGTGCCATTGGTCAGGGGATGGTAAAATGTACTATGCGTACATAATATCTACTTTAACGATAGATTAATAGGTCTAAAAATCAAACTAATAGTAAACTTAACTAATGAGTAAATTAGTTTTGTAACTAATAGTAAAATTTTTTTGTTGTCCGGTGCAATAAATTTTTATTAAATCAAGTTTATATTAATGTTGTATTCCAGTTTAAAATTAAAGATTATCTCTCTTTTATTTCTTGTTAATTGGTTTAAAGATTTATAAAATCTAAAAGCAGTAGCAGGTCAAATTATTAAAATTAATTAAAAAAAAATTAAAATACGAAGAAAACAGGCCCTCTATTCCATTTAAACATTGATTTTATATAGGTTTTCTAAATAAAAAGTGGTAGTATTTAAATGCTTTTTTGCATTTTTCTTATCTGATAAATGTAGAATTGACCATTATAAAATAATCAAGACTTCTTTATTAAAAAAATCGTAAAAATAAAAAAATCTTTTGTAATATGAATATTACAAATTATATTGGTCACCTAATTAATTATAGATAATGATTGCTCATTTAACTTTAGAACAAAAATTACAAGGTGTAATTTTAGTGCTTATTTGTTTTATTGCTGTAATAGATTACTTTGTAAAGTAATTAAACGAATAAGAAATTTAAAGAGGTGCCTGCTAAAAAGTAGACACCTCTTTTATTAACCATTCAGCTTATGTTAGGCTCTTACCTGCCCATTTCCCTTTACTACCCATTTATAGCTGGTCAACTCTTCTAAACCCATTGGGCCGCGGGCATGCAGTTTTTGCGTACTTATACCAATTTCGGCCCCCAACCCAAATTGAGCGCCATCGGTAAAAGCGGTGGAGGCATTTACATAAACGGCGGCAGCATCAACCTGGTTTAAAAAGGTTTTGATACGAACCTTATTTTCCGAAATTATAGCCTCGCTGTGTTTTGAGCTGTAATTTGCGATATGATCAAGCCCGTCTTCAAAGCTATTAACAACTTTAACCGCCAATTTCATGGATAAAAACTCTATTCCAAAATGTTCTGGCTTTGCATGTTTTAAAAACTTGTCCGGGTAATGGCCTTCAAGTATCATATAAGCTGTTTCATCAGCGTAAAGCTCAACTTCTTTTTCCCCCAAAGGTTTTACAAGTTTTGGCAAATCCCTTAACCTGCTATAATGTAAAATTAAACAATCCAGCGCGTTACACACACTTACACGGCGTGTTTTGGCATTAAATATAATACTTTTGCCTTTTTCAAGGTCTGCAAATTCATCAAAATAGGTATGCACAATCCCGGCTCCGGTTTCAATTACAGGCACCCGGCTGTTATTCCTGACATGATCTATCAACTGCTGGCTCCCGCGGGGTATTAAAACATCAACATATCCGATTGCATTTAAAAGGGCATCAGTAGCCTCACGTTCGGGAGGGAGCAGGATAGCTGTATTAATGTCAATATTATGATCGGATAAAACCTTGTGAATTATCGAAATGATAGCTTTATTTGAATAATCAGCATCACTGCCACCCTTTAAAATACATACGTTGCCTGTTTTAAAACAAAGCGAAAATACATCAAAGGTGACATTTGGCCGGGCCTCATAAATTACGCCAACCACACCAAGCGGCACACTTATTTTTGAAATATGTAAACCGTTTGGCCTGATTTTTTTTGAAAGGATACGCCCCAAAGGGCTCTTTAACCGGGCTACGTTAACTATTTCTTTAGCGATATCATCAATGCGTCCGGCTGTAAGTTTCAACCTGTCGTATTTCGGATCATTCGGATCCATGCGGTCAAGGTCTTTTTTATTTTCTTTCAGTAAATACCCCGTTTGGGCAAGGGCAGCAATAGCGAGGTCCTTTAATACCTTGTTTATTGTTGTTTGGTCAATACTTTTCCGGCTTGCGGCACGGGCGTTTTCAAAATATTTTGTATAGCTATTTAACATTCCAGGTAAAGATAATCATAATGTATAAGCGCCTTTTGATTTTTTTGACCGATCATTTCAGCAGCTTTATCAGAACCATATTCGGCAATCCCCAAACCAACAGGTTTATTACTTTCGTCAACTAATTTAATGATATCGCCTTTTTTGAACTCAGATATAATACTGGTCACGCCCACAGGGAGCAAACTCGATGCTTTGGCCGAAGTCAGCGCTGCTTTTGCACCTTCATTAACCTGTACTATGCCCTTAGCATAATTCCCTGAATGGGCAATCCATTTCTTTTTCCCGGATGCTGATCTGTTAGGGCTAAAATGGGTATGTGGAACTTTATCTGCCAATACATCAATCAGGATATTTTCTTTTGTGCCGTTTGCGATATGAACTGCTATGCCCAGTTGCGCCACTTTTTGCGCCATAGTGGATTTGGTGATCATGCCGCCGCGCCCAAACTGTGACTGGCCTGTACTTACAAATGAAGAAAAATCGATAGCGGTACCGCTAATTTGTTCAATCACTTTCGTGCTTTCATTGGCTGGATCGCCATCATATATCCCGTCTACATTTGTTAGTACGATCAGTGCCTGGGCATTCAGCATAGAAGCGATAAGCCCTGCAAGTTCATCATTATCAGTAAACATCAGTTCGGTAATGGACACCACATCATTTTCATTTACCACCGGGATAACATGGTGCTGCAGCAAAATTTTGAGACAGTTTTTCATGTTAAGATAGTGCAGCCTGTCCCTGAAATCTTCTTTGGTTACTAATACCTGTGAGCAAAGGATATTATATTTTTCAAACTCATGCGCATAAGTATTAATAAGCTTAACCTGGCCTATAGAAGCAAATAGCTGCCTGGTTGCAATGGAATCAAATTTTTCGGAAACGGTGATCAAACTCCTGCCTGAAGCTACTGCACCAGATGAGACCAATACCACCTCCTTACCCTGCTTTTTTATTGCGGATATTTGTTCAACCAGGTGGTTTATCCTTTCTAAATCAGGCAGGCCATCTTTTTTGGTAAGAACGTTGGAACCGATCTTTATAATTATTCGCTGGTAGTTATAGGCCATTTATTTAATAAAATGGTGCAATATACGGTGAAAATGTGGAAATTATTACAGTTTTTCGTTGATTTATAGGTAAAAATTGATATTTCTAAATCATATTTAACAGAAAACCAATTAGTTTTACCTGAAAAAGATAAAATACATATTGGATGATTTAATTTTTGATAAATTTCTATCAAAATTAAATTTTTTACTGTTTTTTTACATGACTATAAGTTCGGTAAAGCTGATGTATTACTGCGAAGTTTCGTGCTTACGGCATGCAGTTCCCCGGATTTGTTTTTCTATCTACCTTTAACCCCTATGAGGTTAGTCTTTTGGTTAATTAGCTTTCAATAAATCATTATGATATTGATATTATTGTAAATATGCTTGCTCCGTCAGGAGCAAAAGGTCGGTAGAAAATAACAAACCCGCGATTGTGCGCCGTAGGTGCAATACTTAACAAACTGTTTATTCTAACGGTTTAAAGATGTACCTTTCATCATATTCAACTTCAAACATTTTTAGAAAATGCTTATATTCTTCTAAAAATGTTTTTTTTCGATGGTGCTCTACCTGGTTCTCAATGTAAACAGCCACAGGTTTTATCTGCGAACGGGAATAAGAAAAAGCTCCATAGCCTTCCTGCCATCGGAATATCGAAGGATTTAATTTTTCTTTATTTATCCATTCTGATGATTCCCCTTTAACTAATTGCATTAGATCGGAAAGTGATTGATTTGGCCTAAATCCAAAGAAAAGGTGTAAATGATCGGGCATGCTGTTTATCGAAATCATTTTATGCCCGTTGTTTTGAACAATCCCTGTGATATATTGATTAAGTCGCTCTTTCCATGTTAGTTCAATAACGGATTGACGGAATTTTACTGCGAATACGCATTGAATGTGAATTTGGGTATAGGTATTGGCCATGATTTTGATTTTTAATTAATTTGGTTTTAAATATAGTACAAAGAGGATATGATTAGATAAGGAAAATATCATTTTAAATGCCTTTGGAAGTGCAAGGCGTAAAAGTGTCATACCTACGGCATGCAACTTCTATGGATTTATTTTTTCTACCGACCTTTAACCCCCATGGGGTTAGACTAAAACAATTAAAAATTGATAAATTACAAACTGTTGTAAATTTACTTAGCAGACCAATTGAAGAAACATGAAAAATATAGAGAGTTATGAAAAATTAATAAAAGATAGGCAGGCTTGTACAAAATGTCATCAGAAAGATAATTTGGGCCAAGATAATTTACGCCAATTTGAGAAATTATTATCAGAAAATGTCTACCCCAGTTTATTAAGCCCATGGTGTCCTGTTGGAGAAAATTCTCTTAATGCAGAAATCTTAATTGTTGGTCAGGATTTTGGCATATTCCAATATTTGGAAGAAGAAAAAAATATGGATGGCCTTAAATTAAAGGAAGAAGGAAACTCAACCAATGAGAAATTAAGAGACTATTTGCAAAAAGCAGGGTTACTTAATGCCAATATTTATTTTACAAATTCCATTTTATGCATAAAAAATGGTGAAACTAAAATTACAAAAAAGGGTACAAGTATGAGTACGCCAATTAAACTTAAGTGGTGTATTAATTGCAGTGAGACATTCCTGAAACCATTAATAACAGACCACTTGATTAATGTTAAAATAATTATAACACTTGGCAAACACGCTTTGTTCTCAATAAATCACATCGCTGACTCACTAAATAATGAAATAAAACCGCTTATAGACTTAATAGCGATAAAACAGTGTATTCACATTTCAAATAAACCATATACATTAATTCCTATGCTTCATCCGTCATTTGACCACCTAAGTGTGAAAGGGCAAAAAGAGGCCAAAAAAGCAAAGGAATTATGGGAAGACATTAAAGATAAAATTTACGTCAACTAATAAACCCCTTCACATATTCCTTCGTCAATTCTTTTTGGGGGTTCAGCAAAACATCTTCTGTAGGGCCAAATTCAATGATCCTGCCCATGTAAACGAATATGATGTAATCAGATACCCGGCGGGCCTGGCGCAGGATGTGAGTTACCAAAACGATGGTGTATTTTTCCTTTAAACTGATAAAAAGGTCTTCTATGATAGCGGTAGAAACAGGGTCGAGGGCAGAAGTTGATTCGTCACCCAAAATGATCTCCGGCCCTACTGCAAGGCCACGGGCCAGGCATAAGCGCTGCTGCTGCCCTATGGATAAACGTGTTGCAGAAGTGTTTAAACGGTCTTTAACTTCGTTCCATAAACCGGTAGCTTTTAGCTGCTGTTCAACCAATTCATCCAGTTCCTGTTTTTTACGGGTGCCATGAATGCGTGGCCCATAAGCCACATTATCATAAATTGACATAGGCAGGGGATAGGGGCGTTGGGAAAGCAGTCCCATTTTTTTACGGATATGGGTTACTTCAGCAGCTGGATCATAAATGTTTTCACCGTCGACCAATACTTTGCCATCGATTTTTACCCCGGGAGTATTATCCAATAAACGGTTAAATGATTTTAACAGGGTAGTTTTCCCGCAGCCGGATGGCCCAATGATAGAGGTTACCTTCTTATCAGGAATATTGATATTAATATCATTTAAAATATGCTGGTTGGCTATATGCACATTTAAATGCTGTACGCTGATATGTGGTGTTTGGGTCATTAATTTTTATGTTTTGAAAAGCTCTTTATCAGTATTTCAGATAATACGGTGATAACTAATACAATGATGGTTAATATAAGCGCTGAAGCATAACCGCGCCCTTGTACTTCCTCAACCGGGCTGCCCAATTGAAAAAAGATGGCCAGCGGTAATGTAGCGGCAGGTTGATGTAATGATGTGGGGATATTATCGCTAAACCCGGCAGTAAATAATACAGATGCAACATCGCCTATAGCCCTGCCAAATGACAATAATATCCCAGTGGATATACCCGGTCTTATTTGCCGTAAAACTACTTTTGCCATTTCCCACCGGGTAGCGCCTAATGAAAGCGCCGCATCTCGTAGCTCCAATGGTACGGTACGGATCACTTCATCAAGCGTACGTACCAGGATTGGGATTACTAATAACGTTACGGCTATAATGCCTCCTAACAATGAAGCCCGGATCCCGAAATAAACCATGATCAAAAAGCCAAAAGCGCCGTAAACGATGGACGGGATACCAAAAAGCAC
>Ga0302303_10002188_pt1 | contig 12062 bp, 11 predicted proteins | sample III_Palsa_E2_1_FD_194542 | JGI IMG/M metagenome (GOLD analysis project Ga0302303, IMG submission 194542) | Peat permafrost microbial communities from Stordalen Mire near Abisko, Sweden - III_Palsa_E2_1 | ecosystem: Environmental > Terrestrial > Soil > Palsa > Peat permafrost | place: Sweden... | reverse complement strand
GAAATCCGAAGGATCATCTGAAACGATTTTTGCTGAAACGACCCGCACATTGCTCACCTGGTCGGCGTTGTTGCCGTTTTTATTAAAATCCTGGTCGAAACTCTTTGCGGTACCGGCCACTGAAAGCAAAGTATTGGTGGGTGACGATTTTGGAATGGTTAAAATTGTTTTGTAAGGGAAAGTTGATTTAAGCGCTGATTGCCATACAGAGCAGCCGGCGAAAAGTAAAGCCGATACACAGACTATAGATAGTGTCTTCTTCATGAAAATTTTCGTTCAAAGAGAAATGTTGCTAAACGGCAAATAACGGGAATGTTTGCGACTTAACCACATCGACTATTGGCAAATTGACATCGACCATTAAAAAGTCAAATTTGACATAATTTTAAAAGATAGTTTTACGCGCTTAACAACTCACCTAAGCAACCCAACCAACCCAATCAACCCGCCCCTCACTAATTCAAAAAAAATCAACGGAATGTGTCGGTAAAACGTATCTTTGCACCCCGACGCTGAAAGTTCAGATAACCATTTTAAAATGAAGAATCTGAACCGACAAGTTGGGAATTTCCTCAGCCGGCATCAGTTTTCATAACAGGTACTTTTAAAAAAGCACATGCCCAAAGACTCATCCATCAAATCCGTTTTAATTATTGGTTCAGGTCCTATTATTATCGGCCAGGCCTGTGAATTCGACTACGCCGGTTCACAGGCAGCTCTTTCTTTAAAAGAAGAAGGCATTTCCGTATCCATCATCAACAGCAATCCTGCTACAATTATGACGGATAAGGTTATTGCCGACCATGTATACCTGCTGCCGCTAGAACCTGAAAGTATTGAAAAGATATTACAGGAACAAAAGATTGACGCGGTATTGCCGACCATGGGCGGCCAAACGGCACTTAACCTTTGCATTAGTGTTGCTGAACGTGGCATTTGGGAAAAATACGGTGTAAAAATTGTAGGGGTGGACTTGGCTGCAATTGAAAAAACAGAAAACCGCGAAGCTTTCCGGCAGCTGATGGTTGATATTGGCGTAGGTGTTGCCACTTCGAAAATTGCCAACTCCTTTTTAGAAGGAAAAGAAGCCGCACAAATTATCGGATACCCGCTGGTTATTCGCCCCAGCTATACCCTGGGTGGTAAAGGCGCCGGGTTCGTCCACAAAAAAGAAGACTTTGACGCCGCTTTAAGCCGCGGCTTACAGGCCTCGCCGACGCACGAGGTATTGGTTGAGCAGGCCGTATTGGGCTGGAAAGAATTTGAGCTGGAGCTTTTGCGGGATAGTAATGACAATGTGATCATCATCTGCTCCATCGAAAACTTCGACCCGATGGGCATACATACCGGCGACTCGATAACTGTTGCACCAGCCATGACCCTTAGCGATCGCTGCTACCAGGACATGCGCAACCAGGCTATCAAAATGATGCGGGCCATCGGAAACTTCGCGGGCGGCTGCAACGTGCAGTTCTCGGTAAACCCTGCCGACGAAGCGATCATTGCGATTGAGATCAATCCCCGTGTTTCGCGTTCATCGGCATTGGCATCAAAGGCCACCGGTTACCCTATCGCTAAAATTGCTGCAAAACTGGCAATAGGTTATAACCTTGACGAAATAGAAAACCAGATCACCAAAACCACCTCGGCATATTTTGAGCCGACGCTGGATTACGTGATAGTAAAAATACCACGCTGGAATTTCGACAAATTTAAAGGCGCCAACCGGGAGCTTGGCCTGCAGATGAAATCGGTTGGCGAGGTGATGGGTATAGGCCGCAGTTTTATAGAGGCCCTGCAGAAAGCTTGCCAGAGTCTGGAAATCGGTCGTGCCGGACTCGGAGCAGATGGACGTCAAAGCCGGAACCTGGAACAAATTATGCATAGCCTGGAACATCCAAGCTGGGACCGGCTGTTCCATATTTACGATGCACTAAGCCTGGGTGTCCCCATTGAATCGGTTAGGAAAGCTACCAAAATAGATCGCTGGTTTTTAAACCAGATAGCCGAAGTAGTGAACATGGAGACAGAGCTTCGGCGGTATACCTTAAATAACATCCCGGAAGAATTCTTCTTCAACTTAAAGCAAAAGGGATTTTCAGATACCCAGATCGCTTATATTTTAGGGAACGTAACCGAAGAGGATGTTTACCAACGCCGCACCGGGCTGGGCATCAGGCGGGTTTATAAAATGGTGGATACCTGCGCAGCTGAGTTCCAGGCCAAAACGCCATACTTTTACTCCACCTACGAAGGTGAAAATGAATCAATCGTTTCGGACCGTAAAAAGGTCATCGTATTAGGCTCTGGTCCAAACCGCATCGGTCAGGGCATCGAGTTTGATTATAGCTGTGTGCATGGCTTGCTGGCTGCGAAGGAAGCCGGGTTTGAAGCCATCATGATCAATTGTAATCCTGAAACCGTTTCCACAGATTTCAACATGGCCGACAAGCTATATTTTGAACCGGTTTACTGGGAACATGTGAGGGAGATCATTGAGCTTGAAAAACCATACGGCGTTATTGTGCAATTGGGTGGCCAGACAGCACTAAAAATGGCCGAAAAAATGCACGAACACAATATCCGCATCATAGGCACCAGCTTTAACGACATGGATGTTGCCGAAGACAGGGGCCGTTTTTCGGACCTGCTAAAAGAACTGGGCATCCCCTACCCTAAATACGGCGTTGCTGAAAGTGCCGAGGAAGCGCTGGAAGTTGCTCACCAGGTAGGCTACCCGGTACTGGTACGGCCAAGCTATGTTTTGGGTGGACAGGGCATGAGTATTGTGATCAACGACGAGGACCTGGAAAAGGCAGTCGTGAGTTTATTGAAAAACCTTCCGGGAAACCGGGTATTGATAGACCATTTTCTGGATCGCGCATCCGAAGCGGAATCAGATTCAATAAGTGACGGTGAAGATGTTCATATAATCGGTCTGATGGAACATATCGAACCTGCGGGAATACATTCCGGTGATTCGTTTGCTGTTTTGCCGCCATTCGACCTTTCGGACCATGCCATCGCCCAGATAGAGGAATATACGTTCAAGATTGCCAAGGCTTTAAATGTGCTCGGACTATTGAATATCCAGTTTGCCATCAAAAACGATATGGTTTACGTAATTGAAGCTAACCCGCGCGCATCCAGGACAGTTCCGTTTATCGCAAAGGCCTACGACGTACCTTATATTAATATCGCTGCGAAGGTAATGCTGGGTGTTAATAAACTTAGTGACTTCACTATAGAGCGCAAATTGTGGGGTTATGCCATTAAAGAGCCTGTTTTCTCCTTCGATAAATTTCACGACGTTAATAAAGAGCTGGGGCCCGAAATGAAGTCGACAGGAGAAGCCATACGGTTTATCCCGAACTTGCAGGACCCCTACTTCAGGGCGCTCTACAAAGAAAAGTCGATGTACCTGAGCCGGTAGCTGGAGACTTAGTTTTGAGTCGAAAGTCGGAAAGGGCGTGACTGAATTATGACACACGCTTATGCCTTTGATTTAACAATCGTATCAGAAAGGCAGAAGTTGATATTGGCACCAGGCCTACTCTACCCTTAGTCCCGTTACCTCAAAGGTTAAACGACGGTTTGGATTGGTCTTAACATTGTGCCCCTTTTTCCCGGTTACCGTATCGCCCGCATAGTGCTGCAGGTCGTCGGCAGCAAATTCTTTGGCAGCTATGCCGTTAGCTAAAATATAATGACCGGCCAGGCTTTTGGGCACGCTTACTTTATAATCTTTAAAGTGTGCTGCTATGACCTTGCCGTTCCCCCCGTCGATGTCGAACCAGCCTCCCTGCGATTTGATTACCTTGATCACTTTTCCCCTTAACGACGTGGTGATGCGCACTTTCTCGTCCATACCGGCCTCAAGCTTCGACGCCTGGATAATACTGGTAGTATCCGGCCTTATTCCAATTATTTCTCCTTTTGATACTTCCCGTTGTTGTCGGTCAAATATTAAAAGGGATAAAAAAGCCGTTAATATGGTCATTGTTTTCATAATACAGGAAAGAACAATAAATTTTAAACATGGTTTTAGGCCAAATTTGGTTTCATTATCATACTTTTGCACGTACAATAAAGTCAACGCATTTTTGGCAAATCAAGGTGTTAATATTTGTTAAATATGTTTCAGGCGGGCAATATAAAGGCTATTATTGCAGTTAGTAATGCACGCGCGTTGTGGTATGGTTAAAAATTTTTACGCTTTCATCCCGATTAATTCCATGAAAATAACCTCCTTCCTGAGGAATAGTTCCATTCTTTTTTTCTTTCTGTCATCGTTAATTATCCTAGCAGGCTGCAAATCCACAGCGCCCTCCGGCACTGTTGCGACCGTTCCGACCGTATCGACAGTTGGCTCCATTCTTAACTTAACTACTACCACGGCTCAAAGCGGGGGCGTCATAACGTTTAACGGGGATGCGACTATCACGTTAAATGGGGTTTGTTACAGTTCGACCAATCAAACGCCGACCGCCTCGGATACCAAGACTTCAGATCCGGTTAATACCTCAGGCTTAGCGATTATTTCGTTTATCAGCAACTTAACCGGCCTGACCCCTAATACTAAATATTATTTGCGGGCATATGCCGTCAACAGTGCAGGTATTGGGTACGGCGGGGTCATTACCTTTACAACCAGTTCTACTGTTACCGCAGTCACCACAGTTGTTTCAACTTTCGCAGGAAACGGAACGGCCGGCTATTCGGATGGATCTGCGTTGGGCGCCATGTTTAATAATCCGCAGGGCGTGGTTGCGGACAGCAAGGGAAACGTGTATGTCGCCGACTCATTCAACGATGATATCAGGGAAATTTCCGGAGGCAATGTAAGCACAATAGCAGGCAGTCAAACACTGGGCTATCTTGACGGCCCGGCAGCTTTATCGGCTGAGTTTTATGCGCCTTCGGGCGGGGCATTTGATTCAAAAGGGAATTTATATGTAGCTGATTTTGGCAATAACGTTATCCGGAAAATTACGCCTGCCGGTGTGGTAAGCACTTATGCGGGAACAGGGCAGGCCGGTTATCAGAACGGTGCGTCTACGTCGGCGAGTCTTAACAGCACGACGGACTCTCTGGCCATATTTAATAACCCTCAAGGGGTAACGGTTGACGCAGCCGGAAATGTCTTCGTGGCCGACAGGGGCAATAACGTTATCCGTGAAATTTTAACAAACGGACGAACTAAAACAATAGCAGGTAATGCGATTAAAGGATTTATTGACGCTACCGATGAGAGCGCATTTTTTAACCAACCTACCGGGGTAGCCGTAGATAGTAAGGATAATGTTTATGTTACCGACCAGGGTAACTCCGCGCTCCGCGTAGTGTCGTCAGCTGGGGTAGTCACTACATTGGTGGGTAATCCGGCACAGTCGTCATTACTGGGCTTCCCCTCAGCAATAACTGCCGATTCCCAGGGAAACGTTTACTTTACCGACGAGCTTGGTCGTGTTTTTGAATATACTACCGGTAAGGTTTTGTATAATTTGGCAGGAATTTACAACGTAGCCGGGCTGGTTAACGGTGCCGGGACTACAGCCACCTTCAACTATCCTCAAGGTATTGCGGTGGATGCAAGCGGTAATTTGTACGTTGCCGACCAATACAATAATGTTATCCGCAAAATCGTTATTTCCACAAACACAACAACTCCGGCATCTGCCGCCAAAAAAACGACGGCTTCCAAAAAATAGGGTAGTTTTATAAAGCGCCGAGCTTATTTAAAGCGTAAAAAAGGCCGGCACAATGCAGCGCCTGGGCGATTTTATTTTTCAATAGCAGTTGCTTTACATCGGGGATGGTATAGGTTTCAACGATGATCTGCTCCTGTTCATCCAGTTTTTGTTCCTGTACTTTTTTGCCTCCTCGGGCAAGGTAACATCTCGTTTGATTGTCGGCTGTTGATGGATTGGCATATACCATGCACAGCAGCTCAAAGTCGTCAAAAAGATAGCCTGTTTCCTCCAGCAGTTCCCGTTTCAAGGCCTGTTCGGGGGTTTCGCCCGGATCGATCACACCGCCAGGGATCTCTAACGAAACAATCCCCGCTGCATGGCGGTATTGGTTAACCATCAATATTTCATTGTCTTCGGTTATGGCTACTGCATTTACCCAGTTGCTGTACTCCAGCACGTAGTAATCCTCAACGATGTGCCCGTTGGGCATTTCGCAGCGATCGGACCGTAAAGTGGCCCAGGGACCCCTATGAATATAAGTTGATGAGAGCTTTTTCCAGACGAGTTTTTGCATTTCGCGGTCCATAGTTCATGATTTTTAGTAACCACGCCTAATGTAGGAAAAACCGCCCATAACGAAAACCTGTTGGGCTGTTAAGGCAGACTATTCGCCATAACCAGATGCTACCAGCTGCCACTGGAGCCACCGCCGCCAAAGTCGCCGCCGCCAAATCCGCCGAATCCACCACCGCCGCCGCCGCCAAATCCGCCGCCACCACCGCCAAAACCACCTCCGCCACCCAAACCGCGGCCAAGCAATGTGCCGCCAAGGAACCACCAGAAAGGGCTTGCACCTCCGCGGCCGCCGTAGATTTGTCCGCCACCACCGCGGCCCCTGAATATCGCGATCAGGATGATAATGACAATAAAAATCAGCAGGCCGTACCCGCCGAAATTATTACCGTCATCGGAATCGACGGGTTTCTTAGCGGATTTGTACTCTCCCTTCATCAGCTTCATCAGGTCGTCGGTGGCTGCGTTCAGGCCTCCGAAGTAGTCATTTTGTTTGAAGCGGGGAAGAATATCATTATGGATGATCTCATTTGTCGACTGGTCGGTAACTGCCCCTTCGGCGCCGTAGCCGGTTTGTATACTAACCTTATGATCGTCAAGGGCCACCAGCAGGACTATGCCATTGTTTTTGCCGGCCTGCCCTATGCCCCAGCTTCTGCCCAGTTTTTGTGCGTAGTCGTTAATGTCGTACTCGCCTACAGAATGCATGATGACAACCGCAATCTGTGTCGAAGTGGAATCATCATAGGCAACCAGTTTGCCCTCCAGGCTTTCTTTATCGCCAGGTGCAAGCGTGTTGGTAAGATCGGTTACCAGCGTATTGGATTTGGGTGGGAGCTGCTGCGCTACGGCGATAAAAACCACCAGGAGCAATGTAAATATGAAGAAAAGTTTCTTTGCCATTTTTCGTAGGTTTAATCGCCGTCCATAAAGGCAATGTCATCAGATAGTTCGTTGCTGTCGCCTTTTTTGTGCGGGAAGTATTTTTGCAGGTGCTCGCCTGATATCTCAATGCCGGTTACAATACCTTCAACCAGGTTGCCGGCTTTAAAATGCTCCAGCATGTCTTCCTTCGTGTCGTCCCAAAAGTTTTCGGGTACTGCTTTGTTTATTCCGGCGTCGCCGATGATGGCAAATTTTCTGTCAACCACAGCCACATAAATCAACACACCGTTTCGGAGCTTCGTTTTATGCATATCCAGGCGGTGAAAATATTTTGCCGCGCGATCCAGCACATTTTCGCTGCATGTTTTCTCAATGCATACGCGTAACTGTCCGGAAGTGTGCTGCTCGGCATTGGCTATCGCATTGCGGATCCGGAGCTGTTCCTCTTCGTTGAATATGGCCATCTGTTATTTTTTGTTTTTGTGATTACACCGATTTTTTTGCGATTACACCGATTAGATTTGGTCTCACTAAATCGGTGTAATCACCCTCAAAATCGGTGAAATCCTCTATTTAAAAAGAAACCTTGGGCGCATTCTGCGCATTGGCATCGGCGGTAAAGCTTCCCTTTTCGCTAAAGCCGAATAGCTTGGCCGTAATAACCGCAGGGAAGGAACGGATCGCGGTATTGTAATCCTGTACGGCATCAATAAAGTCGCGCCTTGAAACCTTTATCCGGTTTTCTGTCCCCTCAAGCGAAGCCTGCAGATCGCTAAAGTTTTGATTGGCCTTCAGGTCGGGATAATTTTCCGAAGCCACGAGCAAGCGGCCTAAAGCTGTGCTTAACTGGCCCTGTGCTGCCTGGTATTTTTGAATGGTAGCAGGGTCGAGTTTATTCGGGTCAACCTGGATCGAAGTTGCCCGGGCACGGGCGTCGGTAACTTCAACCAATGTGCTTTTTTCAAAGTTGGCCACACCTTTTACCGTTGCAACCAGGTTAGGGATCAGATCGGCTCGCCGTTGGTAGTCGGCCTGAACCACGCCCCATTTCGCTTTTACATTTTCGTCTTTTGTTACCATGCTGTTGTAGCTGCATCCGCCTATCAGGCAGATAAATACAATCACGCCAAGTACTATTAATAAATTTTTCATTTTTTTAAATGGTTTTAAAAGGTTGTAAACTTATCGTCCACGCTGGTAAGCTGCTGACGATGCTTTCAATTGTTTTGAGATTTATTTGGTGAATTTACAACTTAGATGACAAATTACGTACCGTTGTTACAAAAGACTGATTTCATGTCATTTTGGCTACTCTGGGGTAACACGATGTATCACAGGACTTCGCCCTGTGCTGATATATTACGCCCTTTCAGGGCTGGGAAATGCGTGTATCACGTGTATCACAGGACTTCGCCCTGTGCTGATGTATTACGCCCTTTCAAGGCTGTGAAGATGCATTCACTTAGCCTTACAACGTTTTTTGACTAAGGCCCTGGTAAATTTCCGCGGACAGCAGGCCGCTGCCTCCGCCGTAGTGTTGTACGATGCTGATCCGGGGGCGGCTATTCCGAAAAAAAGCAACGAGGTTTTCTTCGCTTGATGGCTCAATGCCGCTTCCCAACAACACGAGGTCAAATGCATTGCCGTTGAATGCGTCGATCGCCTGCTGGTCGGTATTAGCCCCTGTACATTCCCATTCGGGGTTGTTATTTACCAGCCGTATAATGGTTTGTAATATTTCAGCGTGCCTGCATATCACCAGTATCTGGGTTTTGTTCATCATATCATTTAATATAAATGCCGAAGCCAAAGGCCCGTACGCTATTAATCGCGAACCTTTGGCAGGGCAAATTTTTAAAATTTCATCGGTACTTCCATCAGTAAAAATTCCGCATCGCTTTCGGCGGCAATGGTAAATGTATCGGTGTCCCAAATGCCGAAGCCGTCGCGGGTGTGCAATTGCTGGTCGTTTATTTTTACATCACCGCTCAGCACGAAGACATAAACGCCATTGCCTTTTCCCTTCACCTCGTAACTGGCGCTTACACCTTTATCGAAACGCCCCAAATGGAACCATGCGTTTTGGTGGATCCATACGCCCTGGTCGTTGGGATTTGGCGAAAGTATTTGCTGCAGCTTGTTGTGCCGATCGTCGGCCTTAAGGGTGATCTGATCATACCTTGGCTCAACATTGCGCTTATCCGGATATACCCATATCTGCAAAAACTTTACCCGGTGCTGCCTGTCTTTATTGTATTCGCTGTGATAGATGCCTGTCCCGGCGCTCATAGCCTGTATATCGCCGTTCTTTATTACTGCGACATTGTTCATGCTGTCCTTGTGTTCCAGGTCGCCCTCAAGCGGAATGGAGATGATCTCCATGTTATCGTGGGGATGTGTGCCAAAGCCCATCCCTGCATCCACGGTGTCGTCATTCAAAACCCGCAGCGCGCCAAAGTTCATCCTTTCGGGATTATAATAGTTTGCAAAACTGAAAGTGTGGTAACTATTGAGCCATCCGTGACTGGCATGCCCCCGGGTTTCGGCCCTGTGTAATATTGTTTGTGCCATTGTTGTTTTTCCTTTTTTGGTTATACAAATTTACGGCAGGGCGGGGGAGCTATTTATTGACATAGATTAAGAAATGCATCTTTGGTGAGTAGTGAGTCGTGAATGGTGAAGGCTGATGTCCATGCGTCTTGATTCTTAATCCTTACTTCCTGATCACAATTCACCACTGCCACTGCTACTGCCACTATCCCCTCTCCTAACCCCCCACCTCCCCTACCCAATCACGGCCGCTTATTCCTCATCCTGCTAAAAAACTCCGGCGTAACACCGATGTATGAAGCAATCTGTTTAAGCGGCAAATGGTCAATAAGCGTAGGGTAGCGTTTGCAAAACAAGTTGTACCGTTCTTCAGCCGTCAGGCTCAAATTGTCAATGATGCGCTGCTGGCTGGCTACCAATGAATTTTCCGTAAGTATGCGGAAAAACCGTTCAAATTTAGGGGCCTCGGTAAAAAGCTCTTCCTGCGCTGCCCTCGACAGCAGTACCGTTTCGGTATCCTCCAACGCTTCAATATTCAAAGTTCCGGGCTTTTGCGAAAAGAGGCTGTACAGGTCGGCCATCCACCAGCCCGCCGGCGCGAAGCTGAGCACATGTTCATTACCATGCTTATCAATGGTAAATCCCCGCAAACAGCCGGCCGTTACAAAGGCGGAATATTTGCAAATTTCGTCCTGTCTCAAAAAAAATTCTTTCCGCTTCAAACTCTTGAAATGCAGGCGTTTCAGGAAGATCGCCCTCTCTTCATCGGTCAGGTGGATAATTCGGGAAATATTGTTGAAAACAAGGTCGACTGTCATGTAACATTCCTGTTGGAAATACCGTTTCACCCATTAACTTTGGCAATGGCTTAATGAATTATTGCACCAGTTAATAAAGCATAACATTAGAAAGATTTAATTTAACTAATTGATAACTGTTGCTTAAATTTATACCAGGTTAATTGTCGTAAATTTACAATAACAAAATTTAAAACAAATACTTGAAAACCCCGCAAGCATTCCTCAACAGCCTACTAAAAACCCTCACTTTTGTTGCGCTTATATTTAGCGTAAATATTGCATGGAGCCAATCGGTTCCGCTCCCAAACGCATTCGCCCATAATGACTACCGCCATAAACATCCACTTTACGATGCATTGGCAAATGGTTATACCAATATCGAGGCAGATATCTTTTTAAAAGGCGGCCGATTGATCGTCGCCCATTTTAATCCGTATTTTAAACATAATCACACGCTTGAGGCGCTTTATCTGAAGCCGCTTGCCGACCGCATAGCCGCCAACAACGGAGAAGTTTATTTTGGGTATAAAGGCCCGGTATTGTTGATGATCGACATAAAAACGGATTCAGATAAAACCTACGCGGCACTGCAATCACTGCTTCAGAAGTATAAGCACATTTTGTCCGTTTATCACAATGGAACTGTTTCGCCGGGCCCTGTAACAGTTGTGCTATCGGGCCACAAGCCTTGCCGCATGCTGACGAACCAGCAGGACAGGCTGGCTTTTATCGACGAAGATCTGCGAAAAACCAATCGCGACACCGCCGAAACCAATGTTTATAAAATGGCCAGCTGCAAGTATTCGAGCTTATTAAAATGGCGCGGAAATGGCCTCATGTCCAGCCAGGAGCAGCAGAAGCTGTGCTCCTATGTTCTGATGGCCCACAAAAACGGCGAAGAAGTACGCCTATGGGCCTCGCCTGAAAATAAGCTCGTTTGGCAGCAATTGTTAAAGTGCGGGGTCGACCTGATCAACACCGATAAGCTTGCTATGCTGAAATTGTTTTTATTGAGCCATAAATCCGCACTTGCCAATAATATAAATGCCAAGCTGCCCGATACGCAAAGCGCGACTCCTGTGATCGGCCTTTAGGTGCTATAACGATTAAGACAAGATTTCGCAGAGAGAGGCAAAATGCCGGAGACGCAAAATATTGCGCCGCTACAGGTGATCAAATTTTTAAATGTTTTCGTTTTATTTTCTCTTTGCTATAATAAAATCTGCAAATCCCAAAAGACTCCAAAAAACGATCCCTTTTAAACGCCAGCGGTGCAGCAATGAACTTACTAATTTGCGGGGAATAGCAATTATTTCAAAGATATCTCTCCGTGTTCCCATTTTTATGATTTGCATATCGTTCTTCATCAGTAAATTAGCCAAATCCCTGTGTGAATGAATACAGACATGCGTCGGGTCATCAAAAAAATTCAATGAATGGTACATTGAGGGGAGCTTGGTACTTCTGAAACCCGGGTATTCAATATAAATTATGCCGCCATTCTTTAATTTGGGTAAAAGTCTTTCCAATACCAGCTCGTGGTTTTTAATATGTTCAAGTA
>Ga0302303_10002184_pt1 | contig 12071 bp, 6 predicted proteins | sample III_Palsa_E2_1_FD_194542 | JGI IMG/M metagenome (GOLD analysis project Ga0302303, IMG submission 194542) | Peat permafrost microbial communities from Stordalen Mire near Abisko, Sweden - III_Palsa_E2_1 | ecosystem: Environmental > Terrestrial > Soil > Palsa > Peat permafrost | place: Sweden... | reverse complement strand
TAGCATCCGGCCATTCAGCCAGACTTCTGCCCGGTAATTGATCCCTTTGAAGATGAGTTGAAAATGTTTGCCCTTATCGGCTGCCGGGACGGAGAACGTCGTCCGGTACCAGTAAGGCTTCTTCCAGGGATTGGGTTCGCCCGGCATATGACTGTACTGTTCAAGATGCCATGTCTTGTTGAAGGAGTCGTCGGCATCGGGGATCAGCATGTTGTTCATGCCGATATAGGGATCGGGATAGACCTTATTGGCCACCAGACCGGTTAGCACGGTGCAGGGAACGGTCACGGGGAACCAATAGTTCTTCGGGGTATAATGCACGGAAGACAGTGAGTCACCTCCGCTGGCAACGATGGCCGATGACTGCAACGTGAAATGGGAAAGCCTGACCTGCCGGACGGTGGATTGGGCCGTCAGGATGACAGGCCAGCAAAGTGCGACAAAACAAATGACGAATACGGTATGGAAAATGCCTTTCTTCATGACAAACAATTTATTGACAGCAACAGTGCTCTCAATAATTCAAGTTAGCTAAATAATCATAGTCAATCTGAATACTCTCGAAGGCGGAGTGGGCGTACTCTTCCTGTTCAAGGAAAAAGTATTTCATCCCGGCCTGTTTGGCATGCTGCAACAGGCCTTTGAGATCGACTTTACCCTGGCCGAATTCGACGCTTTTCCGTTCAACCTTGTCCATGTCCTTGAGGTGCCAGAGCGGGAAACGGCCGGGATACTGATTGAAATATTGAAAAGGGTCCTTACCGGCGGCCACTACCCAGCCCAGATCCATTTCCATGGTGACGAGGGAGGGATCGGTGTATTTGAGCAGGACGTCGTAGAGAACCGTTCCGTTATCCGTGGCAAACTCCGAATCATGGTTGTGATAGCCAAAGTGGAGGCCGGCTTTCTTACACTCTTCGCCCAGCTTGTTGAAGGCCTCGGCGGATTCTTTATAGTGATCGGCCGTTTGCCCCTGGGAAGGCAGCACGGCAGAAATGATGTATTTCTGACCGGTTTCGGTCGCTTCTTCGAGCGACTTTTGCCAGTCATTGTCTACGTGGATATGGCCGCTGCGGAGTTTCATGCCGAGGTCATGGCAGATCTTGCGGATCTCTTTGGGAGCGAGCCCATAATAGTTACCCTTGTCGCTGCGGGCTGACTCGATCTCTTTGAATCCGATCTGCGCCAGTTTTTTGAGCGTACCAGCAGCATCGGCCAGCATTTCCGTCCGCACGGTGTACAGCTGGATGCCAATGTCCTTTACCCGTTTCGTCGGTTCGAAAGCCGCTGAACGCGCGAGTTTTGGCAGGAAGAGCGAGCCAGCAGCCAGAAAGGCCGAGGTTTTCAGGAAATTCCGTCGCCCGGACGGAAGAAAGCGTTGTTGTTGTTTCTGCATTTGCAATCGTTTTGATCTAATTACCTGCCATATCGGTATTGCTGATGAAAGCAATCTTTTTACCATCGGGTGACCAGGAAGGGGTATTCATCGACCCCTGTCCGCCATAGATATAAGCCAGGACCTTCGGCGTGCCTTTGCCATCCAGCGGCAGCAGGCGGATATAGCAATGCTTATAGGGAGGATGGATACCGGCTGGCGTTTCTTCCGGCAGGAACGTAATATAGGCGATCCACTTTCCATCCGGAGAGATATGGGCGAACCAGTTATCGTAATTATCATTGGTGATCTGTTCCTGCTGGCTGCCGTCAGGCTTCATGCGCCAGATTTGCATCAGGCCGGACCGGACAGAATTGAAATAGATATACTGGCCATCGGGTGTGTATTCGGGACCATCGTCGAGTCCTTTGGTATCCGTGAGACGAATTTCCTTTCCGCCTTCGGCGGGAATCTTATATACGTCGAATTCTCCGTTGCGTTCCCCGCAGAAAACGAGGTCCTTGCCATCGGGTGACCAGCCGTGTGCATAAGAGGGGCCTTTCGGGGTGATCTGTTTAGCCTCTCCGCCGCCAATAGGCAGGGTATAGACGATCGAGCCGCCAAGCGCTTTGACGAAGCTGCTCAATACCAGCATTTTTCCATCGAAAGAAATGACGTGATCATTATTGTTATGGTCTGCTACACCGGTGTGGATGGCCATCGGTGAGCGGGTGGCGATGTCGAAATTATAAAGGGTTCCTTTGGCATCGTTAAAAATGAAGCTTTTGCCGTCCGGTGTCCAGTTGGGCGCCTGGATGGAATAGGGTACCTTATAGACGGTCTCAAGGCGGCCGGAAGCTACGTCTACAATCTGTAGGTTGCTGCCCAGTGTCATCTGGGTCTGTTGATCGGACTCTCCTTTATAAGGGGTGGTGATGCTGACGTTGCTGAAAACGCCGGTCTCCAGTACATCTGCATTATGGGACCCTACAAAGAGGCCTACGTATACTTCATCTCCCAGATCGAGGGTGACGGTATCAGTGATGAAGGTATCGCCGTAAATGGCTGCGCGCATGATATATTGATTACCCCGCCTTTCCAGCTGCAGGATATTGGCGTGGGTCATTTTAAGCTTGTGCTCCTGGGTCTGGGCGCCTGCCGTAGGGCGCCACTGCAGGGAGGTGAGGCCGTCCCCGTGCTCGACGGCATTGATGTGGGGGGAATTTCCGTCCAGGCTTTGGCGCACCATCCAGCCCACCTTGCGATGGTAGCTGACCCAGGTGCCCAGGAACTCAGCCCGGGTATACAGGATGAAGTCCCCCTTTATCCTCTTATATACATATTGGAATTCGTCATGATCTGCCCAGACATTATATCCCGCTCCTGTAATGACATACTGGCCGGTTTCGGGGATATAGGTGGCCGATCCGGGTTTGACATTGGTACCGACGTCGCTGTGACCGTCAAAAATACCTATGGATTGGGGAATCTGGGAAAAGACAGGTGTAGTACCAAGGAGGGTTTCAAAGGCAAGCAAAAGCAGGGCGTTGATTCTTTTACATTTCATCTCAAGCAATTAAAAAATTTTGAAAAGAGCATGTCCGTTAGTAGCAACAAATATAGACTGCGTTTTCACTAACCGGGAGTTTTCGACTACATCTATACTACATCATACCCTGAAAAAGCCTTTAATCCAAGGGATTATACCACATCAACACTACATCAAATCTTTTTCCGGCCTGTTTCGGCTACTTCTTTTTGGGCAGTGTGGGTCAAATTATTTTACCTTTAGGATAGGATGTATTAAAAGGATTTGGAATGAGATTAGGTCTAACTGCCTGCCTGTTTTGCCTCACCCTGGTATGCCATAGCCAGAATACCATCGGGATCCCGGATATTATTAATTATTCGAGGGACATTTATAATGCCGGCACCCAGAACAGGGGTATTGTGCAGGATAAGAATGGGGTGATGTATTTTGCCAACTACGAGGGTCTCCTGACCTTCGACGGCAATTATTGGAAAAACTATCCACTCCCCAACAAGACAGTCGTCCGGTCGATCGCCATGGGCAAAGACAATAGGATCTATGCCGGCGGCCAGGACGATTTCGGCTATTTTTCACCCGACCGAAATGGTAAACTGGTCTATACCTCCCTGAAGAGCCTGTTAACGGAGAAAAACTATTCCTTTTCAGATGTCTGGAATATCGTTCCTTACGGAAACGACGTCTTTTTCCAGTGCCGGGAGAAGATCTTCCAGTTGAACAACAAGTCGATCACGGTGTATCCTGCCACTTCGGAATGGATGTTCCTGGGGGAAAGCAATCACCAGCTGATCGCCCAGGATCGGCGGAACGGGCTGCTGGAATTCCGGGGCGGATTGTGGGCGCCGTTTGTCAAGGAGAGTGCGCTTCCTGCCAGCTACGAGGTCGAATGCCTGTTTCCCTTCGGTAAGGATAGCAGCTTTATGGTCACGGTGAACACCGGTTTTTATATTCTTTCGGGAAAAAAGATCACTCCTTTCCATTTTAGCGGGCTGGACCCTTTTGTCAATGAGCGGGTGTTGACTGCGATTTCGGTCAGCAATGACTGGCTGGCTATCGGAACTAACCTGGATGGAACCTATATCGTGAACAAAAAGGGGGAAATCATCCAAAACCTTTCCCGGAAGGAAGGGCTGCAGAACAATAATATCCTGCATCTTTTCCTGGACAAGAACAAGAATCTCTGGCTGGGTCTCGATAACGGGATCGATTTTATCGCCTATAGCAATGCCATCAAGCATATTTACCCTGAAAAGCTGAATGAAGGGCTAGGTTATATTGCCTACATCTATGATAAGGAGCTCTTTGTGGGAACTTCAAACGGGTTGTACAGTCTTCCGGCGGAAGAAAGGGAAGACCTGAGCTTTCTGCGGGGGGAATTCAAATCTATCCCGGACACAAAAGGTTCGACCTGGGGTTTGTCGGAGGTGAACGGCAGCCTCCTGCTGGGGCATCATGACGGCGCCTTCCGGATCAAAAATGACCGGCTGATTATGATCAATACGGGTCCTGCCTATTTTGCTTTCCTGCCCTTTTCCAATGTACTGCCTTCCTCGCTGATCCTGGGGGGCAACGATAAGGGGATCGATCTGATCCGTTATGACAATAATCGCTTTACATCCCTGGGCAATATCCCCGGGTTCATGGCCAATTCCCAGTTCATGGCCATCGACAACAACAATACGGTCTGGGTAGGCCATCCTTACCGGGGGGTTTACAAACTGGACCTGAATGACACGGCGCATATCCAGGTTAAATTATACACCGGGAAGAACGGTCTGCCCTCCTACCTGAAGAATCACCTGTTCAAGATAAAGAACCATATTGTGGTAGCGACGGAAAAGGGCGTCTACGAATACAACGCGCAGGCGGACTCCTTCGAAATATCTGCCTATTTCAAACCTTTCTTCGGGGAAATGAACATCCGGTACCTGAGAGAAGATGGAGCGGGAAATATCTGGTTCATAGAGGATAACAGCGTGGGGGTCGTAGACCTTTCGGGACCACAGCCGGAGACCATTTATTTCCCCGAGCTGAGCGGCAAGCTGGTTGCCGATTATGAACTCATTTACCCTTATGACAAGTACAATGTCTTCGTGGGGGCCGAAAAAGGGTTTTATCATATCAATTATGAACAGTACAAGCAGAACCGGTATCCGATAGAGGCGGGGATCCGGGCTGTCCGGGCGTTTGGGAAAACGGACAGTCTTTTGTTCGGGGGGTATTTCGGGGAAGTGGGAGATAGCCTGGACCAACCGGCCGCGGCGGTGTACAACATCCCGTTCAAATGGAATTCCCTGCATTTCGAATATACTTCGCCGATGTACGCTGCGCAGAGCAGTATCCTGTACAGCTATAATCTGAAAGGGTTCGACAAGGACTGGTCGGCCTGGTCGAAAAAAACGGAGAAAGAATATACCAATTTGCCCGCCGGCATCTATACCTTCCAGATCAAGGCCAAAAGCAACCTGGGGAGCGAGTCTGCGATCACCGAATATTCCTTTATCATCCTGCCGCCCTGGTATCAGACCGGTTGGGCTTACCTGCTGTATACGTTGTTGTTTTCCGCCCTGGTTTATTTGCTGTATTACTGGCAACGGCGGATATTCCGGCAGCAGCATCAGCGACATGAGGAGGAGCGGAAGCGGCTGCAATACCTGCACCAGCTGGAGATGGAAAAGTCGGAGAAGGAGATCGTGAACCTGAAGAATGAGAAGCTGGAGGCGGAGATCGAGCACAAGAATACGGAGCTCGCTTCGGCCGCCATGCACCTGGTGCAGAAGGGAGAATTGCTGAGCAATATCCGGGAGGAACTGCTCCGGATGAAAAAAGGGGTGAATGGGGATGGCTCGTCAGAGGAGTTCAAAAAAATGTTGCGGATATTAGGCGAGGAGAATAAGATGGACAAGGACTGGGAACAGTTTGCCGTTCACTTCGACAAGGTCCACAGCGATTTCCTGCAGATCCTGAAGGCCGCCTACCCTGTGCTCAGCTCTCACGAGCTAAAGCTTTGCGCCTATCTGCGGATGAACCTTTCCAGTAAAGAGATCGCACAACTGGAGAATATCTCCGTACGGGGGGTAGAGATCAGCCGTTACCGGTTAAGGAAGAAGCTGAAAATCCCGACGGAGATCAATTTATTTGATTTCCTGATGGAACTGCATTCCAGGGGCAAAGAAAGACCGGGCGCTAATTCCCATTAAGTTGTTGAGCGCCCGGCCGGAAAATTTATACCAGGTTCGCCTTGATATAAGTGATGCTCTCGGTGATGGCGTCGAAAGGGGAACCCGGCGTTCTGTCCTGTTCGACGAACCAATATTGTAAGCCGGCCGTTTGGGCGGACATAAAGATCTTTTTGAAGTCGATGCTGCCGGTGCCGACGGCCGCGGTATCATAAGGGGCCGTTTTCGCCACGTCTTTCAGATGCCAGAGCGGGAAGCGTCCCGGATGTTTGTGGAAGATCGTCACCGGATCGTGACCGGCTTTGGTAGCCCAAAACAGATCCAGTTCGAATTTCACCAGGCTGGGGTCCGAATGCTGCAGCAGCACCTGGTAAGGCAGGATGGCGCCATATTTCGGATCGAATTCGAAATCATGGTTATGGTAGCAGAACTGGATGCCGGCAGCTTTACATTTTTCCCCGGCTGTGTTGAAATCCTCTGCCATCAGCTTATAGTGGTCGAGGTTCAGGCGCTCGTTGGGAGACAGCCAGGCGCAAACCATGTATTTGATGCCGACGGCATGGGCATCTTCCACGGTTTTGTCCCAGTCGTGCAGGATCGTCCCATTAAAAAGACCATCGGTCAGCGCGGGAGCGCCCGCACCATCTTCGCCATAGCGGTAATGGCAGCTACGCATGATCAAGCCGTTGTTCTTCAGCACCCCGGCAAAAGTTTGCGGGTCCATGCCATAGAATTTTTCCGTTCCCGTATAGGTGGCCCCTTCGACGGAGTTATAACCGATCTGGGCAACCTTTGCCAGGGTGCCGCCAGGATCTTTGGCCATGGCGTCACGGACGGTATATAATTGCAGGCCCAGAGCACTGGTGTCTCTGTTGGGTCTTGTGAAAGAGGAGAGACCCGGAGCTGCCAGGATTCCCGCGGAATAAATTGATGAGGTTTTGAGAAATGATCTTCTGGTGTGCATGTCGTTATGTTTATATGGAACAATTCGTTACATGGGTTAAATTTACATTGATGGGTCCCTCCACCCTATTCGGGCACTACATCAAAACTACATCACCCCCCTGAAAGTACCGATTCAGCGGCAATTTAAGGTTGCAAAATTGTAACTTCCATAAAATATGCCATATGAAGTTGTGCTCCTTCCTAGCTGCGTCCATCCTACTGCTATTATTTTGCACTGGTTATAAAAAGCCGGCAGGTGATCATCCTACCTTGGCGATCGGCGCCGCGGCCCCGGATTTTTCTTTACCAGGTGTAGATGGAAAGACCTATACCCTTGCCTCGTTCAAAAATGCCCGCCTATTGGTGATCGTTTTCACTTGCAACCACTGTCCCACTGCCCAGGCATACGAAGATCGTATCATCCGGCTGACCGCGGACTATAAAGATAAGGGTGTGGCTGTTGTGGCCATCATGCCTAATGACCCTACATCCATCCAGCTCAGCGAATTGGGTTACACGGATATGGGGGATAGCTTCGACGAGATGAAGCGCCGGGCGGCTGAAAAACATTACAATTTTCCCTATCTGTTTGACGGAACAACGGAGACTGCCGCCCATGCATACGGACCGATAGCCACACCCCATGTCTTTATTTTTGACCAGGACCGGAAGCTGCGCTATAGCGGTCGCGTGGATGATGTGGAAAAGCCCTCTAAAACACCGCATGTCCGGGATGCCCGCAACGCCATCGACCAGCTGTTGGCAGGACAGCCGGTCACCGAGCCAACGACCAAGGTATTCGGCTGCTCGATCAAATGGGCTGAAAAGAGCGACTGGATTGAAAAGGCAAAAGCGGAATGGGCCAAAGAGCCCGTGACGCTGGATACGATCACTGCCGATGGCATCAGAGACCTGGTAAAAAACAATACGGAAAAACTGCGGGTGATTGATGTCTGGGCGACCTGGTGCGGCCCCTGTGTAGTCGAATTCCCCGACTTTATCGATATTAACCGCATGTACCGGCGCAGAGACTTTGAGTTCATCAGCATCAGCGCCGACGAGCCGGCCAAAAAGGATAAGGCGTTGAAATTCCTCCAGCAAACGCAAGCCTCTACTAAGAACTATATCTTTAATGTCGACGATAAGTACCAGCTGATCGAGGCAATCGATCCGAAATGGCAGGGCGCCCTTCCGTATACGATGGTGATCGAGCCGGGCGGGAAGGTGATCTATGCAAAGGAAGGACCTATCGATCCCTCAGCATTGAAAACACTGATCGTCGATGATCCGACGATCGGGCGATATTATTGATTAGCCGCTTCCTCAGAATCTGTCTCTTCCAGTGCGTCACCACTTTTGCCGCGGCGTACCTTTACTTCCGGTTTGTCTTCCGTGCCGATGACCGTCACGGGAATACCGATGATGCCGAAGGGTGGCAGGCCGACGCGGACATGCAGGTTAAGCCGGCCGTCGAAGCTGGTCTGGCCTTCAATCCGCAGCTTGAAGGCGGAGACTTTCATGCGGGTGCGTTGGATCGTGATAATATTATTAGCGATAGTCGATTTTATTTCCACTTTGGACAGATCCGGGTCGTTGACGTCTTTATTCGTCTGCTTGCTGACTTCGCCAAACATCCGCATGCCTTTTACTTTGACTTTGCTGAGCGACAGGGTGCCCTTGCCCTTCAGAGAAGGATAGATGGGGTGCATATTGCCATCGAGCCGACCGGACAGCTGGTAGTCGAGGGAGATGATGCCCTGGGCTTTTGCGGCTGAGCTGGCCATGTCGTGGAATAGTTTCACTTCGGTATAGGCGCGGTGCACATCGAAGTCTTTCGCCTGCAGGTGGTAGTCGAAGGAGGCGCTTTGGGGGCTTTGACTGTGATAAGAGGCGTTCATTTCTATAGGTGCGCCGACGAGAACAAAAGTGGTGGTGTCAAGGTGCACGGTGCCACTGTCTATGCTGACGCCGCCGCTGAAGCTGTCGATGTCGAGACCGTTATATTCTATTTTTTTGATATCGGCATGGAAGCCGACGGCGAGGTCGGCGGGGACGATGATCACGCCGGTTGGGGCTCCGGCGGCCGGGCGCGCGGAGGGTGCGGCCGATGCGGGAGTTGCCGGGCCCGCGAAGGCCATCAGCTGATCCACCAGTACATAATCGCTTTTGAGATCGAAATTCCCGTGAAGCGGCTCTCCTTTTTTCGTCATATAGCCGATCACGTCGGACAGCCAGCCATTGAGGGTAAAACGGCTTTTCCCGTAGCTGGCGTTGAAGGCGTCGAACCACATCTTATCCTGGTCGAAGCGGAAGAGGCCCGTATGGATGCGGAAAGGTAGCGGGAATAGCTCAGCGCTCACCTGCAGTTCTTTCATCCTGAGGGTCCCTTCGTTGAACAGCCGGTCATAATGCCCGGCAGTCGCATCGCTTTCCTGGCCGCGGAGCGAGAGGTGTGTCTCTATCAGTCCTGTAACCTGATAGTCTTTCAGGCCGAATACCCTGGCGATCTTTCCGATGTCCAGTGTTCCCCGGGACATAATATTATAGCGCAGGTTGGTGAAGTCTTTCAGATCGGCCCGGACGGTAAAAGGCTGTCCTTCGAAGAGGAAGGAGACGGGGGTCAGCGCTACATCGATATCCTTCATCGAGCCGTCGGTATTGGTGACCCGGGCGCTAACCTGGATATTTTCCAAAGGGTCGGGGTAGTATTTCGTTTTTACACTGCCATTTTTCAACTGCAGATCGGCCTGGGTTATAGGGAATTCATGTTTTGACGGCAGATAATTCCCCCTTGTCCGGACATGCACGGAGAGGTCTCCAGCCAGGTCCATACTATCCAGCGGATATACTTTTTTGATATCGGAGAGATGAAAGATAGTCTCCAGACCGGCATCGATCGACAGGCTGCCGGCATTACCCAGGCGGAAAAACCCTTTGATATAGCTGCTGAGGACGTTGACATTGATATTGTCAATGGTCAAATGGGTATTTTTGTAATCGTTGTCGGCACAGCCGGCGTCGAGGTCGAAGCTGATATTCCTGACGGCCTCAGGCTTGGAGGCATATTTAAAGTACCCGTTGTGCAGCGAGGACGTCAATGTAAAATGCGGGATACTCGACACGACGGTATCGAGAATGGTCTTTCGTAAGGTTGTCTTTTTGATGACGCGGGTAGCATATTGTCCCTCCGCCTGCAGCTGAAGATTAAAGGATCCCTTCAGATCGATAGGTGCAATTCCAAAAGCATTATCGAATTTCTCCAGGTCGAGGGCCGAACGGACTTTTGCCGAGATATATGGCGCTTTCAGTCCCTTTGAATTAATGACAGCGCTGAAATAATCCTTGTCGAGGTTAAAAAAAACAGAATCGATATTGATCTGCAGGCTATCGGGGTTCAGGCCGGACATGCGGGATTGGAAATTGAGGAACAAATGGCTGACCGGAACCGGCGCTTTGTTATTGGAGATATAGCCGTTGCGGATCTTCATATTGAAGTTCAGATCGGGCATAGTATTACTGGAAGCGATATATTTTCCCGTCAGAGAAGCATCGACATCCCCCGAGCCTTTTACCTCTGTTTTACTCAGCCAGTTGACCATATCCGGCGGCAACGCAGAAAACATGTCGTGCAGGCTCGAATCGGTAGACCGCAATTTGAAATCCATATCATACCCGTCTTTCAGGAAAGAGAGCCGGCCGATGAATTCGACGGGCAGCTGATTGATCAGCAGGTTGTTCTTTTCGAAGCTGAAGGCCAGTGAATTCGTATTGATCTGTGTGATCAGGTCGGCATTGAGCTTCTTCGACACGAAATAAGCCATCTTATCATAATAGAAATCGATGGAGTCGACCTGCATGTGGGTGTTGAGGTCGAAGACGTCCTTGCTAAGGTCTCCGCTGCCCTGGTAATTGAACCCCCGGGCATTGATCAGCATGGGAAGAGACTGGTCGTTATAGACTATCCTGCTGTTTTCAATAATGATCTGCTGGATCTTCAGCGAAGCGCCGGCGGAATCCGCGGGTTGAGCCGGGGCGTTGGTTTTCTTACTGACATAGATATTATAATTAGCATGCCCCGTACTATCCGCCTGGACATTAATATAGGCGTCCGTCAGAAAGATCTTATCGATGTCGACTTCGGAAAAGATGCTGCTGAGGTCTACGCCGAGGGAGATCTCGCGGGCATCGATCAACTCCTGGTCCTGAAAGGGCGCCGAGCCTTTCAGCCTGACGTCATACAACGTCAGGGTCAGGGCAGGAAAATGGCGGAAGAAAGAGAGACGCGCCGAGGAAAAAGTAAGCTCGGTGCGAATACTGTGACGGGCCCATTGCCGGATTTTTGAAGACACGAACCCGGGGAACAGGTAAGGTAACAGGAACAGCAGCAGGATGATACTGCCGATGCTGATGCCCGTGATCTTCAGGATCCGGAAAAGTATACGTGGCATGCCCGGTTTCATGCAGGCAAAAATAGCACCCTTATCCCACGAAAAAGGTTCCCGGAATTTTATTTTATTAAAAAAATTACCAATATCTTTTGCAGGCTTATGAGGTTATCTGACATTATACTATTATTTCGCCAGGCGCTGTCCGGAGAGAACCGTGACTATACCACCGGCAGTATTCGCAGAGCAGTATTCCTTCTATCTATCCCGATGATCCTCGAAATGTGCATGGAATCCGTCTTTGCCATTGTCGATATCTTTTTTGTCGGACGGATCGGCCGGGAGGCGGTGGCCACAGTAGGCCTGACCGAGTCGGTCCTTACGCTGGTCTATTCCGTGGCCATCGGCCTGAGCATGGCGGCCACCGCTATGGTAGCCCGCCGGATCGGGGAAAAGCAACCGGAGGCTGCGGCACAGGCTGCTGTGCAGTCCATACTGATCTCGATCGCCGTGGCCCTGGTGACGAGCCTGACGGGCGCCTTCCTTGCCCCTTTCATCCTGCAAGCGATGGGGGCGTCCCCACATACTGTTGCTGTCGGGGCAATTTATACCCGCATTGAATTCGGCGGCAGTATTGT
>Ga0302303_10002178_pt1 | contig 12078 bp, 9 predicted proteins | sample III_Palsa_E2_1_FD_194542 | JGI IMG/M metagenome (GOLD analysis project Ga0302303, IMG submission 194542) | Peat permafrost microbial communities from Stordalen Mire near Abisko, Sweden - III_Palsa_E2_1 | ecosystem: Environmental > Terrestrial > Soil > Palsa > Peat permafrost | place: Sweden... | reverse complement strand
GGGTTCGATTCCCCTACGGGCTACAAAGCCGCTTTACGAAAGTAGAGCGGCTTTTTGTTTTACGGCAGGTACAATTGCCAGCATAGTCGTCCGAACTTGAAAAACTTCCGGAAATAGAAAAGCCCTCGCGGGCTGTGGGGCTTTTCTATTTTAAATTTGTTAAATATTATTGGGGTCGAATTCCACGACCCATTCGATGCCGTATTTGTCTCTAAACATTCCAACATATGTACCCCAAGGACTGTCGCCAATGGGCCCTTCAATATCACCACCTGCTGATAGTCCGTTAAATATTTTGTCAGCCTCTTCGCGGCTTTCTGCGTTAACTGCTATTTTAGACCTGTTTTCGTTTTCATTTACCCGTCCCATAAATTGGGGAACGTCATTGGCTATTAACACATTGTGCTCGCCAATTGGCAAAGCAATGTGCATAATTTTATTGGCTTCATTTTCTGGCACCTGGAATTCCATGCCTGATAAGTCCTTGAACCGAATAATCTTTGCGAACTCTCCGCCAAAAACTGATTTGTAAAAAGTGAATGCTTCTTCGGCATTTCCGTTGAAGTTGATCCATGGGTTAATTGTTCTCATAATTTTATTTTAAAATGGTTAAGTTTTCTACTTATTATTTCTGCGATAAAGTGGCCAGCAATTCGTCCAGGTTTGTTAACATCACAGTGTACCCTATCCTGAAACCCTCAGATAGGCTTTGCATCCGTTCGAGCGATTCATTAAAAATGGTAATGTTCACTTTTGTTATCCCATTTTGTTCGCTGAAATTGTGATCCCACTCGGAACCGGGCAATTCCCGGTTTTCGTCTTTATCAGCAAATGCATTATACAGTTTGAAATTAGTTTTTGGCGTAATGGAAGTATAATCCTGCACTATCCAGCGCTCTTGTCCATCGGGGAGAATCATCGCATAAAATCTTCGCCCTCCAACCTTAAAATCCATATATTTAGTTTGGCAGCGCATAGGCGCAGGTGCTGACCATTGGTCGACTATTTCCTGTTTAGTAAAAGCATCCCATACTAAAGAGAGGCCGGCATTGAATTCCCTGGTTATAAATATCTTTTGTGCTGCTTTATCAACGGTAAAATCAAATAGTAAATCGTTGTTCATTTTTTCTGTTCTTTCATAGTGGATAATATTTTGTCCAATTGGTTAAACTGAGTTTCCCAGTTTTGCCTGAATTGGGCCAGCCAATGGTCAAGCTCCTGCATTTTTTTGGCATTAAAGTGATAATAAATTTCCCTGCCAGATTGCTCTGGCTTAACCAATTCGCATTCCTGTAATACTTTGATGTGTTTCGATACGGCCTGGCGGGTCATATCAAATTTTTCGGCCATTACATTGGGCGTTAATGCCTGAATAGTGAGTAAAGTTAAAATAGCCCTTCTTGTCGGGTCAGCTATGGCCTGAAATATATCTTGTTTCATTTTAATGTTCATTTAAGCAACCCGTAGGTTGCAAATATATGCGCAACTTTTGAGTTGCGCAAATTTATTGCAATTATTTTTTTGACTGGACAAATTGCCCTCAAACATTAGTTGTGAAATTCAATGTTAAATCTTCTAAATAATCCCTCGGACAACAGAAACCGAACAAAAGAGAGGAAGCCCAGTCTTTTTAAAAATCGGGTTTGAAATACTACTGGAGAGCTATTATATTATCATTTATCGCCGCCGCGAGCCCTAAATCATTCTCAAAAAAGTTCAGGCTTTGTAAGCTAAGGGCTACAAAGGGCCACTCTGTACCGAAAACACTAAGGGTTGTTCTGCAAAGAGCAGCCCTTAGTGTTTTGCTTTCAGATAGTTAAGAGAAAACACGGTGTTGATAGAGGGTGTTCTAAATGCCGTTTCAGAATAAACGAGATGATTATGTTTGAATACCCCTTTACAAGGTTAATTTTGGCGGAAATCTTAGCCTTTTCATAGATATCAAAACATTGGTTAAAGCCGGCAACCGGTTTTTATATAATAAGATATTAGGATTACCCACCCCTCACGTTGAGTAATATTAACGTTACTAACAGATTAATAATTCAGAGTTAACAATAGCTTAACCAATCTAATAGTTCTTTGCGGCTGGTTAAAAATCAGCATTTATGAAGAAAATATTACTATTATTCATTACCATTTTTTGTTCGTTTTTTGGTTATGCTTCCTATGCCGATAGTATAGTAAAAGGTATAATTACTGATAATGCAGGCCAGCCGCTCGTTGGTGCTACAGTAAACCTAAAAAATGAAACTACCGGCATAAAAACATACACGAGTGTTGGCCTGGATGGTTCTTATATTTTTAAGAACGTTAAGGAAGGTAGATATTCGCTTGAGGCAAAATACGTATCCTTTGAGTCGCAGGAAACTCAATTTGAAGTTGATAAGCCGGTTGTAATCATCAACTTATCCCTCAAGAGCAAAAACAATTCACTTTCAGAAGTTGCCGTTACAGGCAGGGGGAACCGCGCTTCGGACCAATCTGCATTAAATGTGGAGCGCAGCTCGCCAACCGAGTTAAATACAGTTTCGGCACGAACCATCGAAGCCTCTCCTGATATTACCATTGCCAACGTAACGCAGCGTGTTTCGGGCGTATCAGTTGAACGCAGTAACAACGGCGAAGCCCAATTTGCTATTATCCGCGGGATGGACCAGCGTTATGAATATACCCTGGTAAACGGCATTAAACTGCCAAGTCCAGACAACAAAACCCGCTATGTCCCGCTTGATATTTTTCCTGCGGATATTGTTGACCGCTTAGACATATCCAAATCATTAACTCCTGATATGGAAGGCGATGCTATTGCGGGTGCTATTAATATGGTACTTAAACAAGCACCTGATGATTTTACCTTGAGTGCAAATCTGGGTACAGGTTTTGCAAATACCTTTTTTAGCGGCGATGGTTTTACCAAATTTGACCACAGCGCAAGTTTAAGTGAATCACCAAGGGTATCCGGGAACGATAATGCTACCATTGCTGATTTCCCTAACAACCCTTTCCATACCAGCCAAATAAAAGCGCCGCTGGGTACAATCGCCGATCTTACTGTTGGCGGCCGCAGCGCAGATAAAAAATTTGGCGCCATAGCTACATTCAGTTATCAAAACACTTATCGCCAAACCAATGGTTTATTCTTCAACTCTTCAACCAGTAGCTTAACTGGCTCGCCCTTGCTAAATGATGAAGAAGCACGTGTTTATAACATACAGCAGGATCGTACGGCAGTTGTTACTCAGTTTGATTACCGTTTTAATGCAAACAACAAGATTGATTTAAATGCTGATTATATCAACCTGACCCGTAACGAGTATCGTTTCACTTCAGATACCAGCTTATCTGCCAGCCATACTAAATTTGGACTTGGTACCATAGAAAATGACTACCTGAGCTACCGTACTATACAGCAGATATATAACTTCGATCTGCATGGGACGCATAAACTGGCCGATCAGTGGAAATTGGATTGGCACGTGGTTTATTCAAAAGCAACGGCTAATGCACCTGACCGTGCAGAGTTAACTGTTGGTACAGCAGGTACTTTAAATTCGAGCGGACAGGTTGTACAGGAGCAACCATTCCTGCCTTCAAATCCGGACCCGGAAGAGCGTATTTTTGAAAAAAACTCGGACGAGAACAAAAGCGCTTATCTGAACTTAACCTACTCACCTAAAATATTTGGAACAACTGTGGCTTTCACCGCAGGAGGTATGTACCGTGATAAAACACGTAACAGTGAATATGATGAGTACGACCTGATCCAGAATCCCGCAGTATCAAGCGCGCAAAAGTTTGATGGTAATATAGATGATAATAGCCTTATTGTTCAGAACCCGGATGGAGATGCCTCAAATGCGCTTAATTATAACTTTACTGAAAAAATTGGCGCGGCTTATGGTATGTTCAACTTTACTGCCGGTGATCTTTCGGCTGTTGGCGGTGTAAGGTATGAAAACACCAATCAAAGCTGGGTAAGCAATGCTGATCCGTCAACTATTGCAGGTCAAACAGGTTCTGTAACTTATTTTGATGTATTACCAAGCCTGAACCTCAAATATAGTTTTGATAATAAGCAGGACCTGCGCTTCTCTTATTACTCAGCCATCAGCAGGCCAAACTTTTATGAGTTGATCCCGCATGTGGAAGGCGACCCTGACGCTGACTACCCGGAGTATGGTAACCCTTACTTGAAACGCACTACATCAAACAACTTTGATCTCCGTTACGAATTTTTTCCCGGTTTGCTCGATCAGTTCCTGGGAGGTGTGTTTTACAAAAATATAAATAACCCGATCGAATACGCTATATTACAAGGACAGGCAGGACAAACGGCTATATTAGAACCTGAAAACTTTGGTACAGCCATCAACTATGGTTTGGAGCTGGATGCAACTAAGTATTTGCGTAATTTTGGTATCAGGTTAAATTATACTTATACAAACTCAAGTATTACTACCACCAAACAGCAAGTTAACCCAAGCACCGTAACCCTAAGCACGGTAAACCAAACCCGCCCGCTACAGGATCAATCTAAAAATATCGGCAACCTGTCATTCCTTTACCGCGAGGCGAAAAGTGGTTTTGATGCACAAATCTCCGCAGTGTATACCGGCCCACGTATCTACGCCGTATCGCCTTATTTAGATAACGATATCTGGCAAAAAGGTTTCGTAACCCTTGATGTTTCGGCTGAGAAGAAGATATTCAAAAAATTCTATGTTTATGCTAAGGCAACCAACCTTACCAACACACCTTTCGAACTGGAAATACGCAGGCCATATACTACACAACCTGATGTATTGAGCTATCAAACCGTAGGGCAAAATTATTTTATCCGCAAGGATACTTATGAGCAATATTACATTTTAGGTTTAAGATATAAATTGTAATTATTAAGAACATGAAAATGAAAAAGCAATTCAACATATTATTTACAGCGGCAATCTGCCTGATGGTGCTCAGCGCATGCAATAAAGCTGAAAATGCGAAAATTTCGCCAAGGCTTGTAATAGCAAGTAATCCTATCACATCAGATACGCTTAGCGGAAGTATAAATGGTACTTTACTAAGCGGCAAAACCTATTATTTTTCAAGCAATATTACCGTTAACGGCGGCGATACCCTGCAATTGCAGCCAGGTGTAACATTAATTGCAATTGGTAATGGCTTAACCTGGCAAACCGCGCCCGAAATAATTGTGCATGGTACTTTTATTAGTTTGGGAACACAAGCCCAGCCAAACTATATTACGGTTAGCAACGCGGCTACATTGCATGCACAGGCAAATGCGCAAAACTATACCAATGTTTTCCAGGGTTGGTGGGGAGGTATATTTGCCGAGCCGGGGCCGGTAACTACCAAAGACCCTACCCCTGCGGGCGGCGACATGATCATTAAATGGACACACCTTGAATTTGCCGGTGGCCCATCAGGCCCGAGCGATGATGCTGCGGTTTATTCGCCGCAAGGCAGCCCGCGCTGGACGATCTATTTTGCTAACATCAAGAAAAATTTCATTCTGGAAGATTCGTGGTTGTTTGGAAGCAAAGACGATGCAATGCGTTTAGCCGGTGGCCATGTTAATATTATGCGCAACACCTATGAGTTGGACGGTGTAGCAGCGGGCGAGGCTTGCAACATCAAGAGCGGTACAGTAGGCGATGTAGCTTATAATATGGTGATCGGCGCTGCCACCAACGGCTTCAAAATATCTGATGCAGGTACTACAGGTACCCAATGTAATATTAACTGCTATAACAATACTATCGTAAACTGCGGTTTCAGGCAGAGCTCAACCAGTGGTCATGGTGGCTCAATAGATGTTGAAAAGGCTGCCAAAAGCAATGATTACAATAACCTGATCATTAACTGTGCGGTTGGTTTAAGGGTTTTAAGCACCGCCGATGTTGCGGACACCCATTATAACAACCAGCTTTTTTATGGTTACAATGCGGCTATAGTTAAAACATTTTATGCTGTAGATGGCGTTGGTAAACAACAACCGGCAGATATTATATCAGCTACTCCACAGGCTAATGATCCGATGTTCTCCTTATTTGATGTAAATGCTTACAATTATACCATGTACCCGGCCCCAACAGCAGCAAATAACCAAACACCTTTAATTACAATGGTAGGTACTTCAAGTTTCCATATCACATCAACTTCATCGGCTTACGGAAAAGGCACAACAACAGCTTCCCCGCCTTATAATAATGTAACAACAACCGGTGCTTATGCCCCTGTTATTACCGCTCCGGGTGTAGATTTGGGTGCTTACCAAAGTAACGGTTCAGGTAACCAGCATTAATAAAATTACTCATATAATTTTACGATAGAGGCGCTTTTATTGGCTCCTCTGTTTTTGTTTAAGTATAAAAACTTAGCGGATGAAAAAAGCGATTATATTGTTAAGTTTCGTATTGGCGATAGTGGGTTTCGCGTATGGACAGGATTGCAGTACCAATTATTTAGGCACTAAAACTCTTTATAAATATCAGTCGCAAAAATATATAGTTCCGCCTGTGGGGTATAAGCCTGTTTTTATAAATCACGTAAGCAGGCATGGTGCAAGGCATCTAACTCAAGAAGTAAAAAAAATCTACGCCTATCAGCTTTTAATGCAGGCTGATAGCACGAGCGCATTAACTGAAAAAGGTAAACAGCTAAAGCAAATGGTAATTGCCTTGCAAAAGGTTGAACAGGGTAACACCAAGTTTATATCAGCCGAGGGCAAAGATGAGCTACGCGGTATTGGCGAACGTATGGCTTTAAATTACAGCAATGTTTTTAAAGGCAAGGAAAACTTTAGGGTTGCGGTTACCAAAGAAGTACGTACAACCCAAAGCGCCAAAGCTTTTTTGTCCGGCTTGAACAGCAAGTTAAAAGATACTGCCAATGCAAGTTTTTATAATGATGATACCGACTTGAGGTTTTATGACTTGTCGCCAGCTTATAAAAAATACGAGGACAGTGTTAGCAATTTTAATTTAATCTTATCACTCAAAAAAGCGGATAATTTTAGCTGCTTAGTTGATTCTGTGATCATTAAATTTTTTCATGCTGATTTTTTGACCAAGCTTGATCAGGATCAAAAAGAAAAATTCGTAAGCGATTTATTCGGATTTGAAACTATTGTTTACTCCTTAAATACGGAGATAATACAAACAGGATTCACCCTGAATCAACTTGATTTTGCAAAGTTCTTCACCTGTAATGAACTTTTGAAATTTGCTGAGATTGATTCAGCCATTGAGAATTTAGAAAAAGGGGCAGGTGTTGATAATAATGGTATACAGATTAGGGTTGCCGCGCCGCTATTGGTTGATTTTATTAACTCGACAGATGAGTTTATAAAAATCGGCAATTACAACGCCCGGTTAAGATTTGCCCATGCCGAAACCATAGCCCCTTTTGCGACATTGCTACAGTTAGCAATTGCGGATAAGCAGGGGATGGATGTTTCAGCGATACAGGCTAACTGGAAATCTGCAGAAGTGATACCGCTAAGCGCTAACATTCAATGGATCTTCTATAAAAAGCAACGTACCGCGGGCTATTTAGTTAAGGTGCTTTTTAATGAAAAAGAAGCACATATTGATGGATTGGATAAGAGGCAATTCCCATACTATAAGTGGAGAGATATGCGGGCTTTATATGTTGCAAAACTTAAATCATTAAACGTTAATTTGACTGATAATATGGCGGCTTACCTCTTAAATATCAGGTAAATAGTATCGCATATTAAATAAAAAATAATAATCTATTTTAGGTGTTTCTTGTTTTATGCCACATTTTTTTTAAACAAAGTGGCAGCCCCCTACGGCCATTTGCCGGAGGATGATGCTGGCGCATTTTGCAGCGAAGGGGATAAAGCAACCGCCATTATTTTAGCCCCAACCTGCCGCGCAAAGACTCGCGGTAGGTGCTGCCGATGGGGATTTTTTCGCCGTTAATGATGAGCTGGTGCACTTCGATCATGGCAATATGTTTTATGGCTACAACGAACGATTTATGCACCCGTACGAAATCAGCGGCTGGCACAAGATCAAAAATATCGCCCATATTTTCACGGATCAGGATGTTTTTGTCTTTCAGATGAACAGTAATATAGTTCCCGTCCTTCTCCAGGTAAAGTATATCAGCTACCCTCACCTGGTAAGTATGCGGGCCGCTTTTGATAAAAACGGTGCCGGGTTCTTCCTCTTTGGCCGATGGTTTATTTTGCAATGAAAGCTGGTTCGAAGCCTTATTAACTGCCGCTAAAAACCGCTCGAAAGTAATGGGCTTCAGCAGGTAATCAATGGCGTTCAGGTTATAACTTTCAACCGCGTAGTTGCTGTAGGCTGTGGTAAAAATAACCATAGGCCTTGTGGCAAGCGTTTGTATCAGTTGCATGCCGGTAATATCGGGCATATTGATGTCGAGGAAAATGAGATCGATCCTTTCACGGTTAAGGAACTCGATGGCTTTAACCGGCTCGCGGAACGTCGCTTTCAGGTCAACCAGGTCGCTTTTCTGGCAGTACCTTTCTATCACCTCCAGCGCTTTGGGCTCATCGTCAATAGCTATGCACTTCATGTTAAATTAATTTCAAGATTGACGATATACTTATTCTCATCAGTTTTTATAAATAGCTCATACTTTCCGGGATATACCAGCTCCAGCCTTCGTTTTACATTTTCCAGGCCGATGCCGCTTATTTCCATTTCCATTTTTTTGATGAAGCTATAATTGGTGTTCTCACAATTAAAGATAAGGTGATTATGGGTGAGCGAAATGGAGATATCGATTTGCGATGAAGCCCCGATTGACACCCCATGCTTAAAAGCATTTTCAATAAAAGGTATAAATAGCATGGGGGCTACAAAAATGCCTTCGGTTTTATCTGGGTAATCAAATATTATTTTTCCCTCGTCATCAGCATAGCGAAATTTGTTTAACACGATGCAATTCTGCAGGTATTCTATCTCTTTTTTTAGCGGCACACGCTCCTCGTTACTCTCGTAGATCATGTAGCGCATCATGCCCGAAAGTTTTGAGATGCCATCGGCCAGCTCATCGTTCCCTTTGCCTTGCGCCATCGAAAACAGGTTGTTGAGCGTATTGAACAGGAAATGCGGGTTGATCTGCGATTTAAGGAATTTGAGCTCGGTGCTCAGCTGGTTCGCCTGCAGCTGGGATTGGATGAGTTCGCTTTTTGCCCATTCTTTCAGAAAGAAATAAGCGATGGATATGCCCAGTATGGCAAGGAAAATAATCAGTATGATCATCTGCAGGTGTGCCCAGTCGCTGATCATAAAGTTAATCATACCGACTTTCGGAAATTCCCGGGGACCCGGCCCGGTTTGTATGCTTGAAATATTGTCCCTTATTATGGTACGGAGTGGTCCGTGCGGAGGTAAAGGCGGTAGATCATCCAATGGGTTAGCTTTATTAAATAAAGGACCTGCGAGAAGGTAATTCGCGCCAAACACTACCATAAACCAGCCTCCGCCTATTACCAGCCGCAACAGGCCGTTTTTATACCATATAGCCTTTTTTAATATCCAAAATATATTGCCATAAAACAATATTGCCAGGAAACCCAAAATGACATAAACGTATGACGAAATGGATTGATCGTCAAATTGGTCGCGATAGATCGAAAAGTGTGTTTTGAGCCGCATATGAATATGCGAACTATTTAATGACGTAAGCACATAGAAAACGCCTACCCAAAACAGTAAATGAAGTATGACCTCTAAAATTCTTTTTATAGACGAATTCATACAAACAAAGTTAGAATATACTTGGCGCCGTCAAAATAATAGGTGATTAACTGTCCGTATTGATAGCTGAACGCGGGCATTTTTGAAATCTATGACCAAATAACAAATAATGGCGTTTCGCCTATACTAAACCCGCATTCATACCAAACTTTTCAGAAAGTGGTGCCACAGCAATAGTATTGCTTAAAATTATTACAATTATGAAACCATCATGAGCTACAAAAGCAACACTTGATCATGATAGCTTCACTTCATTACCATTAAAAAAATCAACACAATGAAAAAGCGATTACTGTTTGCATTCACATTACTGGGAGTATTTATGGCCGCCAAAGCCCAAACCCTGGATACGGCGCGCCTAATGGTGCATTACAAATTTACACATGTAGATGATACCACAGACCGTGCACACCCGCATACAGAAAACATGGTGCTGTATATCGGCAAAAGCGCGGGCGCCTATTGGAGTTACGATATGATCGAATCTAACGAGCAATTTAAAAAGGCATGGGCCATTGCGGTAGCCAGCAGCCCGGATGGACGTCCGAGGATCAACAGGATGAACAGGGGCTCGCAAACCCAATATTTTCAATATCCGAATGAGCAAAAAATGCTGGTAAAGGATAACCTGATGTTTAACAGCTACCTGGTAGAAGGCCCGCTGCCGGCTATCGACTGGAAAATAAGCGGCGACACCGCAACATTTGGCGGTTTGCATTGTCAGAAAGCCACCTGCCATTTTAAAGGCCGGGACTACATTGCATGGTTTTGCCCTGATCTGCCCGTGCGTGTAGGCCCATGGAAATTAAACGGGCTGCCCGGTGTAATTGTAGATGCCCATGATGCAAAAAACGAAGTGGTGTTTAAATTTGATGGTATAGAAAAAGCAGTATTTAAACAGGTCGAGCCGGTAGGTGGCGCCAATACCGCAGCAAAAGAACTCCCCCCAATATTACGTGATTTGGATTATGACCCGAATATAATAACCCCCCCGGCAGGCACGATCAAAACCACCCAGCCGGAATTTGACAAACTGAAGGCAGCCATGAAGAAGGACCCTGAAGCATTTGCAGATGCCATTATGGCCGCTAACAGCGCGGATCCCAATGCGCCCAAAATGGATCACATCAAGATGAGAAAAGTAGGTCCAGGCCCTGGCGGGCCTGGCGGCCATGCAATTAATAATCCAATCGAGTTGCCCGAAAAATAATGAAAAAGATAACCAGGCACGCAGGGCTGCTGGTTATAGGTATGTTGCTTTCTGTCGCCGCCTTTAGCCAAACTACTATAAAGGGAATGGTTAAAGACAGTACGGGCAGCGCCGTGCCTTATGCCAGCGTCAACTTAAAAAACAGCGTAAGCAACGCTATTATCACCTATGCGGTAACCGATAACAAAGGCGCTTATTTGCTGCAGGTACCGGCTGGTACGGTGACAACCAGCCTGGTTATTGAGGTGCACAGCATCGGGTTCAAAAACCAGGTAAAATCGGCAACCGATTTTAATTCGCCGTTGGATTTTAAACTGTCGCGCTCAGTAAATGAGTTGCAAACAGTCAATATTAAAAGCAGCAGGCCCATATTGCGCACCCACGGCGATACGCTGAGTTATAATGTGTCTGATTTTGCTAACCCACAGGACCGGACGATTGGCGAAGTGATAAAAAGGCTGCCGGGCATCACCGTAGCCAGCGACGGGACGATCAGGTACAACAATAAACCGATCTCGGCTCTATACATCGGCGGCGATAACCTGCTTGATGATAAATACAGCATAGCCGCCAACTCCATTCCGCAGGGAGCAGTTAACCAGGTGCAGGTTATTCAGAACGACCAGCCCGTAAAAGTATTGCAAAATAAGGTATTGAGCGATGATGTAGCGCTGAACCTGGTAATAAAAAAGGGCGCAAAACTGCATTTGATGGGCCAGGAAAGCATAGGCGCCGGGCTGCCCGGTAATTACGACGTTGATTTGAACGCCATGATGTTTAAAGATAATTATAAGGCTATCAATTACCTGGCAGGCAACAATACCGGCTACGATGTGCAGCAGGACCTGGTATCACATAACTTAACCGACTACAATCAGCGGATAGACAATACTTTGCCTGCTACGGTGCTTTCATTAGGCGCGGTAAATACCCCGCAACTGGCAGAAAACAGGTATTTATTCGACCAATCGGGTGTCCTCAACGCGAACAACCTTATCAATCTGAAAAATAATGTACAGCTTAGGATCAATGCTTACTACGTACACGATACGCAACGACAGGATTACAGCCAGCAAACTACCGTATTTTTGC
>Ga0302303_10002176_pt1 | contig 12081 bp, 3 predicted proteins | sample III_Palsa_E2_1_FD_194542 | JGI IMG/M metagenome (GOLD analysis project Ga0302303, IMG submission 194542) | Peat permafrost microbial communities from Stordalen Mire near Abisko, Sweden - III_Palsa_E2_1 | ecosystem: Environmental > Terrestrial > Soil > Palsa > Peat permafrost | place: Sweden... | reverse complement strand
CTAGAGCTAAAGATTGTTTAGGTAATTTAATATTATTAATAGCTATTTTAGATAATAATCTAGTTAAATATTGTTGAACTTGTAAAGAATTATCAAATTCATATTTTAAATTATCACATTCATATTTATATTCTTCTATTAAAATTTGTTTATTTTCTATATTTATTAATAATTTATTAATAATATTACATTTTATATTAATTTCTGATTTAATATTATCTATATATTGTTTTAATTTATCTTTTATTAAATCACATAATGAAGCTGAAGATTCTAATAATTGACGAAGATTATTACTACTCATTCATCTATGAAACTATTTTAGATATTATTATATGCTGCAGCTGTATGTATATCGATAGATCGGTAAGGGTAGATGAGTCGCGCGGGGTAGATCGATACTTGGCTTGTCACCAGATTTGAGATTTGGGTTATGATTAGACAAGAGCAGAGCCCACCGGGCTGGCGCAAAGGTTGCTGTGGGAGTTAGTTTTATATATCTGAAAAAATGTAAAGAAAAATTTATAAACAATTAAAAACTGACTATTACATAGTTTTTCAAAATAGCTCATCTTCCAAGTCCTCGGGAAAATCATTGAACAATTCATTTGGTTCTTGCATTTTTGTCAAGACTGCACGAGCATAACTGATCGTCAATTCACTCAACTTTGTCAATCTCTCCATCTCTGCCTTTAATTTTGCTCGAGTTTGATTGGCTTTTTTGAAATTGCCTACCTGTAATGGGGCAGTCAACGATAAGTGCTGCAACTCTTTTACTCTACTCAGAGCAACATATTCCATTCCTGCTCCAAAAAATCTTGTACAGTCAACAATAACTGAAGGGAGCGTCAATCCTTGTATTTTATGAATAGTTGTAGCCCAAGCCAACGCGAGCGGGATTTGTCTTCGGCAGTACCTTTTCCCTTCAAATTCTATATATTCATCAAAAGCAGTGATAGGGACCACTCCTTCGCTTCCTTCAATACAACTGGACTCCTTGTAAAATTGTCTGTCGAATTTAACCAGCACAATGGGTAATTGTGGCTGCTCTTGCATGGATCCCACTGTATCCGCATCTCCTTGCAAGACAATTGGTCCGAGATTCGCCAGAGGATGAGGATCATTATGTTTTGATTTCTTTGGATTTGGAAACGCGAATGCGTAGACAATACCAAGCGCGCCATTTACTAGGCCTAGCGAAATGGACAGATTTTTCAGTAAAACAACTCTGGATCCAACTGATAACTTTAAAATTGGAGCGCTCTTGTTCAAGGCTGACGATTTGACAATGTCATCGCACCAGAAATTCAATAACTTTTTTCTGGTTGATTTTTTTAATCGACATTTTGTGCCATCTGTTTGAGAATGTTGAGCAAACACACTAATAGTTGCTTGACCACTTTGTTTCAACGAATTCAAACACCTTTCATTGATTTCTTTCACTTTCTCTTTCAATGCACAAGCCCAAACAGTTATTGCTTTTGAATTGTTCAATGACATGTTTTGTACCTGAGATTGGAGCTCTTCCACATCGTTCACTACTCGCGTATTGATAAGTGTGAGGTCATTCACTTCAGGCTCTCCTACTCTCAAACGGTTTAAAGTTGCAGCAAAATTAGAATCTTGTTGTCTTTGTTGTTGATCAAGAATAATGACCCTCTTAAAGCTGTTCCATATCAATTGACCCATTTTCATATCGGAGGATTTCTGAGGCTGATTCAAGTTGGAATTTAGGGACCCGGTATGGTTATTAGAAGATGCTAGTACCTTCGGATCTGATTCAACGGCGGGTTCTGAATCACCAAAAGGATTGTAAAGAGAAGTTTGTCCAACTGGGGACAATTGAAAGATATCACCTAATAGAATAACATGAACTCCTCCAAAATAACCAATCTCATTGGAGTTTGTTTTAGTTTGATTGTGTGTCAAGTTGAGTTTGCTATTGATTATGTTGAGGGTTTGAGCCCCCACCATGCTTACTTCATCAATAATAATTAACTTAACCTCTCCTATTTCATTCTCTAAACGAGATATTGAGGATTGAGAAACTTTATCGATTGATGAATTACTGTTGTCTCCATTTGCACGTAGCTTGAGGGCTTTGTGGATCGTTGTACCTCCTATATTAAAAGCCGCCACCCCAGTTGGAGCCATAAGTAATGTAGACTTAGGAGAGCCAAAGTAATAATTTGCGTACTTGACAATTGTACTAATTAAGAAGCTTTTACCCGTCCCTCCGGCGCCAGTTACAATAAGTTTTAGTTGTGTACTTTTTTGCAATGAAGATGCAACTAGTCTAAGTGCTAACTCTTGTTTTTCATTCATCATTTTAATATCCTTAACTAGCTGCTCTCGAACCTTTTGAGATGTTTGTGCTCGCCTCACTTCTTCGTCAGTACCCGCTTGACTTTGAGCGAGCAGCCTTAATATATCTTCTTCTTTCGTTTTTACAAATCGAATATATTTGCACCAATCGTTTGTAATTAAATACCGCAAGCCCCCTTGAAGTCTGATCTTTCGAAGAAGCTCCTCTTCCGTAAGCCTTGTCAAACTATCTCCAGACCCACCTGTTATAAGACTTACATAATCAGAGCCAGCGGAACTACTAGTACCATGATCAGTAGAAGCGAGATCTAGTATATCAGATTCTGCTCCTAGTTCATCATCATGATCATGATGATCCTCTTCGTTTATTTCAGATTCTATGCTAGAGATGTCATAATCAATGTCGTTCATCAAGCTTTCTGCTTGTGTAGAATCTGATTGAGAATCTTCGATTGATCCTGAATCGTTCTCCGAGTTTGATTCCGGAATTTCCAGAACTACACTCTGGATCCGAGCTTGTAAGCTAAGCATTTGCTGCAAGGACTGGGGTAAAGAAGACAGCCTCTGCTGTAATAATGATTTCAAATCTTCTAGACTAAGGTCAAAATCATGCTTATCTCTCCAAGGACAATGCAGGAGAAGGATGCTGTAGTAGTATTGCCTATGATCTTGATGTTCGATACTAAATTTAATGGGTGGAGTTGTGTTGATTACGGCATCATACGATCTCATCTTCAGTACCACTCCATTGCTAAGTATCACTTTATGCTCTTCCAAGTTTACATTGGAAGTACTGAACATGGCAGACTTTAAGTAACTGTTGGTCTCTTCCTCCAGTAGTATATCTCCCTCATTGATACTGTTCAACTTGCTCTCACATTGAAATTCAGACTCCGAGATAACTCCAATTACCTCGTACCGTTTAGCAAATTGAAATAGACTTAATTGATTCCACTGTTCAGAGTACGGGCGAGCTGCGTAGTTTATATGCATACCAAGACGACTTCGTGGCCCATCTCTCTCAATACTCTGATCAGAATCAGGAAGAGCTGCTAATTCCCATGATGACTTTAATAGGACAGTTCTACTCTCAGGTAACCCTACGTCAACTAGTACAACTTGTCTACTCATTTCCACAATTGGATTACCGGATAGGATAAAACACGCCTCTTGTTTACTGAACTCTCGATTGGAAATATCACACATCAAGATGGTATTCAATTGTTTCTTTAAAGGAGCGCTAATGTGTTGTTTAAGCAATTTCAGAATGATTTTGTTTTGGAGAGTTGGAATGTCAGCTTTATCATCTTTAACGGCATACTTAGCAGTATACACTGCTGCTCCAAAAGGATTAGCGATAAAACTAAGATCCGTGTTTGCGGCCCACAAATTAGTTAACATTGGATTATAATTATTCACATTCTTATCTGATTCATTCCGCTTATAATGAACCTTCAAATCAAATTTACTAGGTTTGGAAGGATCTTTGGATTTACGTTCATCATAGGTAATATTGGTATGGTAGACCGTTTGTTTTGGAAAGTTAAAACGACACTTTTGCTTTGCGCTGGCAGGCGCTTTTACGTTTAACCTATCCTTAAACTTTTGATATTTATAGCAAGTGTGAGTGTGAGAGTGCATATTGCACTGCAAGATTAACTGACGAATTCTTTCTGTTACTTCTTTGCTATCCAAAGGTAAACGAGCGGATTCAAACAATGCAGGATGATGACATTGTTTAATATGATTATCCCATTTATATTCATTTTCAGTAACTATTGCAGCTTTTGATTCAGAACTATTATCATGGCAGGTGCTTTCATTATATTTCGATTCGAAATCCACAATGATTGGCGAGTTAGTATTATCTTTAATTTGATTCTTAGGTTCAAGTGAGAGCAAAGCTTCAGACTGAGTCTGAGAATCTTCTGAATCAGAATTTTCCTTCAAATTGATTTGGCTTTTATCCACAGTACATTTTATATGCTGATCTATAAAGTCAGCAATCTGTTTGTGCCCGTCACCCTGTTTATTCTCTAATAATTCAACCACATTTTCCATCTCCTTAACCCATAATAAACCATGGATATGCAGAGAGCCTCTCATTTGCGACTCAACACGAAAGAAATAATCCACTACAGTCCCTAGTGGTTTACTTAGGCCATTTAGGATATGTTTCTTAAAAGCTTCAAATCGATCTGCAAAATGCATAGCAGCCACCATTGGATTGTCTGCAATAATTTTTTCTCTCTCTTGTTTTGTTAGTTTCTTGATCCTTTCGTCAAGATCTATTTCACTTTCATTTGAATACACCATTCTGAATATTTCCCGCCAATGTAAATCCGCTGATGACAGAGTGATAAAAAAAGTTGGAACAGGAACTGGAAGATAAGGAGAAGTAATCATGGCCATTAAATTTTGGCGAGCCTTCTGCATATAAACAGCAGTTCCTGGTAAACTAGAGCCATATGTAATTAATCGCTGAAATAGAGTTTTAGCTGTCCTTGTAGCTTCTGAAAATGCAGCAGCCTGACGAAGTTGTCCAATGGAGATGGATTGATTGATACTATGATTTGTACTAGTGGATAATTCAGAGTCCATTGATTTCGATTTCAAGTACAAATTCGAAATGTTTGCACTTTGAGAACCAACTAGGGCCACTCCAGCTGCCCTATCCCGTAACCATAAATTAAGAGCCCAAAATGTAAATGATTGATCTCTTGTAAACCGCTGATCGTAATACTTAAGCAAATGACGGTAATAATAAATCTTTCCTTTTCTCAAGGGAACTGAACGGCCTGGTTCTACTAATCCACCTCTTCCGAAAGGAAATAAGTGAGGAAAACAACGTAATATTAAATTCGGATCATCCCAATCGCTAGCAAACTTTTTCGAACGTTTCATTTGCAAAACAGCACTCGCAGATTCCTCTACCGCAAAATGATTAACAATTTGAGAGGCTTGAGAAAGGTCGAATTCATGAGGCACATGAGAGAAACTGTGCTTCATATCAGTTTCAAATGATTCATTGACCCCATGACTGTCGATAGAATTCGAATCAGCTTGTGTACAAGAAGTGCATTCACAAACTGAATCTTGTTCATCCAGTGCATTCAATTCGATCGCAACATGCTTATATAAAGGATTATTTGCTGAGAGGAATACCAATGCATCTTTTACCTTCCTTGCATTATATCGCCTTCTCCTACAAATGGAGAATCCTTCGCTTGACATCTCATCAATGTTCACTAGGTAATACCCATTCGCTTCCGGATTGCGTGGTAGTCTCTTACAAACATCGACAATGTCATTATGAAAGTTGAGAACATGCCCTTTACTGATTTGCTGTCCACATCTTCGAATTATAATAGTTTGAAACGGAATTACTAATGCAATCATTCTTTGTTCAATTATACTCAAACCCTGTAATTCAGGTGGAATATCTCCAAACTCAAATGAATTAGCCAATGACCATGGAGGAATTTTCCCTTTTGCACTATACCCATCACATAAACCACAGAATTTCATTTCGTTGTTTGATCGATGAAACACTCTGGCGCTAGTTTCAGTTAACAAATTCAATACCGCCAAAGAATTTTGTGAATTCGAAGCTGATAATCTTTCCTTCAATTCCATAATGTTCTTTTGCTTAAGCTTATATAGTGGGGTTTGTTCGCCACAAATTTCACAAACACTTAGACTACTAGCTCTTTTTAATAAACTATAAAACCCTTCAATGTCTCGAACCTCTCTCTCGTTAGCTTCCAATCGGCTTAAAGTTTGAACGTTTTTTTCGTCTAGATTTAATTTGATTTCCTTTCTTTGCTTTCGCCTTCGATCGATTTCCTTTTCTTTCTGTTCCACGGTTTTAATTCTTGCAGTAATTTGCAAATTAGTAGCAAGAAACTGTTTCCAAATATACAAGCAAGATTGATACAATGTGTTTCCCTCACTACAACAACCAATGGATTCATAAAGCGATATACCCAGACTAACTCTTTCCTGTTCTGGGACTAACAAATGAAAATGATCTTTGACTTGAAGTAGGTTGATATTTAAATTTATCATTACATCACACTCAGTCTGTCTGTTAGCGCTTGTATTAGAGTTTAATTTTTCAGTTGGCTTGTTTGATACGATGACTGGAGTTGGTACAATACTCAAATTGGAAAGAAATAACCGCCATAAATCCGATGTCCATCTAGGAGAAGGTGCCACCACACATGGCAGAGTGAGATTCCATACAGTAATATTGCAGTTAAAGCAACTGGCGACTGAGTTCATGATTGTACTAGTCGATTGACTGTTAATAAAATCTAGAGTATCTGTAATTACACTGTTTTGAGCCTTCAAAAAAGTTAATAAACGAGATTGATAGTACTCATAACGGTTGTCATTGTGCTGTGTTGATAATATTACGGACAAACAACGAAATAAGCTGTTTTCTGAAATAATATAAAGTATTTTAAGCTGTTTAAGAAGCGGTGTCTCTTCGGCAGCGGCCTTCAAGGCACGCTTAATGTTCGTGACACAAACCCTATGAAATTCTGAAGGAGGTTCTGAATTTAATGTGAAAGAATTACCTTTCAATGACATTTTTTACCAGATTTATAATGTAGATTATGAGTTTAGCTTAGATCATCTACTTGTTATAAAATTATCAATTCTGAAGCGATAATCGATAAGCAGTTATATATATAGTGCGTTTCGTGTAACCTTTGGCCGTTTATTACTTTACCGAACCGAATTAATCGGGAAGGAATGTTGCATATCACCGTATCCAAGGATCCAACCAAATTACAGCTAATAGTAACAACAATGGACTGTCTCTGAGTCAGAGTCTGTTAAAAGTTTGCAATACTAATCGCTTGTATCCTCCTTTTAATTAGGTTCATTGACAACTTCTCTTTTGTCACATTGTGAGTCTGTGACTGATAACTTAAAGATTTTACAAGGAGAAAGTTACTGCTTGTATTAAATTTTCAAGAACAAATTTTGAAAATTGTATGTACTAGGCAATTGTTTCATTATTGAAACACACAGTCTGAATCCTTTGAAGATATATTAATTTATTATATCTGAGTCTCTATACTATCAGTTATTTGCCTTCACTATAATCATCATGTCTTCAAGCAGAAACTCCAAAGCTCAGAAAACTAAGGTCAATTCTTCTAGTAGCAATGACAACCCTGTTAGTACAAATGAAGATTTAAATGGCTTCAACCACTCCTCTACTAGTACAACAACTACTAGCACTAGCAGAGCAAGTACTAACCACTTTAACAACAACATTAGTAAGAATATCATTACAAAAAAAGTAGCAGGAAAGAGGGTTTATAGAGTAGACGACTCCGAGGATGATTCTCAGAGTCTGAGTCAATCAAACCATCACCACACTGTCAGCAACAACATATTGTTGGATGATAAATTAAATAGGTCTTCGTTGAACTTCACTTCTTCTCCAGAATTTTCTTTAGGTTATAATAAAAGTAAAGTCAATGGATCTCATGTACAGGTACTAGAAGATGAAGACGTAGATGGAATTTCTAATTTAAAATCAGCAAACACTGTCAGGAACATTATAATTAGTTCTTGCTCTACTAGTATAAGTGGCAAAAATACTTCTCCCCAGAAGATTCGTCCACTGATTCAAATGAACAAATCGCCAATTAAGCAAGCAATTAATGATTCAGCTATAACTGTAAATGGTGTGATTACGGTGAAGAGCGATGTAATCTGTAGTCCCGTTACCCTTAATTCATCTACCAAGTTTGATCAACAAAACTTTCTTTTGTTCGATATAACCAAGCGCGTTTGTCTGTTGACAAGAGCGGTAGGGATAACGAATGTGAATAAGATTAAATCACTTCCAATAGGCTCTTTCTGTGAATTTAAACTTCTTCAAACCGTTACATCTTCCGGTGGATATATGAACAACAATAATTCAAGTAATGTTCAATCTCCTATGAAGCCCAGAAGTTCAGCCATAGAGAATAAACCTGCGCAATACCGTGTAGTCGATGGAACAAGCATTAAAGAGTTAAGTAACACTGAAGTCGCAATTGTTAAGCAAGATATTGGCTTGCGTAAAATAATTCATTCGTTTCAGAATCTGGATTCATTTGTGAATGTAAAATCGATTGATACAATAGCGGAATTGATTCAGGACAAGTCTGCAGCACCAATCAGTTTGATTGCATTAGTAGTGAAAGTATCATCAATGGATTTGCCGCCTACAGCGACAAAGAACAGAGAAACTCATACTGTGCAAATCATTCTAACTGATTCCTCTTCTCACTTTATCCAACTCAACATTTATGATGAGAGTACCTCTGAACGTACAATTACTGAGGGCGATTTAGTATTTCTATACAATGCTTCAATTAAATATGGGGGCTATCAAAACCGAAATGTGATTCAGCTGAGCTTTTCTCAAGGGTTTTACAATAGATTTCCTTTTTTAAAACGTGGAGACCAGTCGAAGGAAAGCGACGTCGATAGTAAAACGATTACTGGAAGTATAAAAAAAAGTGTAACATTGGAATATTATAACACCGTATTAATTCCTTTAAAGAAACGCTATAATGATAAAAATTGGAAATTTGATCCCGCAGTTCAAGATTTAAGCATTAATAACCTTTCGCGACCGATATATATTTCTTTAAGCCAGCTTAAAGCTAGCGATGCTAATAGCTTCAATGATTACATTGTGCGGTGTAAAATTGGCGCTATAACTCCTCATTCATTTACCTTTTATTATATTTGTAATCATCCTATTCAAGGCTTGAGTAAATCTTTAATAATGAGTAAGTGTAAAGCTAAATTATCAGAGCAGCAATCAGGTGAATATAAATGTAAGTATGGTCATGTAGCTACTGCTAGCGATACGACAGAGTTAGAATTGGGAGCCATAATGGGATTAGTATTATCTTCTCTGGAATCCATTGAAAAATTTAATACCGTAACTTCTGAATCAGAAATACAATTTCGGACCGAATCGATTGCAACAAATGATCTGGATTCCGAAGTAGTTACAGTTGAAGCGACAGCGTTTACAGAAGGTATTTCTAAGCTGACCAATTTTGATTTCTCCGTAGCCCAACAAGATGAGCAAGAAATGGAGAGATTTAGCCAAATCGTGGATACTTTGCCTGGATCGATAGTGATTCTGCGTATTAAGCAAGACAAAGAAGAAAGATACACAATTCAAGATGTCATTCATGTTGTTAGACCTGCTAGGTAATATGATTTGATTCATTTCAATTTGAAATAAGATATTAGTTTAATTATTTAATAACATTGATGATTAGAGTTGTAACCGTAACACTAAGTCTTACTTTATAATCCTAGTTATGGTTAAGACTTGTAACAGTTGTACTTTTACTTATGTACTTTTAATATAGTTAAACTTTGCCTTTAAATTAGGTAAAATTTGTTGACTAGTATTCAAAGAAACCGGTTTGATAGTTTAAATAGCGAGCGTGTTAGTTAAAATTGTAAATATTCCGCACTGTGATGATATTCCGCAAAACTAACAAAATTTCGGTAAGTCATTGACAACCATTTGAAAATTGCACACTGGGCCAGGTGAAATGAAACAACACTGGATAAGGTCATGTGCCTTGACGTGCTCCCTCATTATTCCAATGATTATTTAATTATTTAAATCATGCATCAATTGCATAGTTTTTATCCCTGGAAAAATCAGGGTAAGGCTGTCAAAACCTCTAAAATGATGCTAGACCATTTGACTCAGTGGTACATGCGCATGCCAAGGTCATATCTGATTTAAAAGTTAAGAACTTCAAGATTAGATTTTATTTGAGAATTTAAAGTAATCTAAAAATGCTATTAATTAAAAATTAACACAAACAGATTAATATTTACGCGCTAGACTAAGTCTATTGGTCGTTTTCTGTTTTTTTCGTTTACTCTGTGCTTGCTCGTCAATGTGCTGATTGGATAGGGTAAATCTTTGGTTTGGAGTTTCAAAATGGATGTGAGATTGGATTTGAGAATCTGATTGAGGGTCAGAGAACTTATCCAAAACATCTTGAGGAATCAATCCATTTGTGAATTCCTGAGGCTTATCAATTTTCATCTTTTGTTCCATATAATCTCTCGCCATTTTATAATCTTTACGAGTGGGTATCAGATGATAAAGAGGATTGTGACCTAGTCTCACTTGTTTATCCACTGCTTCTAACCATTCACTCCCATTCCAACTATATAACCAAAGTGCATGTGTGTACTCAAACATTTGTGTTTGGTCATCAAAATCTTGTGTTACTGGGTGAAAGGCATTGAAGATAACTTCTCTGGTATCTGTTTTAGATTCGTTAGCAGGACCGCGATGGATTTTGTCAATGGCGAATACCGATATTGTACCTGCGGGAACATTATTTACACTTAACAATTTACTCTCATCCCATCCTGCATTACAAGTATCGAGTGATAATTGCACCATTTTCTGCTCTTCTTCACTTATTTGAGTCATTTGAGCTTTTTTCCTTCTTCGCTGAGTGACTGGATCATTCATCATATACATATAATTATAAAGTTGTTCTATGTCTTGTCGTTCTGGTACATGATAATAAGAAGAGAATTCAGTACTTTTAAATCCACCATTCAAATAAAACGCTACTACCCATTGCTTTCTACTTAAGCCATCACGATGTAAACATTGCTCATGCGTTTCTGGTTCAGCAACTAATAATTTACTTTGAGTAATTTTGTAAAGTTCCAACGATAAAACATCGAATTGTTGATGAATTTTATAATGCTTAAACAGAGCTACAATAACATCCCGCAGCCTTATTGTCCACTCAGACGACCAATCGTTTTCTACTGGAATATCGACGGAATATTTGGCACTTTGTTTATAACCTCCAGTAATTTGTTGAAATCTATCTTCTTGATTTGCTCCTTGCTGAAATTTTATAGAAGCTTCCATTAATTCCTTATATTGGCCTTGAGGAATAATTTGCATCAACTCATTGGGAAACACAAAACCAAATCCTTGTTCAACTAATTGAGAGAGGGGATACGGATTAGTAACCACTGGCAGAGAAGAGTAAGCTGAAGAAGACGTTGAGGTAGTATAAACAGGAGGTTGAAAAGGAATATAGTTATTAGGTGCAGGTACCTCTTGAATGAATTGTGTTTTATTTGTTGCCATCATTCTTTGAAGAGCTAATTTACATGCTTTATGTATTCTCCAATTCCATTGTTTATTTAATCCCAGTGCATCTGCATCAAAGTGTTTATTAGATTTCAAATTCTCCCAATCTTCTTCATTTACAGGAACATTTCCTCTTAGGGGTTGTTCTTTATAAAGAACTTTTCTACAATTCACACAACTGAGTAAAAGCTTATCAAGATTAATAGATTCAATAATTTTAGGAGCAGAAGATTGTGTACTCTCAGATTGAATGGTAGATCCAGCCTCGCTCATAATGATGATGAATATATTAAAGATAAGATGATTTTAATGTTTGGATGGAATCGCAATAACTGAAAAATATTACATATGATCAGATTTTTTTTTTTTTTCGAAAAATTTTAACAGTTACAATTTCTTTATTGCTTGAACTAATGCGGCTAGCTTGATATTTTTATTAAATCTGCTTTCATGTTTCTGGAGTATCGCTTTAATTCGCTGTTTATCATTTTCGTTTACTCCCTTTTCCACTGCTTCTGTTGTAAGTTTGATATATTCTTCTGTCTTACTTAAATCGATACCATGTTCCGAAAACA
>Ga0302303_10002175_pt1 | contig 12082 bp, 10 predicted proteins | sample III_Palsa_E2_1_FD_194542 | JGI IMG/M metagenome (GOLD analysis project Ga0302303, IMG submission 194542) | Peat permafrost microbial communities from Stordalen Mire near Abisko, Sweden - III_Palsa_E2_1 | ecosystem: Environmental > Terrestrial > Soil > Palsa > Peat permafrost | place: Sweden... | reverse complement strand
CCGGTTCAAAGCCTGGGCAAATGATGAGCTGTTGACCGCGTTGGCCAAGCCTCACGCCGAACCCCAAATTACAAGCTTGGCCATCAAGGCGCTGAGCCACAGCTATGTCGTCGATCGGATCTTCGCCGCGCACATGAGACGGAAGGCTCACCCGTACACATCCGCCAATTTAAGTGAGCTACCCACCCTTCAAGACCTGTCGGCGGACATCAGAAAAAGTGATCAGGAATATGTGGACTACGTGTCCACGCTTGATCGGAGCCAATTGGCAGAACGCATCGACTTCGCGTTCACAGACGGTGCGCTGGGGCGCATGTCCCGTGAGGAGATGCTCATGCATGTGATCACCCACGGGATAGGCCATCGCGGACAAGTGAGCGCCGTCATGCTGCTCAATGCCCGTATGCCGGCGAAGGACGGATTCACGACTTACCTGCATGAGGCAGAGGCGTCGGTAAGAAGGCGGACTGCTGCGTGAACATGCGCCCAGACGTCAATCTGTGGGTAGACCTCGGGCGCGATTCTTGTCAACGCGAAATGCCCGGCATTTCAGTCAAAAGCGCGATACCAGTCAAGCGGCAAAGGGAACGGAGGTGGTAAAATAGAAAGCGACCTCAGGCCCTGGCATTTTTGGATTTGAATCCGTTGACTGGGTCTATAAAAAGGGGGGCAAAGATTCTTATTCGGCATTCAAAACCTCCGCCCCCTTTTGTTTTACGGATCCCAATACGCTGGGGTTCCCACGGTTTGTTGAAAGTGCGCGATAAAAAGTTTTGCCTTCACTTCATGGGAACGCCCGGGAAGACGTACAGCGTGAATCCCCGGTCGAACACGCTGTAAGGGCGGAGGTATGTCGGCAAACAAAGGGATCAGCCTACCCGCCTGTATATCCTCGAAGACGAGCCAACTGGGCAATTGCACAATCCCCAACCCGGCGAGTGCCCCTTGGAGCATGCCTTCCTTGTCGTCGGTACGCAGGCAACCTCGAATAGGAAGCGGTTGGTTTCGGTTGATTCCTTCATAGCACCAGGCGCCCACTGATCCCTGCGGCGTCGCCACCGTGATGCAGTCATGGTGCAGCAAATCGCCCGGTGCTTCGGGCTTTCCAGCGCGCTCGAGGTAGCTCGGGCTCACGCAGGTAATTTGTTTGAGCGGCGCCAAGGTCACCGCGCGCAAATCACTATCGGGAAGCAAGCCAATACGGACAGCAACATCAATACGACGCTCCACGAGGTCGAAGACCTGATCGTTGAGATGTAGCTCGATCTCGACTTCGGGATAGCGCCTCAAAAAGCTCGCGATCGCCGGCAATATGTGCCGGCGACCAAAGACCGTCGGTGCCGTGACGGACAGCAGTCCGCGCGGATCGGCTTTGGCGGACGAGATCGCTTCTTTCGCTTCAGCAAGCTCGGTGAGAATGTTTCGCGCGCGCGGCATGAACTGCTCACCCGCATCGGTGAGCACGACCCGGCGCGAACTGCGGTGAAACAGCCGAGAGCCGACCTCCGCTTCAAGCCAATCAATCTTGCGTGTCACCGATGACACGGCGACAGCCTGCTTCTTCGCCACCTGCGAAAAGCTCCCGCAGGCGGCGACCGCCAGAAAGTCGTTGAGGGCATCGATCATAGGCTCGTCATTCTACGCAAATATCATTGCGTATTTCGCAAATGATGTTTGCATTTCGACTTATTGTTTCGTATATCGCAACACCACAAGCTTTCGGCTACCGACAAAACCAACCCTGTCGGGCTAACGGAGAGCTCGCGCAATGAACCCCAAGTCCTTATCCACCCGCTTCCTTCGCCATACGGCATTCGCCCTGGCACTAGGCACGCTCGGCCTTGCCTTCACGTCCAGCCCAGTGAGCGCCACGGCACCGATGGTCAAGACCCAGGCACCGGGTTTCTATCGCACCATGCTGGGCGATTTTGAAATCACCGTCATCAATGACGGCACCGTGGATCTGCCCATCGACAAACTTCTGAGTGAGCCAGCGTCGCTGACCGATGCAACGCTCAAAAAATCGTTCCTGGCCTCGCCACTGGAAACGTCCGACAACGCCTTTCTGATCAACACCGGCTCGCGCCTGGTGCTAGTCGATACCGGTGCCGGCACGTTGTTCGGCCCTACCCTTGGCAAACTCATCTCCAACTTGCGGGCCGCAGGCTACGCACCCGAGCAGGTGGATGACATCCTGCTGACGCATATGCACCCTGATCACGTGGGTGGTCTAGTCGCGAACGGACAACGCGTATTTCCCAACGCCATGATTCATGCCGACGAGCATGAAGCAGCGTACTGGCTCAGCAAAGCCAACATGGATAAGGCCCCCGCTGATTCCAAGGGCTTCTTCCAGGGTGCAATGGCCTCGGTCCAGCCCTACATCGATGCGGGAAAATTTCAGTCGTTCAACAGCAACGCAGAAATCGTACCTGGCGTGAGCTCCGTGGCCAGCCCCGGTCATACAGTGGGCCATACCGCTTACCTCGTCCAGAGCAAGGGCCAGGATCTACTGCTGGTGGGTGACTCGATTCACGTCGGATCCGTACAGTTCAACGATCCCTCGGTCACCATCGCATTTGATACGGACGCCAAGGAAGCCGCGGACTCGCGGGCCAAAGTGTTTACACGCGCGTACCAGGATGGTGCGCTTGTCGGCGCCGCCCATCTCTCCTTTCCGGGCCTCGGTCATGTAAGTGCAAAGGGCAAAGCGTGGCAGTGGATTCCGGTGAACTACACGACTGAGTTGCACTGATCGAGAAAGTAGAAGCGTAGTGCGACCGGCAGCGCGACAGAGGGGCGGAGGTAGTGAAACCACCGGCATCAGCAACTGAGGCCGACGCGAGACGATCGCGACAAAACAAACGGACGAAAGCTAAGCCCGGCGCTCCACCTCACTCCGTCCCCTTTTTATCCAGGCTCATCGCTTCGGTTTCCGTCCCGCCGGTGTGGCTTCAAACGTGATGATTTCGCTACGGCGCACGAGCTTTCGACCACCGACAGCGAGCACAGAAATACGACCACGCGCCACGAGGCTGGCGATGGCCTGCCTGGTTGTCCCGCGGAGTCGGGCAGCTTCTGACTGGCTAACCCAGTCGTCGAGGTCGGTCGTCAATAAATTGCTTGACATTGACAAGACATATTCTCTAGTATGTACGCTTCCCTGATTGTATGCGGACTACTCGATGGCTGTCGTTTGGCGTTGAATTATTTGAATCGGTCGCGAGGCTGCCCAAGCGCGGGCGCCGTCGGTCCGCGACTTTGAGCCCCTCACTCATGGGTACAGGTATATAGCGCGCTTGCGAGGCTAGCGATCCGAAGTATCCGCAGTTGTGTTCGTTTCGACGATTGTGCAGTTCACAAGGAGTGATGAGCCATGGAAAGGAATCAGGTTACCGAGCTGTGCTATTGCCTGCCCGAAGCAGCTCACGAACGGCTCTGCGATACACGTGAAGAGATCCGGCTGCTGGCCGACCTCACCGCGCGTATAAGTGCCGAAGCCGACCAGCTTCTGCTCTCACCCAACGCCTTAGCCCGGTGCTTCGATCGTCTGGCCGACCAGCTGGACTATGCCTTGCACGAGAGTTTCTGGCCGCCGACGCGTGAACAGGACGGGCAACCGAAGTCGGAGCAACCGTTTCGCCGTCCGGGTATATGAACGCGGCAAAGATGGTACGGAGCTGGGTCAGGTTACTTTCCCAACGCTCCAGCTAAAGGATCAGAGACATTATTCAGCCATTTAGGCGGCTGCGTCTGCAATGCGTCGGTTGCACGCGGGCGTCAGAAAATGTCTCTGAGCCGTTTGATTTGGCGATCCTCAGAAACAGGCATCCTCGAGCTTTCCTGAGACACCACAAAATCTCCAGACACAAAAAAAACCGCCATTGGCGGGTTTCAGTGCGCTTCGGGCTAAGAGGTCCTGAAACCATATTGGTGCCCAAGAGGGGCACTCACAAGTCGCATAAGACAAGGGTTCCTCGGCTGCCGTGGGGGAATTATGGGGAGAGCGTCGAATCTGCCGAATTGCCCCCTTGAGGACTCGAACCTAAAGGTGAAAATATGGTTCAAGCCGTCTGGCAATATCTGCCGTAGCGTCCAAAGAGAGCTCCGGTACTTCTCCCCAATCGGTGCCACCCCTATCGAGCGTTCCGGCGACGTGAAAGTGCACGTGGCCGATTGCTTGTCCAGCAGATACACCGTTGTTTTGCCAAACTGAAATTCCAGCGCCTTTATATGCTTGGTCTATTGCTTTTGCGGCCTGCCTCACGCAGATCGCCAGTCCTGTAGCCTCGGCATCTGTCACTTCAAGGAGCGTCGTCACGTGTCGAATTGGAACTACGAGAACATGGGGCCTTCCGCGCTGTTCACGCGTTACCAATACAGCGACAGTACTATCCCGAAACAAGATTGTGTACGGTCTCTCTCCCGTCAAATATGCGCAGAAAGCGCATGGCGAGTCAGTTGGCGTGATAATGGCCAAAGGTCTGGTCACGACGGTCTCAGAGAGGATAGAAATGACTGAATTTCCATTCGGTCAAGGCGTTCGTAGTCTTCAGGTTGTACAACAATACGAAGTTCGTCACACACCTTTTGCTTGCGGGAGGCAAACATAAAAGAGAGCGCGATGAGCCGTATTGAGTCTTGTGCTGGTAGCAAGTTGGACATTCGAGCCTGCCCTCCGCCAATCACAGGAACTGAGATTGCGTCCCCGTTTCCGCGCGCTGATACCGCTTCCCAAAGCGAGCTAAGACTCCTCCAAACACCGTCGACGGTTCCGAGTGCCTCGTTGCCGGCATTCATTTCTGTGTAGGCAACGAAGAACAAGAAGCGCGGCGAATGGCGCACGACAGCGACAGTTCCAACCCCATACTTGACCGTTTTTCCGGGCTTCTCGATCGTGCCAGTCGGAGTTCGATCAGCTAAAGCCTGCTCTAGGAGGCGGTCAAGCTCTTGCACATCGTCGTTAAAAAGTCTGCTCAACGCCTGCCCCTGAAGACTGTTGCGCGAGATGATGTTGGGAATTTCAGTATCGAACGTGTCGCATATACCTATCGCTAGGTGTTCCGTTTGATCTAGGAGGTCCCCTTTGATTATTCGTATCTTGGTCTTTGGAGCACTGTACTCCGCGGCAATTGGCCGTGGCCACGAAACGACTAATCCTACAATCAGCGATATCAGCGCAACGACTCCAAGGAGCCATGCGCCCTGAAACGACCGTGCTAAATTGGGCCAAACAATTAGAAAGAACTGAATGACGCCGGATAAAACGCCACCACAAGCGAATGCGCTAAACACTAAATGACGCCAAAATCTCCATTTCTTAAGGTCATCTAAAATGTTCACCTATATCCCCAGCTTAGAGTAGATTTCTGGAGGGTATTGGTGCGGCCCCTTCTTGCTTGAGGAGGCGAATTGCGTGGCATAGTTATCCAGAGCGTACTTAATGATCGCCGGCTGGAGTGAAACCGACACCGTATAGTAGCCAGCATCTAGTAGCGGCGCCGGAATGAAGTTTAGATCTACCCTCCGATCACTGTCTTTATTAGCGATGACGACGGGAAGATTGAATTCCTTAATGACTTCGATTTCGTGAGCGAGGAAAGAATATCCGTCGCCACCCTTTCGTTTTGCGTCCGCGCTACCAATCAATATAATTTGCTTAGCATTCTTCAGCCGCTCGCGAAGATTACGCTTTATGGTATCTCGCTGACTTGTGTCCCGGGACACGTAGAGATCGTGCGCGTCATAGAAATCGAAATCTATATGATCATTGTCCCGCCAAGCCTCCATCAAGCGGTACAGCAAGATATCCTCGCTCGCAAATGCGACGTAAGTTTTGTTCTTGTAACTCATGGCAATCCCTTGATTTGCTCGTAGCATCAAACAGGAAAGCCGCCCGTGTCAAATGTTCGAAATTTCGGTCGGCAGTCCCGGGCGGGTGTCTAATTTGCTATTGATACAGGCGGGCGGATTTGAAGGATCCTCAGAAGCCGACAATGTGTCGCCCGCCCGTATGTCACTTTCCACGCTATTGAACCTTGGAAGGTGGCTACCATTTGATGCATCCCTTAGTATCCGTCCGGGCACCCTGCAGTAGGCACGCAACCGTCGCAGATTATCTCTTACCTAACGCGACACATCTTTAATATTATTGACGTTAATAAGATACGGCGTGAGATGGCTATCGATAGAAACAAATTCACCATTAACTGTAGCCACCCCGTGACGCCCGTAGTTATTTATTTTCTTATAGAAGGACTGAATGTTTGAGCTATTGATGACATTGTCTTTTATTACCAATTTAATTGGATTTCCTGGACATTTTTTATCGCTGATATTCATCATGTCAACGCCCATGTATATAGACCCACGAAGACTTACTTCTTTCATGGCGTAATAGTTAGGATTTTTTAAAATACTACAGACGTCAGTTACAAGAGGTTTACCACTAGCGTGCGCTTCTGCAGCCAGACCTGTCGCTGCTACATTCTGAAAAAAAGCGAAAACTGCCACGCCTGTCGTCAGAAGATATAATTTCATGCCTGAGCTTACGATACGATTCATTGGCTCTAATCTCCCTTGCTGTTGCCATATACAGTGTAATCAGCGTTGTAAGCCGCAGCACTATCTCTAAGTCCATTTGTCACCGAATTTTCATTCCACCCCTTGTTCCACAGGCCGTACGGTGACGTCACGTCCAAACCTTCATCAACATATGACTGCGTGGTATAGGCATTATTTTCCGTCACATCCCATTCTGCACTGTTCACAGGCGGTCCAAAGAATTGACCGTCGATCCCATGCTGCCCCTCATGAGCTACTGCTGAAGCCAGTTCTGCAGCTCCTGTTGTCCCGGGATTACTTCCCGTCATTCGTATACTGGCTAAATTGAGGGTTATGTCAGTACTCTTCCCTTGAGTATCCGTCATTGCGTTATTACCATCCGCCGATCCAAATCCAACGGTAACTCCATTTTTGTTGCAAGCTGTGCCGTAAAAATCTAGAACGCCATTGAGTAACTTTCTACCTCGAGACCCTGCGGGAAGATTTTTCATAGCCGAACCTATATTTGACAAAGCATTGCTTAGCGCATTGCACTGGCCTTTGGTGCCGTCACAAGTGTATTCCCCACTTGGATCTGACCACATCAACGAATTATTGTCTGCGTAGGCGTAGGTACTCCATTGACCGCTATAGAGCCCTATTGGATCACTCTGCGGAGAGCGGCTCGTCGCCGCTTCGTAACTTCGGATGCCCCAGTTCGACAGCCTCGATTCTGCATCGTAATACTGGCCTGAATAGCGCAGGTTGAGCACATAGCCGCTGCTGCTTGTCGGCTGTTGTTCATCAAAGGGATTCCCTTGATAGGGCAGCTGCCAGATCAGGGTGCCCGCACTATCGGTTACCGCTCTCGGCGTATTTAGCTGGTCGGCTGTCACATAGTTAACCGTACTGGTGGTGACACTGCCATTGATAGTGTTGTCCACAATTGCCACAGGAATATTGCCCAGCCAGATGTAGTCGCGGTTGGTCGTGCCGTATTCGCCGAGCAGTTGACCGCCTTCGTTGTAGCCGTACCGCTCGCTCATGCTCTGCGGAAAACTTGCCACCTTACCGATACGATCTCCAAAGGCGTTGTACGTGTAGTTGGCGATCGTCAGGCCATTGAGCTGCACCACCGTCATCCTGTTGCGGCCGTTGTAACCAAAACCGTAGGTGTTCCCTCCGACCACACTGGCGGTCGTGTTGCCGTCGGCATCGTTGATGCGTGCAGCATTGCCGATACTCGCCAGCTGATGCGTGCCGGCAGCGTAAAGATAAACGCCCGTGGCCAGACCTGATGCCGTCTTGCTCATCCGATCGCCGGTCGGATTGTAGGTGTAGGTTTCCAGCGCCGTGCCGTTGTCGATGACACCCGTGAGCCGATACAGCGGATCGTAACTGTAGGTCTCCGAGGCAGGACTGGCACCTGGGGCATTGCCGAGCGCGACGATGTCGCCCATCGCGTCCCGTGCAAAATGCAGCGCCAGTGCTGGACTTGTCAGATCGGTCAGCCGGTAGTTGGCGTCAACTACTAGGTAGCGTCTCCCCCTTAAAGAGCCCCTTCCCTCATTTCCACGAAGTGACGTCCGCCGTATAGAACGAGGGTGGACAGTGCGTCGGTGATGCCGGATGGCGACAAGAGACATGACGCATGTTGTCGCATACGCCTCGCTAGCCCGCAAGGAAGCATGTCACCGTTGCCGATGCCAACTAGCTATCAAAAGTAAGGTCTTGGAATTTCCTGCTAGCTAGAGCCACATCGCATCGCCAGGCCGTAGGGAACCCGTGGAGCAACTCGACAGGGTAACGCGGCGGCATCTAGAGCCATTTGCGCTTGAACCCACCTTGCAGCTCCAGCGATGGACGCGCAACATGGCCACATCAAGTCCAGGGCAGGACTCTTCTGACTCCCCTGCATTTGCTTCAACGCCTCAGGGGGCAGAGATGATCAAGTCAATCCAGCGGCTTCGAAAATTCGGAGTTTTTGAAGACTTTTCCAAGACAGCAGGCCTGTCCGATTTTGTCGATAAGAACATCATCTATGGCTGGAACTATTCCGGGAAAACGACTCTTTCACGATTGTTCGCGATGCTCACATCGAGGACGCTCAATGTCGACTTTGCCGGAGCAACTTTTTCCATTCTTGATCAGCAAAACCAATCTGTCACAGATGCCACGCTTAGCACCTGCACCAAAGTTGTCGAGGTGTTCAATTCTGACTTTGTCATATCAAATCTGAGTTGGACGGGAAGCGACTTTCAACCCATCTTGCTCTTGGGTGAAGACGCCGCCGAGGCGGAAAAAAAGATTGCCCCCCTCAACGACTACTTGTCACGCTGTCGCATCGGCTTTGCCGCCAAAAAGAAAGCGATAGCTGCGGTGGATGATGAGGTGGCTGAGGCTAAAACAGCCGGTGCCAAGCGCATCAAGACAAACCTTCAACTGGTGGATGCTTTTACCGCTGTTCACCTGACCAGTGAAGTCAGTGCACTTGGAGCAGACCTGTCTGCTTCACTGCTTACGGAATCTCAGTACGCCGACGACATAAAACTGGCTTTGACGGCCGAGAAGGACAAACTTAAGCCCGTTTCTCAACTGGTCCAGCCTCAGTTGACGTTGCCGACACTGTTGGCGGATGCGTTGACCGTTCTTGCAGCAAGGCCTGCATTCTCCAAGACCATTGACTACCTTCGCTCCAACAAAGCAGTTTCAGATTGGGTCGAGGATGGCTTGGCGTTGCACGTCGGTAAGGAAACCTGTGAGTTTTGTGGAAATGGCATTGCAGCCGACCGCATCGCTGAACTGCACGGCCACTTCTCGCAAGATCTCATCAACCACAAGGCTGCGGTTTCGGCATTGGTGACTCGTGTGGGCACAGCCACGTTGAAGCCGGCCAAGCTCGAAAAGAATGATTTTTCACCCAAGTTTGCTGGAGCCTTGGAGGCTCACAATGTTGAGCTGGCAAACGTTATTGAGGCCTACAACCGGGACCTTCAAAGTGTGTTGGCGGCGCTTCAGGACAAGCTTTCCAGCCCGTTTGACGAAGTCGATGCTCCACTGATTTTTCCATCGATTGCGCCATCGCTAGCCCAAACATACGAACGGGCCAATGCAACCATCAAGGACAACAATCAGATCAGCGACGACTTCTCGCAGGAGAAGAAGAAGGCTCTCCAGAGATTGAAGCGACACTTTGCTTCACAGTTTTCCACCGACGCAAAGCTCGCCGAGGCTGCCCAGGCCAAGATATTGCTTGGGCAGCATATGAACCGTTTTCAGGCCATGGGAGTTCGACTCAAGGATGACATCGCGGAGCTTTACGCCAGAATCGACCGTTCGCAAAAGGGGCGAGAACGTCTGAATGAGCGAATTGCGACGCTATTGGGCTCAGGAACCATCGAGATAACGGTAGTCAAAGTGGAAGACGCCGACCGCTTCCAACTGACCAGAAGGGGCGTTCCTGCCCGAAATTTGAGCGATGGAGAACGGACGGCTATTGCCTTTGCTTTCTTCCTGACCAAGCTTGAAGAGCACAAAGATCTTTCCCAGGTCATTGTCTACATCGACGACCCCATCTCAAGCTTGGACAGCAACCATGTTTTCCAAGTCTATTCGATGATTGAAAGTGCGTTTTTTAAGAGAGTGGCCGGACAGGGAGACAACGACGAATGGGTGACCGCGTGCAAGCAAATTTTCATCTCGACTCACAACTTTGAGTTTTTTGAGCTACTGAAGAAGCTTCCATGTAGTAAGAAAAAATCGGCCTATTTCATGGTTCGTCGCTTGTCGCCGACGACTTCGACCCTAGAGAATTTGCCGGCGTCGATGATGAAGTACACGTCTGAGTATCACTATCTCTTCAGCATCATTCACGCCTTCCATGCCAACCCTGACAAGGCAAACATTGAGCACCTGCTCTCCCTACCCAATGCTATGCGTAGATTTGTCGAGCTCTATACCTACATGAGGCTGCCTTGGCCAAACAGCACTGTAGACCAACGCGCTGAGGAGCTTTTTGGCAGGGAGAAGACTCACCGCATCACAAAGTTACTTCATCACTTTAGCCATCTCGAAAGTATCGAGAGGCTGGCGACCAACACGAACCTCATCGCGGACATTGAAGCTGTTGTTGAAGAAGTGATGACGCTAGTCAAGGAAGACAGGCCGCATTTCGACGCCCTCCAAAAATCTCTTCCGGTATAACCCTAGTATAGAGGGCGACCCGATTGTTTCGCTGGGGCCGCGCGATTGAAGCATCAGTCGTTCGAAGAATCCTGCTCGCGCGGATGAAACTGCCGATGCGCCGCCCGCAGATCATTGATCGTGACCCGGGTATAGATCATGGTGCTATCGATTGACACGTGCCCCAGCAGCTCCTGGATATGGCGAATCGACGCACCGGCCCGCAGCATATGCGTAGCACACGCATGGCGGAACGAATGCGTGGAGACCGGCTTGGTAAGTCCGGCCGCCAGACTGTGCCGCTGCACTACATCCGCGACTGTGCCTGGCTTCAAGCCCCGACCGCCCACGCCCAGGAACAGGTGGGCATCGTTGTTCGCACCGGGCCAGTCCTGTCGTATTCCCGCGAGATAGGTATCCAGCAGAGCACCGACGTTCGCACCAATCGGCACGGCGCGATCCTTGCCACCCTTCCCATCGCGCACGATCAGAAAGCCATGTTCGGTATCCACGTCGTCGACTCGCAGATGCGCAACCTCCGCCCGTCGAATACCACTGCTGTAGAGCACTTCCATAATCAGGCGATCCCGAAAGCCTAACGCCGTGTGCATGTCCGGCTGACTCAGCACACGCTGCACTTCGTCGTACTCCATGATCGCCTTGGGAAGATGGTGTGACGTGTGGGGAATGGGCACCCGCTTGGAAGGATCGGCCACCAGCCAGTCCTGATCGACCATCCAACGGCAGAACGTGCGCACATAGCACAGCAATCCGACCTGGAATCCCGGGCTTAAAAGAGTGCCCTTGGCTGTCAGCCGCCAGGACACGTCTTCGCGATAGCGCATCAGCGCCTCATGGTCGAGCTGTTCGATGTGCTCGATCTGCAACGTCGCCAGGAAGGCCACGAATCGACGCAGCCCATATTTGCAACAGCGCACGGTGGTGGGGCTACGCCCTTCGGCGATCAACGCATTGAGATGACGACGTACGGCATCGGTCAGCAACATGGCTTTGGACTCCCCGGGTGATAGCGCTCATGCGACGCTTTGACATCCATAGGAGCGACGCGGGTGTAGAGGACAGTGGTGGCCAGGAGCCGATGACCCAGCAGCTCCTGGATCGCACGTAGGTTGGCACCGGCACGCAGGAGATGCGTGGCACAACTGTGGCGAAGGACGTGTGGCGTCACCGTCTTGCGTACGTTGGCAATGGTCCGGCACTCGCGCAGCAACGCGCGCATCTGCGTCTTGCACAGGGCGCGTCCACCCACTGCGACAAACAGGGAACGCTCGAACGGCCGTAGCTTCACCAGACGCGGGCGCACCTCGTTCAAATAGACCGTGAGCCAGTGGACGGC
>Ga0302303_10002171_pt1 | contig 12087 bp, 7 predicted proteins | sample III_Palsa_E2_1_FD_194542 | JGI IMG/M metagenome (GOLD analysis project Ga0302303, IMG submission 194542) | Peat permafrost microbial communities from Stordalen Mire near Abisko, Sweden - III_Palsa_E2_1 | ecosystem: Environmental > Terrestrial > Soil > Palsa > Peat permafrost | place: Sweden... | reverse complement strand
GTCACGCCGATCCACGAGCACCATAGGTATACCGGTTTCCTGAACTCTGCGAATATCAGGCAGGGTATGCACAGATCCCTGGTGCCAGAGGACTACTCCGCGGATGCCTTCTTTTATAATGGAATCGAGCGCGTGTCGTTCCCGGCGAACTGTCTCCGAGCGTGTGTCCGCTCCGTTGTCGAAAACAACAAGATGGTAGGGCGCTTCTCTATTGATCAGAACCTGCAGCACACCGCGCTGTATGGCAGGCGACGCGGGATAGTGGGGAGTCTGCGGGGACAGTACTGCTAGAGACTGAACGGATGAACTGAGTTGGCGCGGATCCTTTATGCCGATCTCTATGTCGGGGCGTGCGCTGACGCGGGATCTGTGGCCAGGCTTGCGCGTAATCATCTCCCTGTCAGCGAGGGATGAAAGCGCCGCGCGAATAGTAGAGCGGTCGGCGCGGAATTCAGCGGCCAGTTCGCGCTCCGTGGGAAGCCACTCTCCCGGCAGGTACTCCCCTTTTTCGATCCTGTCGGCAAGGGCGCCGGCCAGCCTGTCGGCTGCCGGCAGTCTCAATAGATTGTTCGATTCAGGCATTGAAGGATCTTTCGGCCACCATACGTAATTACCGTCTAGCCTAAACTGAGCGCATTTAGGGCGCATCTGAACCATGCAGACGCAATCCAAAAAAAATCCAGACAGACGACTAGAGATAGTATATCCCAAATTCGCCCATCTAGCGAACTTATGGGGCCGAAGATGTTAAATTCATAATTCTCCTTCTGAAGAGCAGCACTAAATGGGACTGAACGTTACAGCATACTTGCTGCTTTCCGTGCCTGCCGCCATTCCAGGGTTAGCCGGGCAGTCCCCAAGCACGGGAGTTCCATTCTCGTTGCAGTCCGAGGCGTAAGCCACGGAACCAGGAGAAACGGAACCTGGATTAAACCATTTCGCATGTCCGTCACACAGCAGGAAGTTGGATCCATTCGTGTGTCGGGCTACGTTGCCACCCTGGCTTTCACCCCCCAGAGGTCCCGTAGTCTCCGTTCCGCCGCCGCCGCTGTTGGGCAGGAATGTGTACACGGAATTAGTACCGTTGCTCACACTCGACGTAATGGTGGGAACAAAGATATTGGGGATCTCATTCGGAGCGGTTATGTTCGCATAGATTCCCGAAACTTCGCTCAGTAATACTGTGTTCGCCGGAGATTGTTCCGCAGAAATAGTGTTTCCAACATGCGGGTCGGCCGGACTCCCGCTGGTGTCGGTCCGCAGAAGGCTAAGATTAGCGGCGTAGGAGACGGGGTATGCCGTCACGTTTGGCCGCACTGCAGGCGGTGTGGGATCGTCCGGGCAATCGTACACTCCCGTGCTCTTAACGTAGGGATAGATCTGGCCTGCCCAGCCATTTCCCAGCGAGGGAGACTCGTTCCCACCATCGACGGGCCATCTCTCATCATTGTCCTGAATGTATTGCGTGAACCCCAGACCAAGCTGCTTTTCGTTGGAGAGACAGCTCGTCTGGCGGGCCTTTTCTCGCACCTTGGCAAAAACGGGGAATAGGATGGCGGCAAGAATCGCAATAATTGCGATAACAACTAGCAACTCAATAAGTGTAAAAGCGGACCGATTACTCTTCTCAAACGTGTACATAAAGGTCTCCTTTAGCCTACATAACGAGACTCACTTGAAATCCATTAGAAATCCAAATGATAACCTAGAATATCACAATTTACCCTGACTGTCAAGGGATTTCTCCCGATGTCCGAAAATAAAATCCAAGAGACTATCCAAAATACTTGGGAGCAACAACTACGATCAATCCTGGAGGCCAGTGGTCTGAAGAGAGCTCGGGTTATCGAGATTCTTGGGGAGTAAGCAACGGTGAAATCAGGACTGCTACCTGTGGGGCTATGCTCAGGTGTGCATAGGCATAAGGATGAAGTCCGTCGGAGGAGTCTTTGCTATTCCAAAATCCGGCCGTAGATCCGTAAGTGACGTTAGCATTGTCGATCGCCTTGACTTCGGCCTGAAGATTAAGCGATTCATAACCTCCGAAGGGCTCCAACACCAGATGCCTGGTCCCGTTAAGTCCTGAGAAGGTGTTGGTTTTGCCGGCGTAGCCAATCCCACGTATGACGGCGGCTAACTCTGCGCCAATCGGTGCGTTTCCGTCGTTTGTTCCTTCGTTGTACACGACAAGGTCAGGAACCGGCGAGAATGACCTCTCTTGTCCCGACCAGAGGTAGTTGTAAGACAACGGCAGGGCAGGGACGTTGCCGCTTCCCCCTGTTTGCAGCCCGGTGGCGCCAAACCCCACCACACCGACTTCTGCATTTAAAAGCTGCCCAAGCTGGTAGGAATAGTCGCTCACACTATCGTTGCGGTCGGTGTCATCAGGGATTCCTTCGTATCCGTTCACTCGGACACCCTCGGTGATACTATCTCCATAGAGGAGAACTCTGTATTTGCGAGCAGCGGGTAAAGTTACGCCTGCGCCTGGGTCTAAGGTCAATCCCGTGAACTGGACCGCTGTCGTCTGATTGTCCCAGCGGTCTTTTGTTTCTGTTGTGGACTTGACGACAAACTCCAGCAAATGCGTTCTGGACGTAGTTGGGGACGGCAGTGTTAACATCCACGTTTGTGGGCCGGAAGCAGTCGGAATATACTCCTGCCAGGAACCGGTGTCTAGACGGGCCCAGCACTCCGAGTACGGTGTTGCCGCCCCAATATTTAGCCCAATGGCGCAGGCAGCCGTATTGTCTAACCGGATCCTGAAGTAGGCGCCGGCATTGATTGTTTTGGCCGCCTCGCCCGTGACCAGCCAGTTATAAGGCGAGTAAACAAAACTCGCACTATTGGGAGCGACATGTACACTGCCACCAGGGTTTTGACCTGGAGCCGCAAGTGCGGCAGACAACATAAGGGCGGCCAAAATCATGATCTCGGCTACTCTCCGCTTTGTTCTATGAGCTTGCCAATGAGGCCGGTCCAGCCGGTTTGGTGACTGGCGCCTACTCCGGCTCCGTTGTCCCCGTTGTAGTACTCGTAGAAATTAATCAGGTCTTTCCAGTGCGGATCGTTCTGGAAAGTTGGGTTGGTTCCATAGACCGGACGGTGTCCGTCCGCTCCTTTTAGCGAGGTTCTGATGAGCCGGCGAGAGAGTTCCGTGGCCACCTTGGACAGTGGGATAAGGTTGTCCGATCCGGTTGGGAAGACTACTTTATAGTGGCTTCCCAGGCAGTAGTCGAACTTTTGCAGGGCTTCGATCAGCAGATAGTTGAGGGGGAACCAGATGGGTCCGCGCCAGTTGGAATTGCCGCCAAAGAGGCCCGTACTCGATTCCGCGGGCTCGTAGTCCACCCGGTATTCCATGCCGTTGACGTTCATAATGAGGGGATGCTCGAGGTGGAAGCGTGAGACGGCGCGCAAGCCGTTGGGCGAGAGAAATTCGCTTTCATCGAGCGCCTTATGCAGGACAAGCTTAAGCCTGTCCGGATCGACAATGGAGAGCAGGATTCGATTTTGACCGCGGTTCACCTGGAAGTCGGCTACATTCTGGCAAAGATCGGGTCGGTTCTCGACAAACCATTCCAGGCGTGACTTAAATTCCGGCATCCGGTCCAAAATTTCCTGATCGATTGTCTCGACCGCCAGGATGGGGATCAGGCCGACCATGGAGCGCACTTTAAGAAACTGGTGAGTCCCATCAGGGCGGTGCAGGACGTCGTAGTAGAAATTGTCCGTCTCATCCCAGAGGTCCAGATCGTGTTCGCTGAAGTTGTTCATGGCGTGGGCGATATAGACGAAGTGTTCAAAGAACTTCGTGGCCATATCTTCGTAGGACGGGTCTTCTCTGGTTAACTCAATGGCGATACTGAGCATGTTCAGGCAGAACATGCCCATCCAGCTGGTGCCGTCGGATTGCTCCAGGTGTCCGCCGGTTGGAAGAGGCTGGCTGCGGTCGAAGAGGCCTATGTTGTCCAGTCCAAGGAAGCCGCCCTGGAACACATTCTTGCCCTCTTCGTCCTTGCGGTTAACCCACCATGTGAAGTTTAGAAGCAGTTTGTGGAAGATCTTCTCCAGAAAGACTCGGTCTCCCTTACCGTTGATACGCCGGTCTATCTGGTAGACGCGCAGCGCGGACCAGGCCTGGACTGGTGGATTCACATCGCCGAAGGCCCATTCGTAGGCGGGAAGCTGGCCGCTCGGGTGCTGGTACCATTCATGATGGAGCAGGGTGAGCTGCTCCTTTGCAAACGCAGGATCGACCACCGCGATGGGGATACAGTGGAAGGCAAGGTCCCAGGCTGCGAACCATGGGTATTCCCATTTGTCCGGCATGGAGATGACGTCGGCGGCGTTCAGATGGCTCCAATCGTGGTTTCTGCCCTGCTTATGCCCTTCAGGCGGAGGAGGATTTCCGGCGTCGCCTTTCAGCCACCAGAAGACGTCGTATCGGTAGAACTGCTTGGACCACAGGAGGCCGGCAAAAGCCTGACGCTGTACGTTGCGTGCGTCTGCAGAGAGTGTTGGAGAGCCGATCGCGCTGTAAAACTCGTCGGCCTCGGCAATTCGTTCAGCAAATACGGCGTCGAAGGCCTCGGGCTCAAGGGCTGCGGCTTCCGGAACGCCTGGTGTGAGACGAAGGGTAATTACAGCCTGCTGGCCACCTTCAACCGTCACTTTGTAATGGGCTGCCGCCTTGGTGCCTTGCCCGTCCGGGCAAATGGCGCCGATAGAACCGTGTATGACGTGTTCGTGGAAGGCGTCCTTGACGTGCTCGACCGGGTTTTCAGAAACCCCGTAAAGACGCTTCTGGTTGGTCTCATTTTCTGTAAAGAGGAGTTCCGGAGAGCCTGAACAAAGAAGATGGCGTGGCTTGATTTCAGGATGCTCGATCTCAATACCTGTGACACCGACTAATTCTTTTTCGGCGGAAAGCTTGCCCTTTTCACTGCGATACCCCAGGGTCCAGGTGTTTCGGAACCAGAGTGTGGGCAATATGTCGAGGGTCGCTGCGTCGGGACCGCGGTTTGCCGCCGTAATCCGGATTAGAATATCGTCGGGCGAGGCCTTGGCGTATTCCACGAAAACATCCCAGTAGCGGTTTTCGTTGAATACTCCCGTATCGATGAGCTCGTATTCCGGGTCGTGTTTGGTTCTGTTCCGGTTTGTGACGACCAGGTCCTCGTAGGGAAAGGCCTTCTGAGGATACTTGTACAGCATCTTCATGTAGGAGTGCGTGGGAGTACTGTCGAGGTAGAAGTAGTATTCCTTAACGTCTTCTCCGTGGTTGCCTTCTGGGCCGCCCAAGCCAAAGATCCGCTCCTTAAGAATAGGGTCGACGCCATTCCAGAGTGCAAGTGCGAAGCAGATCTTTTGCTTGCTGTCGCAAATCCCAGCAATGCCGTCTTCCCCCCAGCGATAGGCTTTAGACCGGGCCCAGTCGTGTGGAAGGAAATCCCACGCGCTGCCGCTGTCGGAATAGTCCTCACGGACGGTTCCCCAGGAGCGCTCCGAAACATAAGGCCCCCACCGTCGCCAATCGTTGGCCTCACCCGATGCCTGCGATAGGCGCTCACGCTCTATACCTGTAGTAGTCATGAGAGGTTTATTCATTTTAAGATGGCCTCATTCCTGCAAAAATGTAGTTTTCTTGTTTACTGAGCGCTATTCAACATCAATTTTCAAACTACTTTGTGAAATAAAGTAATAAAGTCTCAGATTCAATTGACTCGACACATGGGACTAGGTATTATAAATTATCAGCGTCCGCGTTCTAGAAGGTAAATGGTCCGATGGAGAGCCACTATTCTGTGCTCAACGGCATTAACAGTCCCGATGATGTTAAGCGCCTTAATAACGAACAGCTCCGAACTCTCGCAACCGAAGTTCGAGAGTATCTGACGGAATGTGTTGCCAAAACGGGCGGCCATCTTGCCCCTTCCATTGGTGTCGTCGAGCTTTCGATAGCACTGCACAAAGTGTACGATGTTCCCCGTGATAAAATCATTTGGGACGTAGGTCATCAGGGATACGTCCATAAAATTCTGACAGGGCGACGCGAGCAACTTCCCACTATTCGGCAATATGGCGGCCTTTCCGGATTTCTTCGGATTGAGGAATCTCCGTACGATTTATACGGGGCGGGCCATGCTTCTACTTCAGTCTCCGCGGCGATGGGCTTTGCCAAGGCGCGCGACTTCCGAGGCGGCTCCGAATCGGTGGCTGCACTGATCGGCGACGGCGCGCTTACGGGCGGACTGGCTCTTGAAGGGCTGAACAATGCGGCGGACGATGGGACTAATATCACCATCATTCTCAACGACAACGAGATGTCGATTGCGGAGAATGTCGGCGCGCTCGCAACCTACCTGGCTAAGCTTCGCATGCAGCCGATGTATCAGTCGGCAGAATTCACAGCACGCGGAATGCTGGCCGGACTGCCGATGGGCAGCGGCATTTTCACCAAGGCGGCTATTGCCGTAAAGCGCACAGTCACCCACTTTGCCACTCCCGCACACACCGGAATTCTTTTCGAGGAGATGGGCTTCAACTACATCGGCCCGGTCGACGGACACAATCTGGAAGGCCTGATCGACCTCTTTAACCACGTCAAGCAGCTTAAGGGACCGGTCCTTGTCCATATACTGACGGTCAAGGGCAAAGGCATCCCCTACGCGGAAGCCGATTCGCGGACTTATCATGGTCTTTCCCAGTTCAGTCCAGACGATGGAAAGATGGAGAAGAAGGCGGCCGGAGTAACGTACACGAATGCCTTTTCGGACACCCTGATCGATCTGGCCGAGACCGATGATAAGATTGTTGCGATTACCGCAGCGATGCCCGATGGCACCGGACTGACCAAGTTTGCCAAGCTGCACCCGGAGCGGTTTTTCGATGTAGGCATTGCCGAACAGCATGCCGTTACCTTTGCCGCGGGCCTGGCCACGCAGGATATCAAGCCCGTGGTAGCGATCTACTCCACATTCCTGCAGCGCGCCTACGATCAGATCATTCACGACGTTGCTTTACAAAATCTTCCCGTGCGCTTCTTTTTGGACCGCGGTGGTTTGGTCGGTGACGACGGCGGCACACACCACGGCGTGTTTGACATTGCCTACCTGCGGCTGATCCCAAATATGGTGATCATGGCTCCCTACAACACCGACGAAATGCGTGCGATGACTCGCTTTGCGCTCGACTTCACGGATGGACCGATTGCTGTGCGTTATCCGAGGGGTTCGTCCAATATTCCGACTCCAGAATCTGAAAATCCGATTGAGCTTGGAAAATCTGAAGTTCTTTTGCAGGGCAAAGACGTCACCCTAATAGGACTGGGCGCCGGGGTAGAGATCGCCCTGGACGCCTATAAGCTGCTGGAAGCTGCGGGAGTTTCTGCGACTGTGATCAATGCACGGTTCTGCAAGCCTCTGGATTCCGAGACTATTCTCGCGGCGGCGCGGCAGTCGCGTGCGGTGATCACTATCGAAGACGGAACGGTACAGGGCGGATTCGGCACCGGCGTTCTTGAGCTTCTGGCGGACAATGGAGTTGCGGTTCCTCTAGCGCGTATCGGCATTCCCGACTACTTTGTGGAACACGGAACCATACCAATTTTACGAGAGATCATCGGCCTGACGGCAAAGGATGTAACGAACAAGGCACTCTCCCTGATCGGCGTCACTGCTGTTAAACCCTCGAAAAACGGCGCAAATGGCAGCAACGGGCATCTAGACCAGGAGTCGTCCCTTTCACCATCCGAATCCATTCCCGCAGTTGCCAAAGCGTAAAGCGCACGTCCGGGTGCCGGATCGCGTGCCACTCCGGTAGCCCTGGAGCGGAGTGTCTTTAACCCATCGAAACCACCCACAAAAGTGGCATGGTTTCCAGCCCTGGGGTAACCATGGGGCCGCATGCACAAGATTGCGTTTTAGGACATGGTTGCTCCAGGGCTAGAAACCATGCCACCCAGATTGGCAAGAACTGCCCGACGGTTTATCCGACCTTAAATACCATGGCTCGAAAAACACGAATTATCTCTTCCCCTGCCCCGACCACACCGTTCCCACATTTATTCGGCTATCTGGCAGTCTCCGTGCTCTGCCTTGCCGCGGGCACGGGCCTCGGCTACAAATTAGCTTCGTATAAAACCGTTCCTGCCGCCACGGTGTCCGCCAGCCCGGACCAGGTTAATCTGGACCGCAGTGTAGGAAATGCGGCGTTCGACCAAAAGAACTGGCCCGCAGCGATAGAGGGATACAGCACGGCTATTGCCGCCGGCGCAAACGACCCCGACATCTATACAGACCTAGGAACGGCGTATCGGTTCAACAATCAGCCTCAGCTTGCGCTTCAGGAATATCAGACCGCACAGGCCAAGTGGCCAGCCCACGAGAACAGCTTGTTCAACCAGGGAGGTGTCTACGCCTTCTCGCTGAATGAACCGGACCAGGCTATAAAATCCTGGCAGTCCTACCTCTTAAAATTCCCCAACGGTACGCATGCTACGGAGGCGGAGCAGCTTATTACGGATGTGAAGGCTCATTCCACAGCGAAGCCGTAATCCTTATTCCCGAAGCATTAACAATGCAGCGGCCCTACAATTGGACGCTAGCGGACTACAACAACACCGGCAATATCTCTATCTATTCCAGGCAGATTAATGATAGTGTTCGTCCCCTGCCGTCTAAGATCTGGAGCACGCAGTTCCTCGCCCTTCCACGGATCCCAGAGGTGAACTTCGGCTTTGCCTCCAGGAAGGCCGCTCAGAACAAGCGACGCGCTGGCTGGAGAGTTAGTCTCACGATCTCGGTTGTAGGCCCAGAAAACGACGCTACGGCCATTCTGTTTGGCTAGCACACCCACAGCCGGGGCGTAATTTGTGATGGTTATCCTACGGAGAGTAAACCAGTCGCTGCCTGTGTTGAAAAGTTCGACGCTGTGTGCGCCGGCCGGGACGTCAATAGACAGCTCTTTTCTTACGTCGGTATTTTTGCCCGACGGAGGGAAATCCATCTCAACGGGATTTGCGCCGTCCACGGTAAGCCTGGGATGAGATCCGCCTGCGCTGGTCGAGTTGATGCTGACTATGAACTTACAGGGTGACTGAGCATTCAAGTCAAACTTGATCGATTTGGCCAGCATGTCTCTGTGGCTATTGCCTTGAATAAAGTACGACAATCCGGAAAGGTCGGGCATGGTCCCATCTGAGGAGACTGGAACATCGAATCTTGTATTTGGGGCCCATCCGCCGGGAGGAGTAAAGGTGAGATTCGTCCGCGCCCCTGTAGAAGTTACTTTAGGCCTTACCGAGGTAAACCCGGTAAGGGCATCTATATTAAACGCATGTACGAACGACGTCGCGCTTTTGAACTGCGGCCACCAGTTATTCTTCAGGGTTTCGTCCCAGAACCAGAACTGCCCCTGTCCCGCGACCGGAGCCATAATGCTCGACCAAATACCGTCGTGAAGGAAGGACACCGGCATAGTCCCAGAATTTCCCTGTGGCCCCCACTCCCCGACAAAGACCGGCACGCTGGTTCCTGCGGCACTCAGTGAACTGAAATAAGACGTAATGTCGGGCGTGTAGATATGGATCTGATCGTAGTCCAGACCAATTCCGGCAAGGGGTGTACCCGGATCGCTGTTGCTTGTGGTGATCAGGTGATGGTCCACATCGATGCTGCGCAGGGTGGACGCCATCTCTTTGTGCCAGTTGACCACGTCATCGAAGTGGTTGTCGGCTTCCCGGATGTTCTGCACTTCGTTAAAGAGCTCGAAGCTCAATAGGTGTGTGGAATAACCCCAGCGCGCCACGATATACCGGTATTTGGCGCGGGTTAACTTCCGGGCCTCCGGATCTGTAAAGAAATCGTCCGGGTTCTGCAGAAAGCCTCCGTTCTTGACGTTGAACGGATTATCGTTCCAGTTTGGATCGACTTTTGCTGTGTACTGGCCGTGGTGCTGCAAGGTCATCTGGATATAGACGCCGTTTGCGGCAGCAGCGTCAAATATGGCGTCCCATCGGCGGGCTGCATCGAGTGAGTACTGCCCGATCGGCGGATTCTTGCTCTTGTCCGACGTCCATTCCAAGGCTTTATCATCCCAGTACGTCATCCAGACCCGAGCCCAGTTCATGTGCGCGGCACCTAGATCACCGAGCATTACCGGATAGGACGGAACGCTTCCGCCGGACCAGGCCAGATCGATTCCCTGCGGGTAGTAGGGTTGGCCGTTGTCAAAGATAAAGTGCTGTGGATGCACGGCGTCGACTCGAATGAAGCCAGGGTCACGCGAAGGGATGCAGCGAAACTGCGCGGCTGTAAGATCGCCGGGATTGGGGATTGGATTGCCACTGCGCAGGATCTGCAGCGTGTAGACGCCGAGTTGGGTCGGAGCGAAGCGTACTCGCCATCGGTCCCCATCCCAAAATGCCGGCACAACGATTCGCTTTTTGTAGGGATCGCGAAACGCGGCTTCGATATCGTTCTGATCCGGATCGTAGGGATTTCCGGTCTGGTTTGACAGAGTGAACGAGGCCTCGAATTTGGCATATTTTGGAACGGTGAGTGAGGCCGCAATGGATTGAGAACTCACGAGGATAGCGAGCAATATTGTAGCAAAAGAGAGCTTCATGTGTGGATTCCAATGTGGGAGGGCAGCCTGAGGGGATACCACTGGAGCGGTTGCCGTTACGTGGAGGTATTCATTTTACAGGGATAGTTTACAGCACGACTGCCGTACTATCAGGGATACAGGAACTTCGATAGTGACCGGAGGCATGGCATCCGGAGAGCTGTCGTGCGCCTGCAGGCGGGCCTGCAGCCGGCTAACTCCGAGACGGCCCATGAGTTCCTTGTTGACACGGACGGTAGTCAGAGGCGGCCACAATTGAGCGCTGAGGTCGATATCGTCGAAACCGACCACGCTCAGTTCGCTGGGAACATGAATGTCGAGTTCGCGGCAAGCCTGAAGCACGTGGGAGGCCGACATGTCATTGGAAGTAACGATGGCCGTTGGGCGGTTGGGTCTGGCTAAGTATTCGGCAATAGCCTGTACTGGGAAGCTCCTATGATCGATTCGCAAAACCAGGCTTGGATTTACCGTTAGACCTGCATCAAAGTGCGTACAAACAAACCCATGCAGTCTGTCCTGGAATGTGGGAGCGTTTGTGTCATCTGTAATAAAGCCAATTCTGCTATGCCCGAGACCAAAAAGATATTTGGTAGCCTCTACAGTACCGGCAAACCCGTCGGAAACGATGCAGTCATGTCTGCCTGTGGAATCGCGGTTGTCTACAAGTACGATTTCCGGAACATGCTCTAGAAAAGACGAGAGGACGGCAGGGTCTGCTGTGCCGACAAGCAGCATTCCCGCCACGGTTCTGTCGCGTATCATTTTGGGAAGTTCGATTTGCATCGCATGGCGATCGGTCGTGTGCAGGAGCAAGTGCATCCCAAGGCTTGCAGCTTCAATCTGTGCGCCAGCCATGATCTGTGCATAGAATGCATTGCTGGTAATCGTGTCTCCGGACGCGTAGGAGAAAAACTGAAATCCAATGAACGTTTCCTGAGTGCTTGCCTGGCTGGCCTGCTGCAGGCCATTGTCTCCTTTAGACAGACGCAGCCGATTTTGAACTCTGGCTCGGTTTGGCAGATAATTCAAGCGCTTTGCTGCTTCTACAACCCGCTTGTGAGTCTGCTCGCTGAGCAGGCCTGGCGTATTAAAAGTTCTAGAAACAGTAGCTGTAGATACGCCTGCTTCTCTGGCTACATCGTGAATACTGGACATGCTTCAATCCTAGCACAATTCTGAAAGTGTGTCAAGGTGACACTGTAATTTTCATGAAATAAACTACAGCACAGGCCTACTCTTACTTCCCAAATTAGCACATTTGTGCTTCTATCACTCTAAGATGGGAAGGACATTCTCGATCCCATCCGTTTCATTCAATTTACATTTTGTCTCACGCTGGTTAACTTTGCGCAGTAGACAAGTGATGTCAAATACAAGAAGAGCCGCAGGCGTGTCGCACTGCGGCTCTTAAAAGAACTTAATGACCTACTGAGTCTTTGCCTGACCTGCGTTGGGCGG
>Ga0302303_10002169_pt1 | contig 12093 bp, 7 predicted proteins | sample III_Palsa_E2_1_FD_194542 | JGI IMG/M metagenome (GOLD analysis project Ga0302303, IMG submission 194542) | Peat permafrost microbial communities from Stordalen Mire near Abisko, Sweden - III_Palsa_E2_1 | ecosystem: Environmental > Terrestrial > Soil > Palsa > Peat permafrost | place: Sweden... | reverse complement strand
CCCAATAAGCGGAAACAACCACGCACACACTACTCCAGCCAGACCGACTTCGTATCGCCGAGAAGATTACCCAATAGACCGACAATCTCCCTGCCTGTGACAACGTTGATGTGGGGCTCGAAGCGCCGCTCGCGACCGTTTGCTTCAGTAATGTGAAAGACTACTCTCCCGTCGCCCTTGTAGCGAATCAGGGATTGATGCAGGCTGGAAAGTTTGTCCTGCATATTCGGCTTGATACGGATGTGCAGCGAAGCGACAGATTGATTGGCGCTGGCTGCTTCCTGAACGGCTGCGGAATCCGCAATTGCGGCGATAAGCTGGATTTTGTTGGCCTGTATCTCGACGTTTGCCGCAGGGACAACGGCTTCTTCGTCGGAAACCATGTTCTTGGTGATCTGGTCTCGGTGTGACGTCTTCCCCTGAATGATTACCACGGTATCCACTTCCGGAGGGGTCGTCATTTCCGCGGCAGCTTTTGGGAAAACGGTGACTGAAATGGAGCCTGTTTTATCTTCCAACGTGAGGCTGTACATCAGCTTGTTCTCGGCTTTTGTGTAGCGAGGCTTCACCAATGTCAATACACCGGCCATGGTGACCTGTTCGCGGTCAGGAAGAGTTCGGCATTCGGCTACCGTTCGAATATCCTGGCTTCTAAGACTGGGCAGGTACTGATCTAGTGGATGTTCGCTGAGATAGAAGCCGAACATCTCCTTTTCCATCGCGGTGATCTCTGAAGAATGGGGCGGCGGGACATCGGGCAGAGGCGGCGCGGCGCTTTGCGCGTCCGCTTCATCACCGTCCATGTCGAACATATTGCCCTGGCCTACCCGCTTGTTCTTGGCCTCGACACTGGCGCTGGTAAACGCGGCGTCCAGGCCCAAAAGCAGCTTCGAGCGGTTTGTGTCGAAGCACGCCAGGGCGCCTGCCTTAATCAAGCCTTCAATATTGCTTCTGGACGATAGTCCTCTTGCCTGCACTCGGGCGCAGAAATCGTAGAGGCTGGTGAATGGACCTTCGGACCGTGCCGCCAGGATCGCCTCCACAGGGGCCTTGCCGATGGACTTGATGGCCGTCAGTCCGAACCGGATATTGTCGCCTTCAATGGCAAACTCGGGCATGCTTTTGTTGACGTCCGGAGGCAAAATCTCAATAGTCTTGCCGGGACTGGTCGGCGTGCGTTTGGCGTCTTCGATGAACGCTGTCAGCTTTTCTGTGTCGCCCGCCTGGGTCGCCATAAGGGCGGAAAAATACTCGACGGGATAGTTTGCCTTCAAATAGGCAGTTTGGTAGGCGATCATGGCGTAGCAGAAGGCGTGCGCTTTGTTGAAGGCGTAACCGGCAAACGGTTCGATCAGGTCGAAAATCTCTTCCGCCTGCTTGACGTCTACCAGGCCCTTCTTTACAGCGCCGTTCAGGAAGTTCTCGCGCTGCTGGACCATCTCCTTGAGTACTTTCTTACCCATGGCTTTGCGCAGGATGTCTGCCTGCCCGAGTGAGAAACCCGCGATAGCCTGCACGATACGAAGCACCTGATCCTGGTAGACGATGATGCCGTAGCTCTCCGCAAGGATGGGCTCAAGCGCGGGGTGCATGTACTCGATCTCGTCCATGCCGTGTTTGCAGCGGATGTACTTCGGGATCTGCGCCATGGGACCCGGCCGGTACAGCGCAACCATGGCGGCGACTTCAGCAACGGTATTGGGACGCAGTTCGGCGATATAACGCCGCATCTGCGTTCCTTCCAACTGGAACACACCGGAGCAGTCTCCGCGGCCAAGGAGCTCGTAGGTCTTTCGATCGTCGAGCGGCAAGTTTAAGACATTGATGTCCAAGCCGCAGCTATTCTTGACGTTCTTTACTGCCTTCGAAAGAATGGTCAGGTTGGCCAGACCGAGGAAGTCCATCTTGAGCAGGCCGATTTTCTCAAGCATGCCCGCGGGATACTGCGTGACATAACCGATCCCGTCGTCGGATTTCTGCAGCGGCGTATGCTCGATCAGCGGTTCGGCGGAAATGATGATGGCGGCGGCGTGGACGCTGTCGTGACGGGTTAACCCTTCCAACCTCTTGGCCGTATCGATCAGTTCCCTGGCCATCGGGTTTGTGTCGTACGCAGCCTTGAACTCCGGATTGAGCTCCATGGCCTTGTCGATCTTTACGCCAACGGGAATCGTGGGGATCATCTTACAGAGACGGTCAATGTCGGCAGGCGCCATTTTGTTCATGGCGCGGCCGCAGTCTCGGATGGCTCCGCGGGCTGCCATGGTCCCGAACGTTGCCACCTGAGCGACATAATCGCGGCCGTACTTGGTTACGACGTAGTCGATGACATCCTGACGCCGCGAGTCCTCGAAGTCCATATCGATATCGGGCATGGACAGGCGTTCCGGGTTCAAGAACCGTTCGAAAGTGAGGCCGTACTGAATGGGGTCTATATCTGTAATGTCTACACAATAGGAGGTCATTGAGCCGGCGGCCGAGCCTCGGACACCGTAGAAGATGCCTTCTTTACGTGCGAAATTGGCGAAGTCGCGCACGATCAGGAAGTACTGGCCGAAACCCGTCTGTTCGATGACGTCGAGTTCGAAGCGCAGGCGCTCTTCGTGCTCTTCCGTGATTACTGAATAGCGCCTTCGCATGCCGTCGAATGCTATCTTTTGCAGATAGGCCTGGGCATTCATGTTTTCCGGAAGCTTTTCCGGGACAGGCATGCCGAGACGCCCAAACTCCAGATTAAGGTCGCAGCGGTCCGCGATCTCGCGTGTCCGCGCCAGAGCATCCGGATAGTCCTTGAAGACCTGGAACATCTCATCCTGCGACTTCATAAAGAACTGCTGAGATCCGTAGTTCATCTTCTTCGGGTCGTCCATGGTCGTGCTGGTCTGGACACAAAGAAGGACCTGGTGCGGGTCGGCGTCGGTATCGTTGAGATAGTGGACGTCGTTGGTCGCCACCATGGGGATTTTGAGCTCGCGGCTCATCTTGATAAGCTGTTCGTTGACAATGCGCTGCTTCTCGAGAGTATGGTCCTGCAGCTCGAGGTAGTAGCGGTCGCCAAAAAGCTCACGGAACTCGCAGGCGGAGCGCAGGGCCTTTTCGTAATTGCCGTCCATTAGGTGTTCGGGAACTTCCCCGCCGAGGCAGGCTGAAAGGCAGATCAGGCCTTCGCTGTATTGAAAGAGCAGTTCTTTGTCGATGCGGGGCTTGTAGTAAAACCCTTCCAGTGAGGCAAAGGAGACCAGCTTGAGCAGGTTTCTGTAGCCGACCTCATTCATGGCGAGAAGAACGAGGTGCTGAGAGTCGTCCAGACGCTTACTTTCGCGCTGCTGACGGGATCTTGTAGCCACGTAGACTTCACAGCCGACGAGCGGCTTGATTCCTTTTGCCTTGCATTTCTGATAGAACTCCATGGAGCCGTACATGACCCCGTGGTCGGTAAGGCCGATGGCCGGCATATTTAGATCGACAGCCTTCTGTACGAGATCACCGATTCTGCAGGCTCCATCAAGAAGGCTGTATTCCGAGTGTAAGTGTAAATGAACGAAATCTGGGGACGCCATTAGGCTCTTTCTGGACTGGCTGCTGCCAGGGTATGAAACATAAAATAGACCATCGTGCGGTTAACACGCATCAGCCAGGCGGCAAGCGAGGGAGTTCCTTCATTCTAGCAAATCCGTGTGAACTTTGTCAAAGAAAATCTCGTTTAAAAACAAGGATGGGCGGATCGTCGTTTCAGGAGCAATTAAGGTTATACTGGAATGACGGCTTTTAGTATTTCCTAAGAAAATACGCTGTAACAATTGTCGATTGCTGTTGTCAGAACTATTATTCTGAATCCACTTGAAGGTATCGGTGACCACGCGTGTCTAACGATCCAAATAACCTGCCAGGAATGCCAATGTCGGGGACAACCCTAACCACCTACGCCGATGAGCTGCTGGATTCTAAGTCCGGTTCTCGGATACTGCAGCGCCCATTAGCCGAAGAAGATGCCGATGCCTTACTCGCCCGTCGCAGCCGCGAGGGTGATGTAGAAGCTTTTGGACGCCTTGTCACTCTTTACGAGCGGCGGGTGGCGGCCCTTGTCGGCCGAATTCTGGGGGCAACTGCGTCTTCGGATGACGTGGACGACACCGTGCAGGACATCTTCGTTCAGGCATGGCGAGCCCTGCCGCGCTTCCGGGGCGACTCTCGCTTTTCCACATGGCTTTACCGCATCGCCACGAATATGGCGATCAAGCAGTGGCATAAGCGCAAGCGCACCCGCCATATCGTCGCGGAAGAGGACCTCTCCGAGACTGAGCGCGCCGGTCTGGCAGATCCCTCTCTAAGCCCGCACGACAAAGCGGAGGCCATGGCTCAAAACCGGGCGTTGATGGATGCCGTGGATAGACTTCCGGAGAAACATCGTTCGGTAGTTTTACTGCACTACTTTGAAGACTGTTCGTGTGAGGAAATTGCCTCTATTCTGGAGTGCTCGGTAGGAACCGTTTGGTCGCGTCTGCACTACGCATGTCGTAAGCTTCGATGCTCCCTGGACTGGCCCGATCCGATCAACTAACAATGTTGCACAGACAATTCGACAAACTACTCATTCCCTACCTTGAAGGTTCGCTCGATTCGCACCGGCGTGAAATGCTGGAGGAAGCTATCGCGAACGACAGCTGTCTGGCTGAAGAGGTTGAGGAGATGCGGCGGCTTAAGTACCAGTTGCAGCGTTCAGCGGCAAACTTCTCGAGCGCCTCCTCCAACAAATCCGCATGGCCGGGAATACAGGCTCGCATTCAGACATCCCGCACTCCGATTTTCAGGACGTCGTCCTTTTGGGGATTTGGTCTGACTATGGGCGCGGCGGCGGCCCTGGTGGTCTGCTTTGGAATGCCGCAGATAGCGCGGTTGGGCGGCACAAATGTGGCGTCGACAAATATTGGCAACTCCTCGCTTAATCCGATCCAGACAGCGATAAAGAGCCCATTTTTCGCACCGGCAGACGCGAGCGCTAATATCGCCGAGTCTAACCTGGCTCCCACGCAATTTGATGCTTTTGCTGCAGGCGGAAATCATCCGGACAATGCCACACCCGCTTATATTAGCGTTCCGAATGTACCTGCTGTCACAGATCAAAGCCAGAAGGCTGGAAACCAGGTGCAGCAGCCTGACGCGGACATGTCGCACGATAGTCCGATTCACTTGTCGTTGGTGAGCCTGGCGCCGTACAAGATGGCTTTTGTCGAGCCCAATACCGAAAGCGCGCCCAGCCCGCCTATTCCTGTCCAGAACACGCCTGTGGCGCCTGCTGTAAAGCCGTCTATTGTGTCTGCTGTATCGGGATCGATTACGCTTCCCTCCAATGCTCCAGCAACACAGGCGGCTCCCAGTCAGTCTACGGCAACGCTTGATGACATTGCCCCCGCGTCGACCATTCGATTGGCCACCATGTCGACTCCAACGAGCACTGCAAACGCGGTGAATGGAGATTCGCCTCTTATTGTTCAGCTCCGCGCCGTGGACACCCAGGCGGCCTCGGATGCGGCAAGCGGGGCTCAGTCCCGTGCGCTTGCCCGCTGGCAGTCCGTGCTGCAGGCGACATCGTCGAGCGCTGTTTTCGGCGACGATTCCGCACAGCTGCTGTCTATGCAAAGCCTGGAAGACATTCAGGCGGCAGGCATGCTCAGCGCAATGCGCCAGGAACTCGAACAGTGGCAGGAGCAGGATCCAAATAACATTGGCGTCCGACGCATGCTTGCAGCCCTGTACAGCGTACAGGGAGAGTCTTCCCTTGCTCTGGATCAACGCCGAAAGGCCGCAGCTCTGTCCACCGCCATCGGAGAAGACTGGTTCCAGCTCGGCTTAAGTGAAGAGCAAGCCGGAAATCTGAACTCCGCCAATGTAGACTACAACAAGGCCCTGCAATGCGGCGATCTAAGTAACGCCATGCACGCCAACTTCGTACGGCAGCGATTACCCCAGAGCGATTCGTAGACTTCGAATAGTGGGCGTCTTGCTCCCTCGCCACCGTTGCACGTTTTCAATATCTCTCCACGTATTGACTTGCCAGATTTTTGACAATTAACGGGCGCAGAATCACATCCCACCTACTCAATTCACCATAGACAATCTTCGAGTATAATCTGAATCAGAAACTGCTTTGTCCATTTGAGTGACGGCATAAGATTGGTGGCGACGATTTGTACGTAACCAGACTCGAAATCAAAAACTTTAAGTGCTTTGAGGAAACAGCGTTTGAGCTGAATTACCCGGGGCGTGAGTCTTCAGCGGAGCACGCTACGCCAACGCATCTCCAAAACGTAAACCTCTTTCTCGGCGGGAATGGCTCGGGTAAGTCCTCGGTATTTAAAGCTTTGGTTCTAGCCATACTATCACCGGTTTTGACATCCAGTGGGCTCGTGGTAGAATACTTTGTTCGGCGTCCAGCCCCAAAGGGCAACCTGACGATGGATCATTTTGATATATCCGTTATACACGCCGACCTACAAATGAGTGGTTACGAACTTGGCCCACACGATCATGTTGTCCGATATGAAAAGTCTGGAGTCTCGATTTCAAGAACCTATGATATCGAGACAGTCAGCCCATCGACCAGTTATCTAGCCGATAGTCAAGGTACACTTTCCTCCAATAGTTCACCAGGATATTTCATTGTTGGCTATGGGGCCAATCGGCGATCAGAGAGGCCTGAAGGATATAGTGAAAAAGCTCGCTCGCCGCGCTATCAGCGAGTTGCTGGGCTATTTGAGGAGCATGTCGGCCTTGCTCCCTTTACTTATGCCTATCTTCAGCTTAAGGATCGGGGTTGGCTTGATGAGGCCCGAAGCATACTCAACTCACTGCTGCCAGATGGACTTGATCTCACTGAGGAAACTGACAACCAGAATAGGCCACTCTTTGCGTGGAAGGAATTAAAGCTTCCATTTAATGCTTTGTCGGATGGTTATCGCGCATTCATATCCTGGGTTTGGGACCTTCTTTTGCAGCTTGCATCGGTTCATCCTGCAGATTCCGATCTCAAACTAACAGATCTAACAGGGGTTGTCGTAGTCGACGAAGTCGACCTGCTTTTACATCCTGAGTGGCAGCGTCATGTCATTCAGCAGGTAGCAACTGCGCTTCCAAATCTTCAATTTATGTTCTCTTCACACAGTCCATTAGTTGCCGGAACACTTGAACCCTCAAATATTTTCGTTTTGGATGGCGACAAAGTCGAGCAGTATCAGGAAAATATCTATGGCTTAACGGCTAACCAGGTATTGACGAGCTCCTACTTTGGACTGAGTTCTACTCGAGCGCCTGGAACCGGCACCCTTACGGATCTTGCTAAACTTACTCTTGGATTACAAGATGATCAATCTCTAATATCGCAAGCGGATCCAAACGATCCAATTCCAACATTGTCTGCAAGTACGCGAAACATTTTCAAAGGTGTAGCTGCTAGGGAGATTGCGGATAAGCCGGGTGTAAGGAAACGAACCCCTTCCGCAAGCCATGGGAAGCGTCCTAATACTTGATCCGATATCCCAAAGGTTTAGAGGATATCGAAAAGACACAGATCCTACCAGTCTCATCTCCTTTAACGGAGCCAAAGCTATTCCTAAATACACTGAGTTCCAAGATACAGCCCTCTACCTGCAAGCAAACATCATTATCGACTTCTTCAAGCTTAACCGAGACGGCCTTCAGCGCAAGCGGGCCGATTGGCTATATAAAGCCATCTGGCAGGCTGTAAAGTTAGCCGATCTTGGTGACACAGAAGCAACAGAGATCCTGCGGCTTGCCCAAACCGAATACGCTCCCTACTCAAATTGTGCTACATGCTTTATTAATCTGTGTTCGTCCAATCGCCCAGAAGCCAATGAAAAGGTCTCTATCTTAAAGAGAATCCTAAAAGTTGCCCAGTAAACCAATTGGAACGTACTTGTCATCATGTCCAGCCGGTATTATTGAGGCAACTCTGACATGATTGGGTTGCGTACTGGGGAAATTGATTTTGGGAAGCGGTGCGTGGAGAAGGCATAGGGCGTAGGACACTCCGCTTAAGAAACCGAAGTGGCACCAGACCAAAACTACGTATATGACAGAATAGAATTAGGAGTCGGACCTCCCCTAGCCCCTCCACTTCGTAAAGGGGGACAGGACTATGTGTTCCGGTTCCGGTCGCACTGCGGCTTGAAGCTGACTTTTTCTAAGGAAGCAAGAGGAAGAATCACATTGGCGAAACCGCTTAAATTGACTATGGCGCCGGGGCTGCAGAAGTATGACTGTACGGGATGCGGGGGGTGCTGCCGGGGACGGTTTGCGATTATCATCACTGATGCCGACCGTGAGCGTATTGTGGAGCAGGGATGGACCGACGAGCAGTTGGAATTGAAGGGCAAACCACTTTTTACGCCTCTAGGGAGTGAGTTCCAGTTGGCGCATCGTGCGGATGGGTCGTGTGTCTTTTTGCAGGAGGACGGGCTTTGCGCCATTCATGCCAAGTACGGCGAGCCCGCAAAGCCGCTTGCTTGCCGGATGTACCCGTTCCGTCTTATTCCGGTGGGCACTCAGATACGCGTGGATGTGAGGTTTGACTGTCCGGCTTCGGCGACTAACCTGGGGCGTCCGATCACGGTGCATAAAGAGGACCTGGCGGAACTGATGAAGCTGGCTATCCCGGCGGATAAGGCAGCGGCGCTTGAGCCTCCTCCTATATTCGGCGCCGTTCCTAAGACCTGGGCGCAGTTCAGCCGGATCACTCAAACTTTTGAGCAGGTGCTTCTAGATGTGTCGATCGATATCACCCGGCGCATGCGCGCGTGTGTTAATTTGGTGGATCTTATCCATCGATCCGAAATCGAACCCCTCAGTGGACGCGATCTTGAAGAATTTTTAGATACCGCTGTGTCTATCGTTCAGGAAGAGGCCGTCTATGACGATCTGGAACGCAAGCCTCCGAGCGGCATGGTGCGTACGGCTTTCCGTCAGTTGATTGGCGTTTATGGGCGATTGGATAGCGTTGCAGATCGATCCAAGCCTTTGGAACGGCTCAGCACTTCGATGCGTATGTACGGCGGAAAAGGCGTTATCCCTCCGCTGCGTGAGGACTTCCCGAGGGTGACTTTTGCCGATGTTGAGGCGGCACGCGGCATTCCAACTGGGGAAGCCGCACTAGCTGTCGAACGGTATCTGAGCGTGCATCTCGCCAGCATGGGCTTTTTCGGGATGCCTTTTTATGGCAGGAGCTATGTAGACGGCATGAATGCGCTTTTGCTGACATACCCTCTCGTCTGCTGGTATGCCCGCGTGTTTGCCATTCATGAGGGATTGACTGTCCCTGATACGTCGTGCATAGAACGCGCTTTGATGATCGTGGACCACCAGCACGGCATTACCCCGGTGCTCGATACCCCCGGAGAAAAGTTCCGGACGAAGTTTCTTTGCGAACAGGACACCCTGCGGTCGCTTATTTCCTGGTATGGAAGTTGATGAAGACCATGAGGGTTTCAGCCCTTTGGTCTACGAATTGAACCAAAAAATATGGCCTTTCGGACCAATGCGATTTGGTCCGCATACGAGCTACAACGCTTTATCATGAGGGCTCACTATTTGTCAGCGACTCCGAGACCAAAACCTGGACCATTTGTCGAGACAGTCCAAGAAATCACAAAAACCTTCAAAAGGCCACACTTTGGTATCATCCCGGTTATTATAGTAAGAGGCGGTCCTAGCTATACGCGTGCCCAATGGTATGGTATAATGGCACCATTGGCGAGCGAACCCACGGACCAGAGCTGTATCTGCTGCGTCTGGTCGCTATTTTGCCACAGTCGAAACCTAAGAAGTCTAAAGTTATGCCCCTACCAACAGAAGCATCTCAGCGGCGGGTCAGAGACCGCGTTATCGAAATTCTGTCCGAGCGAATTGATTCCGGATTCTATGCCACGGGCCAGCCTCTGCCCGCGGAACGGACTCTGGCCGCGGACTTTGGCATGCATAGACGGGCGGTGAGGGAGGCGGTTGAACATCTTGTTCAGGTCGGCCTCATTACGCATCGACCAAATTGTCGTCCGGTGGTCGGTCCACCTCCCATGGTACAGGCGCCAGAACTAAGGATGTCCCGTAACAAAGGACTGGCAGCCGCAGATTCAGAAAGCACGAACCACAAAACAAGGCCTCAGATTTCGACATCTAATTTAATTGCACTTATGATGTGCCATGGCGGCGGGTTGGAAACGGAGCGCACGTCTCAGGAGAGAATCTTCTGGGGGATGAACCACTCACTGATGAAGCTTGGCTATCACGCGGTGTTCCTGGATCTTGGCGAGCAAATTGGCACAGACGAGGAAAACGCAGCCCACGAAGCGGAACATCTTCGATACATAAGAGACCAGGGCTTCGGAGGGGCACTTTTCTATCCTTATGCATACCGCTATAACAGGGATCTGGTTAACGAGGTAAGCCAAACTGTCCCAATCGTGATGTTAGACCGAAAAATAGCCGGCGTCGACGTAGATTTCGTAGGATGCGAGAACAGGGGGGCCATGTTCGACGTTACGCAGCATTTGATCTCCCAGGGGCATCGGCGGATCGTGCACGTGACGCGCGTGGAGCTTATAGATCCGGTACAGGACAGAGTCCAGGGCTTTCTTGATGCGATGCGGGCGAACGATTACCCGGAGATGGAAGAGATGGTCGTAAACCTTCCGCCCTACAAGGACGGGCGGTACTTCACCGTTTTCGACGCCATATTTAAGCTGCCGGTGGAACACCGCCCAACAGCAGCCGTGTGCCTGAACGACTACACTGCGGAGGGTGTTGCATGGCGGCTGGGGCAGCTTGGTCTCTCCGTGCCTGGCGACGTTGCCGTAACTGGTTTCGACAACATTGTCCCGCTCGTGGCCGACGGCATTGGGTTGACTACTGTTGCACAGCCATACGAAGAGATCGGGAGCGCGGCAGTCGAAGTATTGATGAGTCGCATTAAGGGCCAGCATACGGCGCCAAGGTCCGTGAGCCTGCCGACACGGTTGATTGTAAGAAGCAGCAGTATTTGGCCTGGTTGAAAGGTGCGGAAGTAATTCGAGATCAACTTGAACTCCTGATAGCTTTCGCCGCTATTCGCAACCGATTGTTAGAGTTGGGTGCCGTTCGTGGTACTACATCCCGGATGGTCCAGGACAAGGCCGCTCTTGAGGTTGTAATACTTCACTATCCCCTTCGCATGTTGAACGAGAAGCCACTGTCGCTCCCTTTGCGTCAACCGAACTCTGGACGATGGTGTTTGAACATTGCGTCAACACTCTTAGATCGTAGACTCATGCGCACAGAGGACAATAGCAACTAGACCAGCGTTTTCCCGATGGTTCGCCTGGTCAGGAGTTCATAATGTACAAGAATGAGCCAGATCCTTGCGGGGTCTGGCTTTTCTATAAGCGGGTTACGCCGTTGAGACAGTTACACCTTGCTCATCGTCATGCCGGCGGTACCCTGACCGCTGCCGTCGACGTTCATATAGCCGGTGCCGGATGCGCAATGATTGCCGCCATTATTGTCATTTTCGGGTGACGTTGGGGTAGACGCGTCCTTACCGGGAGAAATCACGCCGGCACGCAGCCATTTAACGTGCGCATCGCACGCCAGATAGTTGGACCCGTTGGTGTGAATGCCGGACGGCGCGTAGGACAACACATCTAGACCCGTTTGGCCGGGAGGTGTGCCGGTTGCATAAGCAGAGCCGTTGTTCGTAGGTGCGCCACCCCAGTCCCCGTTGTCCAGCGTTGCGGAGGTGGAGAAGTCCGGCGAGCAGGTTGTCTCACCACTGTAGCTGCCGCCGCACGACTCGGGCAGTCCCTTTGGATCCCCAACGTCGGTATTTGTGCCTTGCGTTTCCAGAAGCATAATAGTCAGACTAGGGGCGTTCAGCGCGGCCAGGCTGGCTCCGCTGAAGCCGTTGTTAAATCCGTCGGCCACGAGGGTGTCGTTTATGGCGTAGGAAACCGGGTTCCAAATGCCCGAGTAGCGGGTGGGGGCTGAGTAACTTGTCGGGTCATCGGGGCACTTGTACACGTCAACTGATTTGACGTAGGGATATATAGG
>Ga0302303_10002158_pt1 | contig 12135 bp, 12 predicted proteins | sample III_Palsa_E2_1_FD_194542 | JGI IMG/M metagenome (GOLD analysis project Ga0302303, IMG submission 194542) | Peat permafrost microbial communities from Stordalen Mire near Abisko, Sweden - III_Palsa_E2_1 | ecosystem: Environmental > Terrestrial > Soil > Palsa > Peat permafrost | place: Sweden... | reverse complement strand
CCTTCCAGAAGTCGAAAAGATATTGGGGTACATATTTGGTTCCGGATGCCTCCTCGTGGCCCCGCATTCTGAAAGTCATACATTCAACCAACACAGGCTTCGGATTTTGGCGCATAGCGGTAGCCAACTCATGGATAGTGTGATACACTTCTAAAACGTTATTTCCATCGATGCGCCTGCCTTCCATACCATAACCTATTGCTTTGTCGACCAGGTAGCGCGCTTTATATTGCTCGTTCACAGGGGTGGAGAGGCCATACCCATTGTTTTCGACCAGGAATATAACCGGAAGGTTCCAAACAGCCGCAATATTCAAAGCTTCGTGAAAATCACCTTCGCTGGTGGCGCCCTCACCCGTGAATACCAGCGTAGCCTTATTGCGCTTGCTTAATACATCAGCTAAAGCAATGCCATCCGCCAAAGCCAGTTGAGGCCCCAGGTGCGAGATCATTCCAATTATTTTGTGTTCCTGCGTACCGAAATGAAAGGAGCGGTCGCGGCCTTTGGTAAACCCCGAAGCCTTGCCCTGCCATTGTCCCATCAGGCGGGCAAGCGGGATATCGCGCGCGGTGAACACCCCAAGGTTGCGGTGCATAGGCAGGATGTATTCGTCGTTGTTCATCGCTACCGTGCTGCCGATGGCGATGCCTTCCTGGCCGATACCCGAGAACCATTTGCCGATACGGCCCTGCCTGAGGAGAATCAGCATTTTCTCCTCAATCATGCGGGGCCATAGCAGTTTGGCGTAAAGGTCTATCAGCTGGTTATTGGTCAGGTTTTTCCTGTCGAAAATCATCCGCCAAAACTAAGAAGTTTTTTTATTCTTATCGCGGCTATCCGTGTTTTGAACAGGCATATGAGCACGATGGTGGCTGGGGTTCAATCAGATTATTGTTTGCAATTTAGCGCCCGGAGACAAAATAGATTTTTAGTAACAAATTGATGAAACTATCTTTGTTTTAAAATACTTTTACTAACGTTACCGTTTACAAAATCAGGGCAAACCAGCCAATGGACAAACCTGCTGGTTCGAGCTACGTTGACCGAAAACATATGATAAAACGCATTTACCAAACCTTGCTCATAATACCGGCCGTTGTGTTGCTGGCGGCGGCGACACACGACTTTTTTATATTACCTGAGGCCTTTTTTTTGCACAAAGGCGACAAACTTAACCTTCATTTGCTGGAAGGCGACCTGTTTGTTAAGCAGGATGAAATAGGATACCCGGCGGCAAAGCTTAGCTCGTTTGTGCTTTATAATGGCAAAAAGAAGGTGGACTTGAGCGGTTTTGCAAAAGACACCACAAACCTGCTGCAAAACTACCCGGTGGAAATGAGCGGACAAAATGTTGTGTCGGCGATAACGGATATTGGCCACAGCAACTATTCGCGCGACGCCTATGCCGATTTTCTGACACAGCTTGGTTATGATAAAATGGCGGATAAGGTAAAGAACGGAAGTCAATTCAGGGTGAAGGAAAAATATGTACGATATCTTAAAACGCTGTTTTCTGTTGATGACCATGACGGGAGCGCTTATGAAAAGAAACTCGACAACGATTTTGAGATTGTGCTGGTCGACAACCCCTACGACAAACGATTTGGGGAGGATATGGTAGCATCGCTTCGATTTATGAACAAGCCGGTAGCCGGCGCCATTGTGTCGTTGTACATCAAAGCACTTAGCGGAAATGTATATACGCAAAACTACACTACCGACGCGAAGGGAGAGGTAACAATAACTATGAGCCGGGAAGGCATTTATATGCTCCGCAGTGTTCGTGTTGAAGCTACAACGGATAAAGACGCTGATTATGCAAGCTGGTGGGCCACCTATACTTTTCCTTTCAGCAGTTCGGATGAGTCGCTAAACAGTTACAAAGAGTTCGGATTTGGGAACTTGCATTGAGTCTTAAGTCTAAAGTCCGGAGTCTAAAGTCCGAAGCGAGGAGCGAAATAGTGCAGCAACGTTTAATAAGTTTCACTCAATGGTGGGACGCCTTTGTGTTCGGGTGTTTCTTCGGGTTGCTTTGCTTTAAAAAGGCCTTTTGCTTTATCCCATAAACTTAGTACGCCATCTTCCGTGATAAAACGCGAAGCACGTTGCGAAACTATGCTCACCAATGTTTTTACAAGGAAGCCCGAGTGGCGGAACACCGTTTTATTTAATGTAAAGGGCAACACGATGCGCGAAATAAGGCCAACCAGATCCTGGTCAAATATATTGCTGCCCTGACCGCCTTCGCCGCCCCGGGAATTGAAAAACAACGAACCTATTGTTGATAATACTGCCCCCGGACTTTTAAAGTGTTGGCCAATGGCAGCGCTCTGCTGTTGTTCAGCTTCTTTTAGCAGAACGATCTCGTTACGCAGGTCATCAATATTGTTTATGATCAATTCCATCTTTACTTTTTAAATATTTTTTGGATGAACGCGTTGACGATGGGTTTCTCGAGGGATTTCCGGTTGTATTTTATAATGAGCGCGATAATTAAATACAAAATCGCAACACATCCAAAGCCCATCCAGATAGCGCCCAACAGACCGCCCAGGTAATAGGCAAGCGTAATACTGGCGAATATGAAAGCCATTGATAGGGTGATCACAATAACTACGTCGGCGATAAGGCCCGCGGCAATAGTAGTACCGGTTTCAATGGCCTGGTACTTAGCCAACTTTATCCGCGTTTCGGCATATTCTTTTAATTGTTCAATAATCGATGGCGGTGGCGTATCGTTTTTTGGTTCCATTTTGTTTGGCTTAAGCTGTAAGTCTTAAGTCTCAAACCGATTTTAATGAGGCTTGAGACTTAAGACCGTCAACTAATATCACGCATGTTCAAGATCATCCTGGTACTCCTGTTCCACGCCACTGATCTTTGATTTAATGTTGTCGACCACTTTGTCTTTAATGGCCAGCAGGTTTTCAATTTCCTTTGCAGCGGTGTCCTTGATAGAATCGCCAAGGGTTTTTAACGATTCTGCGAGTTTATCGCGTGTCTCGTTCCCTTTATCGGGTGCAAACAATATGCCCAGCGCGGCCCCGGCTGCCAGCCCTACCAGCAAAGCAGCAACTACTTTTGTGTTATCACTCATAGATTTATAAATTAAATTATCGACTAATTGTTTTTAATATGATCAAATATCTGTTTAAATGTTACGGTTTGGGCTGTTTGATAAAGTTATGATAGCCGTAGCCAGTAAATGCGGTTTGGTTTTTGTTTACAAAGATAATAATTTTTTGAGCTAAGGCCCCGTTCGGATTCGTTCCAGCCGGTCTGCCGCCATCCTGTTGGTTTCGTAAATCTCAAGCAGCAGCAAGAAATAGGAGAGCAACAATGGCCCAAACACCAGCCCGGTTATACCAAATAATGGGATACCGATCAATACGCCAATTATGGTGATCAGGGGGTGGGTATTGGCAATCCTGCGGTTGATGATCATCCGCAAAAAGCTGTCGACGTTGCCAATAAACAGCAACCCGTAAATCAGCAGGGCTACACCTTTTAACGTGTGCCCCTGCACAAATAGAATAATACTTGCCGGGATAGACAGCGTCGGTGCGCCCACAACCGGTAAAAATGAAATAAAAGCGCCGATTACCCCCCAAAAGAGTGGATCGGGCAGGCCAAATATCCAGAAACCGTTGGCTAATAGTGTGCCCTGTACAATGGCGATGATGCCCTGGCCCAATACATTGGAGTATGTGGCGTTCCGTAAGGCCACCGCAAACCGTATGGCATGTTGTTCGCGGAATGGCGCATATTTCAACAATGCGGCTTCGAACTGGCGCATTTGCACAAGCATAAAGTATAAAAGAAAATACATTACTAACAGGGTAACCAGGATATTTGCGGCGCTGCCCAAAATTGACGGAAAAAGATCAGTGGCATAGGTGCCCAGCTTTTGCATGGTGTTTTCTGCAAAATGCGGCTGATGAAAATTATAACCTGCATAATCGTCGATCTTATCAATCCATGTCTGCAGGTCGAAAGAATTACGGTTTATGCCGCTAATTTTACTTACCGCCATGATACAAAGCGACATCAACGGAATAATGATTACGATGAGCGATGTGAGGATAACCAAAATGGCGACCAGGGCACTGTTCCAATGCTTTTTTTCCGTAAGAAAGATATATGCAGGGCGGCTAATGGTGAAGAGTACGATAGCGCCGAGGATGGAGCTAAATAAACCGCTTAATGCATAAACTAAAAAACAGCCCAATATAACAATGGCGCCGAGCACTATATTATTTCGCTGTTTATAATTAAAAATTGACATTAAGGCTCAAATAAATACCCGAGAGTAAAACGCAAAAAATTTAAAAAGTTTTACCAGTAAATGTAATTATTTAGTCCGGAAGTCCGGAAGTCCGAAAGTCCGGAAGACTGATAGTCCGGAGGTCCGGAAGACTGAAAGTCCGGAAGTCGGAAAGACCAGAAGTCGGAAAGTCCGGAAGTTTAAAAGAAGGTACTTCCGGCGTTTCGGCAAAATAAGATGTTGAGAGGTTGTGCTATGTGAGCTGGTTTAGCAAAGTATTTATTTTTGCTGAACTGATCGAGATAGAATTGATGTAGAATATACAGTCCTCGGATGGATACGGTACTTCATATTTTAGTTGCTCCAATGCGATCACGATATTGGTAAGCTGGTTATTTATATCGTGCTTCAATGTCCGCAACGAATCAATATCAATTATTTGGGCGCCAGCCGGCTTATTATCTGCGGACTCCTCCATGCTATTTGATATTTATGGCCTTCATCTTATTATATAGCGTTTTTCTGTCGATATTCAGGATTTCGGCCGCTTTGGTTTTATTGAAATTTACTTCCCTTAATACTTTTAAAATGGTATCGTATTCGGCTTCAAGTGCGGCGTTTTTCAGATCGTGCCGATTTTCCCGAACTTCTCCATGCTCGCTGTGATTGTTGACATAATCGAACGACGGTATTTTAAAGTTGGAAATCTCAAGGGGCAGCGCCTTCATAGTGATTTCATTTCCTTCGGTTAACAGGGTTGCTCGCCTCACCACATTTTTCATTTCGCGCACATTCCCCTGCCAGCGGTAACTAGTGAAACATTCAAGCACTTCAGCAGAAAAGGAAGTAACATTGCGGCCCAATTCGTGATTGGCCAATTTCAGGAAATGGTCGGCAAGCAGCATGATATCGGCGCCACGCTCACGGAGCGGGGGTATAAAAATGCTGAACTCATTGAAACGATGGTAAAGGTCCTCCCTGAACCGGCCCTTCTGGATGCTTTCCTGGAGGTTTTCGTTCGTTGCAATGATGATGCGTACATCAAGGTTGATCTCCTTTGTGCTGCCTATTCTTTTTACTTTACGTTCCTGTACAGTTCTTAATAATGCTGCCTGGATATCGTACGACAGGTTTCCCACTTCGTCCAAAAATAAAGTGCCGCCGTTTGCCATTTCAAAATGGCCTATTTTAGTGTAAAGCGCGCCAGTGAATGAACCTTTTTCGTGCCCAAAAAATTCGCTGGCTGCCAGCTCTTTGGTCAACGAGCCGCAATCCATGGCAATAAAAGGCTGATCGAAACGGGGGCTGTTTAAATGGATGCTTTTTGCCACGGACTCCTTTCCGGTACCGCTTTCGCCATTGATGATTACGCTGTAGTTCGTAGGTGCAACCAGTTCGATTTGCCGCAAAAGCTCACGCGATACACGGCTGGTGCCCAGGACAAACTCTGCATTAAAATTTTGTTTTCGCGCCTCCCGTGAGGACGATTTAGTGAGGACATTCGGTTCGCTTTTATCTTCTACGAGCGCATGATGCGTCTCAATGGCCTTGGTGATCGTATTTAATATCTCATCAGGATAAAGCGGCTTGGTGATGTAATCGTATGCACCCATTTTTATCAGCTCAACCGCCATTTTTATGTCGGAATAGCCGGTAATGATGATAACACCTGTTTTAGGATGGTTGGTTCGGATGTTCTTCAGCATCTCCCTGCCGTCCGTGTCTTCAAGCCTAAAGTCGCACAATACCAGGTCAAAGTCCCCGTTTTTCAGGTAATCCATCCCAATAGCGCCACTTGATGCCGTCGTTACGTCAAATCCGTTCCTTGTCAAAAATTTTGAAAGTAGTAAAGCAACGTTAACTTCATCATCAATGATGAGAATTTTTTTCATACCGCTAATAATGTAATATAATGGGATTTTGCGTGTCGATTAACATACTAATCCGCTAATTTATAAATTTAATTCTCTCATACGATTGAGAGGGCAGAAAAGTTATAATTAACTAAAAATCACCGATAATTTAGCCAAAGGAAAAAAAGCCTGCGGGCGATAAATCAGTCAAAAAATATGATTTTCCTAATGTGCCGGTATGGGTCAATCAATTGCCTTTAAAATCGGGTTTTCTTTTTTCTAAAAATGCGCTTACACCTTCTCTAAAATCGCTTGTTGCAAAGCAATTTGCAAATTCGGTAATTTCGGTTTCAAACCCGTTTACGTTTTGATTTTGTGCGGCGTTAACGGCGGTTATTGCCGAAGAAATGGCCAAAGGCGCCCGCAATAATATTTTGTTCAAAATTTCTTCAGCCTTTATCAGCAAGTTTTCCGGGCTTACCACATGATTTACCAGGCCATATTGATAAGCGTCGGGTGCAGTTATCATGTCAGCCGTCATAATCATTTCCAGGGCTCTTCCTTTGCCAACCAGGCGGGTCAGCCGCTGCGTCCCGCCGTAGCCGGGGATGAGGCCAAGTGTTACTTCCGGCAGTCCCATTTTTGCCGTTTCGGCTGCCACGCGTATGTGGCATGCCATGGCAAGTTCAAGGCCGCCGCCAAGTGCAAAACCATTAATGGCCGCTATCACCGGTTTCGGACTATTTTCAATGAAATCAAAAACGCGGGACTGTCCGCCCCGGGCAATTTCGCGCGCCCCTTTTACGTCAACGCCCGAGAATTCAGATATATCGGCCCCCGCGACGAAGGCTTTTTGACCGGCCCCGGTGATAATTATGCCGCCGACTGCCGGGTTATTAAATGTCGCCAATAAGGCATCATGCAACTCGGCAATGGTGGCGCTGTTGAGGGCGTTAAGCTTGCTTTCGCGGTTGATAATGATATATTGTATACCACCTTTATTTTCGATCAGTAAATTTTGAAACGGCATTTCAGCAACAATTAGAAGTTACGGTGCAAATGAACCCAGTTTGTTATGTATTCAACAATGTCTTTTGTGTTGGTTCCCGGCGGGAAAAGCTCTCCCACGCCTTGTGCCTTTAAAGTGTCCATATCGTCCGGCGGAATTATGCCGCCGCCTGTAACCAGTACGTCGTCCATTCCCTTTTCTTTAATGAGGCCCAGGATCTTTGGGAAGACGGTCATGTGCGCCCCCGAAAGAATGGAAATCCCGATAGCGTCTACGTCTTCCTGCAAAGCTGTATTTACCACCATTTCGGGCGTTTGGCGCAGGCCTGTATAGATCACCTCCATCCCGGCATCGCGCAGCGAGGTGGCAATAATACGTGCGCCCCGATCGTGCCCATCCAGACCAACTTTCGCAACTAAAACACGTATCGGTCTGTTAAAGGACTTGCTCATCAACTTTCTATTGGTTTGATGCAAACTTAATAAGAAAATATGAGCTTGCCGGAATTGTGAATTCGGCAATTTACAATACTTTTATAGCTGATGCCAACAGCAAAAACATTAAGAAAAATCAGGCCGCTGCAATTGGTTGCGGTTATTTTTTTTACGGTTTCCGGCGGACCATATGGTTTGGAGCCATTGATCAGCTATGCTGGACAGCACGCGGCGCTGCTGATATTATTGATAACCCCTTTGATGTGGGACGTGCCCGCGATATTGACTGTGCTGGAGTTGAACAGCATGATGCCGGTAGAGGGCGGCTATTACAGGTGGGTTAAGCATGCGCTGGGTACGCGCTGGGGATTTTATGAGGGTTGGTGGACCTGGCTGTATACATTTATCGACCTCGCCATTTATCCTGCCCTGTTCGTAACATACGCGTCTTTCTTTTTTCCATGGCTTGCCGACTACCGGATACCAATCAGTTTAGTGTTTGTATGGTTATCGGCCATGCTGAACATCCTGGGTATTGTGCCTGTCGGCAAAACCTCGTTGATCCTGGGTTCACTGGTGCTGACACCCTTTATCATTTTATTCGTAATCGCGTTTTCGCACCACGCGGTTACTTCCATTCCAACGCAAACACTCAAGGGCGTGCCGTTCTCTTCGCTGGGGATGGCCTTATATACCGTGATGTGGAATTGCCTGGGTTGGGATAATGTTACGACGTATGCCGAGGAGGTGGAACACCCGGTAAAATCGTACCTGTATTCAACTTTTACAGCCTTCGGGTTGGTTATTGTTCTATATTTCCTGATCATTCTTATTTCGCAGCAAACGGGGATAGACACGGGGGCGCTAAAAGAACATGCATTCCCCGCGGTTGGTGTTGCAATTGGCGGAAGGTGGCTGGGGTCGCTGCTTGCCCTGGCGGGCATGGCCAGCAGTTTTGGCATTTATGCCGCGGTATTGTTGTCGGTTTCGCGTGTACCGAAGGTGATGGCAGATGATGAACTACTTCCCAACAGGTTAAATCGTTTGCATCCAAGGTTTCAAAGTCCATATATCTCCATAATTGTTTGCTCATTGGTTGTTAGCTTTATGGTGCTTTGGCCTTTTATGGACCTGCTCATCATCGACGTAACGGTTTATGGTGCGGGGTTGTCGTTGGAGTATATCGCATTGGTAAAACTGAGAAAGGTTTCGCCTGACGTTTACCGCCCGTTCAAAATTCCGCTTGGCATTCCGGGACTGTGTGTTTTGATCCTCCTTCCGGTCACGGTCTATTTTGTGGCGCTTGCTGCAGCTTTTTCGTCGTCGGAACAGGCGGTATGGGCGGCTATTTTTGCCATCGCGGTTTTGGCCACGGCTGAATTGATTTGGCGGATCATACTATGGAGAAAGCCGCAATTTAAAATTTAGTCCGAAAATCCGGAGGTGCGAAAATCCGGAAGTCCGGAAGAGGCTGGGATGAAGGATCCGGCAAAAATAACCCGAGCTATATTAGGAGACTATTATATCCTTCAAATGCGATTTATCACGAGCCGGTAATTGCGCACTGATGCCTGATTATCAAGGATTGGAACCAGCCGCCCAAAAAATCGCGTTGCGGAATATGATTTTATACACATCGCTGTTAAACAACACCGGTGAGTGCCCCATAAAAATGTAGACGTTCCGGGCTGCAACGTGCGGGTTAGTCCAGATCACCGGATGGTCGCCCATTTTAATATCTGAATCGGGCGTGTAAGTCGACTCGTCAACGCTGGCCAGTACATGCACGTATGGCCTGGGACTTTTATTGTAAGTATACCATTCCTCTTTTTCGACAATGAATGAAGCGGGCACGCCTTTCATCACCGGATGGCTTGCATCTTCCACATTAACTTTGGCCCGGGCGAAAGTTGGAATATAGTTTTTATAGACGATGCCGCCCATAAATGTCGAAAACCAATCCCACATTGGGTAGCCGTCGAACTCGCCGAGGAGGGTAGCATGATGAAAGCCTATCCAGCCGCCCCTGCCTTTGGTAATATAATCTTCAAAAGCTTTTACAGCCTTGTCCTTCCAGGCATAGGGCGGGTAATCTAACTGGATGAATAACTGGTATTTACTCAAAAATGCCGAATCGACCAGGTCGGTGTTTTGAATATAGTCTATTTTGAAATTGCTGTCGGCAGCCAGCTGATCCAGCCATGGACGGGCCGTTTTTGAGTATTCGATATGATGGCCACCGTTTTCGTATAAGGCGATGACCCTAAAGCGTGGTGCTTTTTGCTGTGCAAATGCCCCGAGGCAAATTAATAAGGGCAGGATGAGAGCAAGCAACGTCTTAAGCTTCATAGGCAGGGATTTTTGTACAAGATATGCACTATCCCGCAAAATTTTGTTAAAGAGTAGAAAAGCCGATTTTTTTGAAGATAAATCAATAATATTGACGGTAGTTTTTGAATACATGGACAACGAGAAACTCAGGAGCCAGCAATGGTTTGGCAGAAAAGGCAAGGACGGTTTCATATACCGGGCCTGGATGAAAAACCAGGGAATACCGGCTCACGAATTGCAGGGAAAACCTGTGATTGGTATTTGTAATACCTGGTCGGAACTGACACCTTGCAATGCACACTTTCGTGAGTTGGCTGAGTCGGTTAAACATGGGATCTATGAGGCCGGTGGTTTTCCTGTGGAATTTCCGGTGATGTCGCTTGGGGAGACGCTCATCAAACCAACAGCCATGTTGTACCGTAACCTGGTAAGTATGGACGTTGAAGAATCCATCCGGGCAAATCCACTGGATGGAGTGGTGCTGCTTTGTGGCTGCGACAAGACAACCCCTGCCTTAGTGATGGGCGCCTGCAGCGTAAATCTGCCTACGATTGTTGTATCCGGAGGCGCTATGCTTACGGGGAAATACCGTGGAAAGGATATTGCCACTTCCGATGTTTGGAGATTTTCCGAAGATTACCGGGCAGGTAAAATGAGCGATGACGCGTTTCTTGACGCCGAGGCCTGTATGGCCCGGAGCCGCGGTCACTGTGCCGTCATGGGCACAGCTTCTACCATGGCCTGCATGGTTGAAGCACTGGGACTAAGCCTCGCCGAAAATGCAGCTATCCCGGCGGCTGATTCGCGCAGGAAAGTGCTGGCTCACCTATCAGGAAACAGAATTGTTGACATGGTTAGGGAAGATTTAAAGCTGTCGGATATCTTAACGAGAGCGGCCTTTGAAAATGCAATTCTGGTGAATGCTGCAATCGGCGGATCAACCAATTTCGTTATTCATTTGCTGGCTATTGCGGCGAGAATAGGTGTTGATTTAACGATAGACGACTTTAATAATGTAAAAAAGATACCGCTTTTGGCGAACCTGCAGCCTTCGGGCAAATATTTTATGGAAGACTTTTATTATGCCGGAGGATTGCCCGCATTGATGAAAGAGATGGACGAATATTTGCACAAAGACACGATCACAGTTAGCGGCACTCCGATAAAAGAAAATTACCGGAGCAGCGAATGTTTTAACCGGGAAATTATTGCAAGCAAGGATTCGCCATTTAACCTGGTGTCGGGCATCGCGGTATTGAAGGGGAACCTTTGCCGGGATGGCGCCGTTTTGAAGCCCTCGGCAGCTACCCCTGCATTAATGAAACATACCGGAAAGGCAGTGGTTTTTGAAGACATTGAAGATTACAAGGCCAAAATTGACGACGAGAACTTAGTGGTTGATGAAACAAGTGTGCTGGTGCTGAAAAATGTCGGCCCGAGAGGTTACCCGGGCATGCCGGAGGTAGGAAACATGTCGATCCCAAAAAAACTGCTCGAAAAAGGTGTTACTGACATGGTGAGGATATCCGACGGGCGAATGAGCGGGACAGGTTTTGGAACAGTCGTATTGCATGTTTCGCCCGAAGCGTCAATTGGGGGCACGCTGGCAACTGTGCAGAACGGGGATGTGATCCATTTGGACGTGGCGGCTGGGACGCTGAGCCTGGAGCTATCTGATCAGGAAATTTCCGACCGGAAGAAGCGGCTTCAACCCCAGGCCAATTTAACCAACAGGGGCTATGTTTGGCTTTATCAAAACCATGTGGAGCAAGCGCATCTGGGCGCCGATATGGACTTTTTGAAGGGGGCATCGGGTTCGGTTGTTTTAAAAGATTCGCATTGAGGCGGAAAGTCCGGAAGTCGGAAAGTCCGGAAGTCCGAAAGTTCGGGTGATAGATCGTAATGAATAATTATAAGGATGATAAGTAAAGACTTTTCCGGAAAAATTGCTATCGTTACGGGCGCCGGCCAGGGCATTGGCTTTGAGATTGCCAGGCAACTGGCGGCTTGCGGCGCTGCGGTGTTAATTAATGATATTAACGAAAAGCTGGTCGCGAAAGCTGCGGAGGAAATTTCGTCGCGAGGGGGAGTTTGCCATGCCATAGCGGGAGATGCAGCCGATGTAAATTTCATCGGGCAAATGGTGGCTGTGGCAGTAAACCAATTCGGGAGGCTGGACATCGCTATCGCCAATGCCGGTATTACTTTATTCGGTGATTTTTTGAATTACCCGGAAAAGTCTTT
>Ga0302303_10002153_pt1 | contig 12161 bp, 9 predicted proteins | sample III_Palsa_E2_1_FD_194542 | JGI IMG/M metagenome (GOLD analysis project Ga0302303, IMG submission 194542) | Peat permafrost microbial communities from Stordalen Mire near Abisko, Sweden - III_Palsa_E2_1 | ecosystem: Environmental > Terrestrial > Soil > Palsa > Peat permafrost | place: Sweden... | reverse complement strand
CCCGAGCATATTTAAGATTTAACCGCAGTTAAATTTTAGGTTTCACTATTAAAAACTTAACGCTTCAATATTAAGCGGATCAAAGAGGCATGCGTTATTGTGCACAACGGTAACCCGTGATTCCAGCTATCTGTACGGAAGTTTTTCAATACATGACACTTAGAAGTTTAGTTGCGGTTTTTTTATTTATTATAAACTTAAAAAATGGATTCATCATTATATGCTATTATCGGCCTCCTTATAGGCGCCGGGGTAGGCATTATTATTGGCCGTTTTCTGCTCAAAAGGCTTTTTAAAGCGCAGGAAATATCGGCACAAAGCAAAGCCAAACTTATATTACGCGACGCGGAAAACAACGCGGAGATTTTAAAAAAGAACAAACTGCTGGAAGCTAAAGAGCGCTTTTTACAATTAAAGGCCGAGCACGAGCAGGAATTAAATGCCAAAAACAACGGTTACAACCAGCGCGAAAACGCCTTTAAACAAAAAGAACAATCGGTAAACTCGCGCCTCGAAAACATTACCCGTAAGGAAACTGACCTGGATAATGTGCGCAAAAACCTGGAACGCCAAACCGAAATTGCTGTTAAAAAACAGGAAGATGTTGAAGCCTTAAAAAACCAGCATGTACAGCAGCTGGAAACTATTGCGGGGCTATCGGCAGATGAGGCGCGCAACCAGTTGGTTGATACGCTGCGCGAGGAAGCCCGCAGCAAGGCCATGGCACAGATAAAAGATATTGTCGACGAGGCCAAGCTTACTGCTACCAAGGAAGCCAAGAAGATAGTTATACAAACTATACAACGTACCGCTACCGAAAGCGCCATTGAAAACACCGTATCGATTTTTAATATCGAAAACGATGAGATTAAGGGTCGTATTATTGGTCGCGAGGGGCGTAATATCCGCGCGCTGGAAGCGGCAACCGGTATCGAAATTATTGTTGATGATACGCCGGAGGCGATTATCCTTTCGGGATTTGACCCGGTTAGGCGCGAGATAGCAAGGCTCGCCATGCACCGCCTGGTAACCGACGGCCGTATACACCCCGCCCGTATTGAAGAGGTGGTTGCCAAAACCAAAAAGCAAATTGAAGAGGAAATTGTAGAAATAGGTGAGCGTACCGTTATCGACTTAGGCATTAACGGCCTGCACCCCGAACTGATACGTATGGTTGGCCGTATGCGCTACCGTTCATCGTACGGGCAAAACCTGCTACAGCACTCACGCGAGGTAGCTAACTTTTGCGCTACCATGGCAGCAGAATTAGGGCTAAACGTGAAGATGGCTAAACGTGCAGGCTTATTGCATGATATTGGCAAAGTGCCTGATGACAACCCCGAACTGCCGCACGCTATTTTAGGCATGCAGCTGGCCGAAAAATATAAGGAACACCCCGAAGTGTGCAACGCCATAGGCGCCCACCACGACGAGATAGAAATGACCTCCATGCTATCGCCTATTATACAGGCTTGTGATGCCATATCGGGCGCAAGGCCGGGTGCAAGGCGCGAGGTGGTAGAAAGTTACATCAAGCGTTTAAAAGACCTTGAAGAGCTTGCATTATCATACCCAGGTGTCGAAAAAACCTTCGCTATACAAGCCGGCCGCGAATTGCGTGTTGTGGTTGAAAGCGAAAAAATAAGCGATGCCGAATCGGAAACACTGGCTGCAGACATATCAAACCGCATACAAACCGAAATGACCTATCCCGGCCAGATTAAAGTGACTGTGATAAGGGAAACAAGGTCGGTTGCATTTGCTAAGTAAAGCAGCCCGGTTTTTAATAATATCGAACACCCAATGCCGAATATCGAACGCCGAAGTATAAACTTCAACATTCATTATTCAACATTCAGTGTTCGATATTTCTTTTTTTGATTATGGCGAAAAAGAAAACTACCAAACCAAATCCGCCCCCGGCTAAAACCGACGGGGTGGATTTTTATTTTGATAAATATGCCCTGGCGCATCAAAACCCGGTTAATAAGCGGATACAAATAATAGCTATTCCCTTGTTGATGTTCAGTTTGTTTGGCTTATTGTGGTGTGTGCCATTTCCTTACATCCCGTTTTTAGGGCAGTATAACAGCTATTTTAATTGGGCCTCGATATTTATTGCGGTGTGTATTTATTTCTACCTGAAACTATCCCCAATACTGTCGTATTTTATGCTTTTTGTGTTACTGGCATTTAGCTTTGTGATAATGCAGGTGCAGCAATGGCAAAAAGCCGGCGGCCCGGCATTATGGCTGATATGCGGCGTGATATTTATCCTATCTATAATTTCCCTCGCCATAGGTTACAACCAAGAGCGCAAAAAGCTATCCTTGGAATATCGCTACAAAAATATACTGATAGCCCCGCTGTTTTTACTGCATTTGGTGGCGAGAAGGTTTAAGATAAAGTATTAGTATATTAGTGTTCTAAACCTGAACCTATGTGGTTGTTTCCATATGAAAAGTTTTCTATAGTTACTAACCTAACGCCGGATGGGGCAATGAAAAGATTGGAATCCACAATCTATATTCCTGAAGGAAATCGGTATATAAAGGATTACGACGCATTTTCCATTAAGTATTTTACGGGGTATGTAAATCAGAACTCGTTTAAAATTAATCGAAATGTAGTTACTACTAAAAGCTTTTTACCGGATATAAAAGGCACTATCTCTCCTAACAATAGTGGAGCTATAATTAATATAAAAATTATGCAAATGACTACATACATCATTTACTCAATTTTTATCATTTTTTTAATTCTGAGTGGATTGGCAATGAACTTATTGTCAAAAGAATTTAAGGTATCGAACTTGATTCCTTTTGGTGTGGCTGTAGCAGCTTATTTTCTTGCCTTGTTTAGTTTTCAGTTTGCAAATAGAAATTTAAAAGGAATTTTATTAAATATTTTCGAGGGCGAAATCCAATAATCAGCGCCATCAAACAAATCATTAAAATCAGCGGTCAAAAATCGTGGTACAAATCTCTAAACGTACTTCTTAAACCGAAAGTAATCAGTTCGGTGCGGGTTTTGCCCAGGCTGTTTGATTCTAGGCGGTACAGGCCGCCCACTTCAAGGCGCAGGTTAAATTTGGGGTTGATGAGGTAACCCACAGTACCCTCGGCATAATACAAATGGGTGCTTATTCCCTGCCCGGTACTAACACTTGTTATGTTTGAAGATACAATAGGCTTGGTAAAATCCTTGCCTTCATCAACGGTGCCTGTACTATCCACACCATAAGCGGCGTAATTTACCTGTCCCTGGAAATCAAACCTGCCTATGGAGTAATCTAATATGGCAATGTTTTCCCTAAAGTTTGCACCCAGCGGGTCGCCAAGCGGTTCGCTGTAATCCGAATAACTGGAGATAGATTGGGTTGAGGCATAAGTATAAGGTTTTACCGTATTATATTCCACCAAATAATTAAAGTTTTTTACCCCGAATAAATCGGCGCCGCGAATACCCACCTGGTAACCGCCGGTATTTTTTGGCGCATCGGCAGCATCAACACGGTCTAACAGTAACTGCGCGTAAACGGCAGTTTTATCTAATATTTTGTATTTAGCCGTAAAGCCGTTCAGTATATTATCCTTGTAAGGGGTTGATGGCCCAATAGCACTTACAAAAGGTAATGGGTTAATATAATTTACATCAAAGCCATGCAATTCTGTGCCATCATCATTTGCTTCGGCAGCAATTAAAGCGTCAAAAAATCCTAAAGATAAGCGGTTGGTAACATTCCAATCTACGTAGTGAAACACCGCTGTTTTGCGGCGGTTGTTTCCAAAAGTATCGTATTGCGGCAGCTTAGTATCTTCCAGGTCGGCCACCATAAACATATACTGCACCTTGCCCAGGTTGGCAGTTAAACGCAATAGCGGGTAATTAGCCGCGTAATCCGATAATAATAATGAGCGGTAGCCATCGCCTATAAAGGTTTTATCCTCACCCAAAGTAATGTTTAACTGTTTAATAGGCGTATATGATACTATCGCCGTAACATACGACCAATCTGCTGTTGGGCTACTACGGTTGTCCCTGTCGTATGCTTCGCCGGGTATCATGTGTACAAGAGCTATATAATTATGTACATAATTATCAAAGCGGCCCTGGTCTTCATAACCGCTGCTGTAAAAATAAAACTTGCTGCCTATGGTGCCGCCAATTTGATACCCGCGGGTATTTAAATCGGTATTGGTTTTGTTTTTAAAATCCCTGCCTACTAAAAGGTCGGGCAGGTAATCGGCAAAAAAGGTGTATTCGCTATTGCGCTCATCAAACAAATGCTCATTAAATAATTTACGCCATACCCAGCCTTTATAACTACTATCCACCCCAACCGACATCAGTTGTGTATACCTGCCGGATATAACACTATCCATTATAAACGGCTTAAGCGAGGTATGGAACGATGTGTTTACAGAATAAATCTGCGCATCAAATTTTTGATCGAACTGGTACGAATAAGGCACATAAGTAGCCTGTGCCCGGCTTACCTGTGCCGAAAACAGCACCGATACCAGTAATAATAATGTGTTGCGGTATAGTGAAAAGTAAGTTTTTTGCATGCGCAATAAAAGTAGTGTTATTTTTGTTACAATGTAAATTCAGTTATAAATTAATAAAAACGCGTTAAGGCTTATAATAGCATATTTTAAAAATTATAATTTAACAGGCTAATTATTGTACAAAAGTTAATTTCTGTTAAATAATATAACACTAATTCGGTTTTATTTTAAATTAAGCTATAAAAATTTCGATATTTACCGCGCTATAAAAAATCCATTATTTTAACTATACATGCAATACAAAAAAATTAATAACCTCTTAGGCTGGCTTTGCTTTCTTATAGCCTCGGTTACGTATATTTTAACACTAGAACCTTCAGTAAGTTTTTGGGACTGTGGCGAATTTATTTCATGCGCCTACCGTTTACAGGTAGCGCACCAGCCGGGTTACCCTGTGTTTGCCATGCTGGGCAAATTATTCTCGCTGCTATCCATGGGCAATAACGCTAAAGTGTCCTTTTTTACCAATATGGGCTCGGGCCTGGCAAGCGGCGGCACCATTATGCTGTTGTTTTGGACTATTACCGCGCTGGCTAAAAAAATGCTGGTTACCCGTAACGAAGAACCTAAGGATAGCAACCTTTATTTAATAATGGGTGCCGGTTTAGTAGGCGCGCTTGCATTTACTTACTCAGATACCTTTTGGTTTTCGGCTGTAGAAACTATCGTTTTCGCGTGGTCATCGCTTTGTACCGCACTTGTTTTTTGGGCAATATTAAAATGGGATGCCCATGCCGATGAACCCGGAGCCGACAAATGGTTGGTTTTTATAGCCTATGTTATAGGTTTATCAATAGGTATACACCTGCTTAACCTGTTAACCATACCGGCCATAGCGCTGGTATATTACCTGCGCCGCGCTAAAAGCGTTACGCCTAAAGGCAGCGCTATCGCTATTTTGGTGGGCTTAGTTATATTGGTATTTATACAATACGGCATACGTACCTATACTATTACGCTTTCGGCGTACTTCGATCTTTTCTTTGTAAACGGCCTTGGTTTAGGTTTCGGCACAGGATCAATATTCTTCTTCCTTATTCTAATAGCTTTAATAATAACCGGCGTTATATATAGTATACGCGCTAAAAAGCCGTTATTAAACCTTGCATTTATTTGTGTAGCGTTTATCTATTTTGGCTATAGCTCGTTCGCTTATATCCCAATCCGCGCTATTGCAGGCACTAATTTGGATAACACGCATCCTGATAACGCCTTCACCCTTAACAGCTACCTTAACCGTGAGCAATACGGCGCAACACCTTTGCTGTATGGCCCGTATTTTGATGCCAAAGCAATTGACCAAACCGAAGGCGGCAACGTTTACCGTAAAGGAAAAACACAATACGAAGTTTCGGGTAAAAAGCTAACTACCATTTACGATCATAACACCATACTGCCGCGTATTTATAGTACGGACGACCAGGACCCTGCGTTTTACAGGCAATGGCTGCAGATACCTGAAGGGCAGGCGCCTAATATTATCGACAACTTTAAGTTTATGTTCAGCTGGCAGGTATACCAGATGTACTGGCGTTACTTTTTGTGGAACTTTGCAGGCCGTTATAACGATATGGACGGGCAGGAAAGCATGTATGGTACCGACGGTAACTGGAACACCGGCCTTTTCGACGGCTTTAAACATCTGCCAAAATCAATAACCAATAATGTAACTTATACGCCGCTGTTCGCGCTGCCTTTAATTATTGGCTTAATAGGGATGATCTATCATTTCATGCGCAGGAAACGCGAGGCACTGGTAGTAACCCTGTTGTGGTTTTTTACCGGTATTGCCATTGTGCTTTACGTTAATCAGCCATCTATACAGCCGCGTGAGCGAGATTACTCCTATGTAGGTTCATTTTACGCGTTCGCTATATGGATAGGCCTGGGCGTAATAGGCCTTGCCGAATTGCTGCGCTATACGCTGGATGCCAAAATTTCGGCATTTGCCGCAACAGCGGTTTGCCTGCTGGCAGCGCCGGTGGTTATGGCTAAAGAAGAATGGAAAGACCATGACCGTTCAACAAAAATGACACCGCACGATATGGCGTATAACTACCTGATATCGTGCCCGCCAAATGCCATTTTGTTTACCTACGGCGATAATGACACGTACAGCTTATGGTACGACCAGGAAGTAGAAGGCATACGCACCGATGTGCGCATTGTTAACCTGAGCTTGTTTACCGGCGACTGGTACATCAAACAGATGACCAAAAAAATGAATAATTCGGCACCGCTGCCTATTACTATGCCTTTTGAAAAGTATGAGGATGGCGTGCGCGATGTGATTTATTTTAACGATGCAAAAATACCGGGCAATGTGGAGCTGAAGGATGTGTTTGATTTTATATCATCAGATGATAAACGTACCCAGGTGCAATATCAAAACGGCGATTTTTCAAACTATATGCCAACCAAAAACTTAAAAATTACTATTAATAAGGATAGTGTAATTAAGTATGGCGTAGTGCCTGATAGCGACAGGGCTAAACTTGTTGATACAATGGCATGGAAATATACTTCGAACTATGTAATGAAGGATAACCTGGCCATGTTTGATATTTTGGCGCATAACAACTGGAAAAGGCCTATTTGCTTTACCGTTACCGTTGGCCCCGAAAACCTGATTGGTTTACAGCCATACCTATACAAAGAAGGTTTTGCTTATCATTTAATACCTTATAAAATTGATACCACCGTACGCGATCAGATGGAAAAAACCAATACGCTGGTTATGTACAATAATGTAATGACCAAGTTTAAATGGGGCAACTTTAAAACCGCCAAATACCTGGATCATGAATCGACTACCATGTTTTACCCGGTGATGATGACCACTTTCCTTGATTTGGTGCAAAGCCTGATGAACGAAGGCCACAATGATTTAGCGCTTAACGTATTGAATAAATACGATGAGGAAATGCCGGATATTAATCCCTTTATTGATGTAACCGCACGCAAGTTTTACCTTGCCGAGGCCGCTTACAAGTTACACAACACTGTTTTGGGTAACAAAATCACCACCGGCATTGATAACTACCTGGTAGACCAGCTTGATTACAACTATTACCTGTTGCAAAAAAACGACAGTAATTTAGATATAAGGCTGGTAAACATGGGCTTGCAATTAATTGGCGGTTTGGCTGATATTACAAAAGATAACCACCAGCAAATAAGCAACCTGCTACAGGCACAGTATAAAGACTACCAAAGCAAATTTGCCAATATTTTAGGAAGGCAGCAGTAAGGGTGGAGTGATTAAAGGGTAGTGATTAGAAATTAGAAAAATCACATCAATAAACAGGGTCAATATTGAAAGATATTGACCCTTCTTTTTAATAGAATTATTCCAATTCCTGCTTTTAGCTTTAGACTTTTAGCTTTCGGCTTTCCCTCCAAACGCTTCTTCGGCTATTTTGGGGTCGTAATGCAGGCCGGGAGTAAGCCAGTAGAGTAATATTACCCTGGAATACCTGAAATTAAATGGCGATAACACAAAGGTAATCCCGAGCAATAAGCTAACATACAACCAAGGCGATGTTGAGCCGGTTAAAACCGAGGTAGCCACTGCAACAGTTACCATTTCGGCAACATTCATGGCGTAGCTTACAAACATGGCCACATAAAAATACCCCGGTTCACGCTCGAAATATAAACCGCAGTAGGGGCAGGTATCATTCATTTTTTGTGAGCTGAAGCCGTACATGCTGGTAGAAAACATATTACCAACCCTGCAATGCGGGCATTTAGCATGCAAAGCAGCTTTAAATTGCGGATCGGGTTTTTGTGGGTTTTCGATATGATAAGTTGTCATGGTATTATTTTTTTATTTGTTTTTTTCTGAATTCATCGGGTGTTAAACCAACCTCTTTTTTAAAAAACCTGCCGAAATACGAGTTATCGGCAAAGTTTAACCTCCCTGAAATTTCGGTTATAGATAGGTCGAGATTTATCAATAGCCGTTTGGATTCCAGCACTACACGCTCACGTATTACATGCCCCGCGGATACGCCAAGCATATCATTACAAACAGCGTTTAAATGGTTTGGCGTGATGTATAATAGTGCCGCATACTCCTTTGGCAGCCGCAGGGTGTTAAAGTTTTGGTCGATAAGCTTGTGAAAGCTTTTTAGCAACGTATAGTTATAGGCAGATATATTTTTTTCAGGAGTATTTATATTAAGGCGCGCTATGCTGATAAACAATTGCAGCATTAAAGTACGTATCATATCAAAACCAAAGCGTTCTGCATGTTCCGCTTCTTTTAAAATGGATTCAAATAAAGCTGTAATATGCTGTTGCATATCGCCGCTTAAATTAATAACCGCACCGTCAATATCGCCGCTAAAAAATGGCAGCGCTTCCAGGTAATTGTTATTGATAAGGAATGAATTAAAAAACGCAGGCGAAAAATTAATAATGTAGCCATCCATTTCGCCCTCAAAATCCCAGCTGTGCACCTGGCCGGGTATCATAAAGTAAATTTGATAGGGTTGTATGCTGAATTTCTTGAAGTCGATAGCATGCGTACCAGTGCCTTTGGTAAACATAACCAGGTGATAAAAGCTATGCTTATGCGCGTGGTGCAGGTTTTTATGCTCCTGCAAATAAGCGCCAAACCGGCTGATTAATATATCATCCTGCTGGTTGCCGGATAGGGTACAAATATCATACAGCGGAAATGTGCTTTTCATGGCACAAAAATACCTGATATATGCTATCAAAAATAGCATTATATATAGTTTATGTGGTACTTTTTACTGATTATAGCTTCTTAAGCCATGCAAGGCAAGCTAAAATAAAAGGTTGAGCCTTTGTCTTCGATGCTGTTTACGCCTATGCTGCCTTTGTGCCGTTGTATAATTTCGCCTGCCAGGTATAAACCGATGCCAAAGCCGGATACGTTTTTAAGTTTCTCATTCTCTACCCGGTAAAAGCGCTGGAATAATTTTTCCTGGTCTTTAAGCTTAATGCCAACGCCCTCGTCAATAACGGCTACGGTTATTATGCCGTTGTCTATAGCGCTTGTAACGGTAATAGTACTTTCTTTAGGTGAATATTTAATGGCGTTGCTAAAAAAATTACTGATAACCTGGCCTATTTTTTCCTTATCCGCCAGTACATTTATTATCCCGGAAGGTTTAAACACAAAATTGTGGCTGGCATTAACCTGTGTCGTTTCTGCTATTGTATCTTCAATAAATTTATTGATGTCAAACACCTCGGTTTTTAACTGTAGTTTCCCTGATTCTAAGCGCGAAAGGTCAAGAAAGCCATATATCAGGTCCGACATTTTATTTGCCTGGTTGTGGGCCTTTAAAAGCGCGTTGTTTACAAAAGCATCGTCGGTGCCTTTTAGTTTTTTGGCAATGAGTTGTATATAAGCTTTAAGCGAAGTAAGCGGTGTTTTAAGCTCATGGCTGGCCATGGCTATAAAGTCGTTTTTCCGTATTTCGTCGCGTTTGCTTTCGGTAACATCCAATATTGTTCCCAGCATCCGTACCGGTTGTTTGTCTTTATCAAATATAATAACGCCTTGCGCCTTTACCCAGCGTTGTGAGCCATCGGCACAAATGGTTTTAACTTCATAATTATGTTCACCCGTAACCAAGCCGTTCCGGAACGATTTCCTGACAATGTTTTCCATGTCATCATCGCTTATACCACTCCTTATTTGGTTAAGCGATAGTTTAGCATCGGGGCTGTAACCAAAAATTTCGGCCAGCCGGGGCGAATAATTAAAATGGTGGGTTTTTAAATCCAAATCCCATAAGCCAAGGCCGGTTGCTTCGGTTGCCAAACGCAGGGTATTTTCGCTTTCAATGGCAGTTTCGCGGGCTTTTACTTCTTCAGTAATATCTACTACGGTATTTAAAATATAGGCTATTGTGCCGTCCTCAGCCATTATAGGTACATTACTGCACGACCAGTAATGCGGTTGGTGGGTTTTTGTGCCGGCATCGTAAACATCATACCGGTAACGGGGGATATCTATTTTTTGCCCGATTTCAATAACCTTTTCAAATATATTGCGTGCTGCGGTATGATCGTTTGGGTGAACATCATCATCAGGAAAAACCTCGAAAAAACCTTTGTATAATATGTTATCCCGCGTGGTTGAAGTAATTTTTAAGTAGCTGTCGCTTACTGCGAGTATGGTAAAGTTTAATTTATCGGCACTAACCAGTATGGAGCCGGGCGACTTATCAAAAATTAACCGGAAAATATTTGCGGGCAAAATATGGTTTAAACCGGTGCTCATTAAATTTACAGGTAAGCGTTGATAAAAGTATCTACAATGCAGTAAAATTAGTTTTATTACAGTTATTATAAATATTATTTGTTGCCGAAATCAAAAGATAATAAACAACAAAGCCACATTAAAATTTGAACATTTAACGTGGCTTTTATCGGTAGCAGTATGTGCTTTTATCAATTTACGCTTACTGCAGCATCCCTTAATTCCTTTACGTTATCGTGCGATTTTTTTAGCTCTTTAAGCTGGTGCGATAATATAGCTACCACTTTTTCATCCTTCCAAATCAGCTCCTTATCATCGCTGGCTTTGCGGTAGGCGCCGTTGGCAATATCCTCGCCGTATTCGCAATCGGCCAGTATGGAGTGCCTGTCTTTTATCGAAAACTTTGCCCGTACGTCTATCCATGTATGGTAAAACTTGCCGGCTATGGTAGTACCGGTTGCAGGGTCGCCGCCAAGTACGTGCAAATGGTCGGTTAATTCGGCAATGTTGGTCTTGCTTTGCTCAATATATTCAGCAAAAAGCGATTTCAAATCATCATCACTTGTGCTTTCAGTTGCTTTCTCGTATCCCACTATGCGGTCGCGGTTAATGCGTACCAAGTCGTTAAGTGCAGATATCTGGTGCTCAATATGTTGTAATATTCCCATGGCTGTAATAATTTATTAAGGATATAACATACCGGCTTAATAAATTGTTTTTGACTGAAAAATGATGCCAGTCCCTAAAGGGTGAAAAACATAGCAACTGCCGCCGCGCCCATGGCAACAAAAGTAAACCATAATAAAAAGGTGGATAACACGCCGCTTTTATATTCACCCATTATCTTTTCATTGCGCGCTATTTTAGCAATCAGGAACAATAGCGGTACTGCTGCTACGCCGTTTAACACAGCTGCATAAACCAAGGCTTTTACAGGGTCGATACCTACAAAATTTATCATGAGCCCTATTAACGAGGCAATAGTGATTACCCCGTAAAAGCCATGTGCCTGTTTTAGTTTAAAGTTGAGGCTGGCCTTCCAGTTTACGGCCTCGGATACTGCATAAGCGGCAGAACCCGATAGCACAGGCACTGCCAGTAAGCCTAAACCAATAATACCAATAGAAAATATCAGCTTAGCCAAAAAGCCCGAATTGGGGAACGAATGTACCAGTGGTTCCAATGCCTTAGCAGCATCGGCGGCGGTTTTAACATCGCGTACGCCACTGTTGTGCAGTACGGTAGCGCCAACTAAAAGTATGCACCAGGTAGTAATTTCGGAGATAATCATACCCGCGTTATTATCCAAACGCATGCGGCGTATACGGTACCAGCTTACTGTCGAT
>Ga0302303_10002150_pt1 | contig 12178 bp, 10 predicted proteins | sample III_Palsa_E2_1_FD_194542 | JGI IMG/M metagenome (GOLD analysis project Ga0302303, IMG submission 194542) | Peat permafrost microbial communities from Stordalen Mire near Abisko, Sweden - III_Palsa_E2_1 | ecosystem: Environmental > Terrestrial > Soil > Palsa > Peat permafrost | place: Sweden... | reverse complement strand
ACGGGTGAGATCGAATTCGGATGGAACCGCCGATCTTAACAGACCGCCTTATGTGGCAGGCGGTAATACGGCGCCTCAACGACTTTGCGGGCATCTCGCGTGCAAACGAGTGCTGATTTTGATGCACCGCGGTGTTTGAGCCTGTGGATAAGTCTGTGGGGAAATCAGGACTTGGGCAACGCAAACTAATGGTGGTATGGGCAGAATCGGCAAAAGTCGATAAATAAATAATCATTATCATATACTTACGATGTATACCTCGATCCGCATACACAATGACCTCTGCAAGGGGCGGTATCACCATTTTGTGTATAAGTTTCGGAGACCTGCAGCACTCCTCTCGAACGGCAGAGGTCATCGGGTTGTCATGCAGCATGGCGAAGATAAGCAGGTGCCTGACATGACTCCCCTCCATGCATGGCATCCGGAGACGCCGCTCTCTCCCTCACTAAAATCGGCCCGGCGGCGTGGTTTATCTACGCCGCTTTTTTGTGCCCGAGGATTTTGTAGCGGCGGTGGAAGCAGCTCACAGCAGTCCCCGCGCCGCCATTGATACCGGCTCGCCGCTGCCGATCACCAGATGATCGAGAACGCGTACCCCGACCAGTTGCAGGGCGTCACGCAGTTCATGCGTGATCGCACGATCGGCCGCACTGGGTTCGGCCACTCCGGACGGATGATTGTGCGCAAAGATCACCGCGCCGGCGTTGTGCTGCAGACAGGCACGTACGACTTCGCGTGGATGCACACTGGCGCCATCGATAGTGCCGCGAAACAGTTCTTCGAAGGCCAGCACCCGGTGGCGGTTATCCAGGTAAAGACAGCCGAATACCTCATAAGGCAGATGACGCAGTCGGGCGCGCAGATAATCGCCGCTGTCGCGTGGGTTGCCCAGACTCTGCCGCTGCTGCAGCTCTTCGGCGAGGCTGCGCCGCGCCAATTCCAGCGCGGCGGCAATCCGTGCCCTTTTGGCCGGACCAAGGCCTCCGGCGCGGATCTGCTGCTCAGGACTGCTCAGCAGCGCGCCGAGACTGCCGGCATTGCCGAGCAGCTCGCGACCCAGTGCAATGGCATCCTTGCCGCGGCTGCCGCTGCCCAGCAGTACCGCCAATAGCTCGGCATCGGACAGCGTGGCGCTGCCGCGGGACAGCAGTTTTTCACGGGGACGTTCGCCTTCGGGCCAGTCTCGAATACTCATGCCGTCAGACTGCCAGCTGCCGCACATCAAAGGCAGCGGATGAGGCAAATGAATCCGGTAAGCTAGCGGTCTGCCCGATTGTCAGGCCCGCCCTACATGAGTCTTGCCAAACGCCGTATCTTGCTGGGAGTGTCCGGCGGCATAGCCGCTTACAAGTCCTGCGAACTGGTTCGCCGTCTGCGCGATCTGGACGCGGACGTGCGCGTGGTGATGACGGAAAGCGCCACGCATTTTGTCAGCCCAACCACCTTTCAGGCGCTGTCGGGCCAGAGCGTGCGGGTGAGTCTGTGGGACGCACAGGCTGAGGCGGCGATGGGGCATATCGAGTTGGCGCGCTGGGCCGAACGCATTTTGATCGCACCCGCCAGTGCGGACATTCTCGCGCGGCTGGCACACGGCCTTGCCGACGACCTGCTGACCACACTGTGTCTGGCCAGTGCAGCGCCGCTGTATGTAGCGCCCGCGATGAACCAGCAGATGTGGGCGCATGCGGCCACTCGGGCAAATATCGAGACGCTGCGCCAGCGCGGCGTGGGCCTGCTTGGTCCGGCGTCGGGCGACCAGGCCTGCGGTGACGTGGGTAGCGGCCGCATGCTTGAAGCGCACGAGCTGCGCGATGCCATGGCCGCGTCGTTTGGCGACGGTTCGCTGGCCGGATTGAATGTGGTGGTCAGTGCCGGCCCGACCTATGAGGATATCGACCCGGTGCGCTTCATCGGCAACCGCAGTTCGGGCCGCATGGGCTTTGCGGTCGCGCAAGCCGCCGCACTGGCCGGTGCCAACGTGACCCTGGTTGCAGGGCCCGTGAGTCTGCCTACGCCAGCTGGCGTAGCGCGGCGCATCGATGTGCGCAGCGCGGCGCAGATGCATGTTGCCGTGTTGGATGCATCGGCTCTGGCAGACATCTACATCGGCGCGGCGGCGGTCGGCGACTACCGACCCAACGATGTATCCGCGCACAAGTTGAAGAAGCGCGATGGGGCTGGCCTGTCGTTGCAGCTCAGTGAGAACCCCGACATCCTCACTAGCCTGTCAGCCAAACCGGTGCATCCGTTTCTGGTCGGCTTTGCCGCCGAGACGCACGATGTCGCGAACTACGCGCAGCACAAGCTGCGAAACAAGGGGCTGGACATGATTGCTGCCAATCAGGTGGGTGAAGGCCTCGGTTTCGAAGCCGACGACAACGCGTTGAGCGTCTACTGGGCCGATGGTGCGATCGAGCTGCCGCGCGCAGCCAAACCCGAGCTTGCCCGTCAGCTCATTACGCAGATTGCGCAGTGCTATCGCGCGAGCCGCGCCGGATGAATCGACCGGTCATCGACATAGCATTGAAAATTCTGGATGTGCGCCTTGGCGACAGCATTCCGCTACCTGAGACAGCGACCATCGGCAGCGCCGGCATGGATCTGCGCGCGGCGTTGGAGCGGCCACTGACACTGGCGCCCGGCGAGAGTGTGCTGGTGCCCAGCGGCATCGCCATTCATATTGGCGATCCGGGCTGGTGTGCGTTGATCGTTCCGCGCTCGGGCCTGGGCCACAAGCATGGGTTGGTGATGGGTAATCTGGTTGGCGTGATCGATGCGGATTACCAGGGGCCGCTGATGATTTCGTGCTGGAACCGCGGCATCGAGCCGTACACCATCGACGTCGGCGATCGCATCGCACAGCTGCTACTGGTGCCGGTCGCACAGGCACGCCTCAATGTCGTGACGGAATTTGTTGTCAGTGAACGTGGTGCTGGCGGATTCGGTTCCACCGGTATCAATTAGGTAGGATGGGCTGGATGTGTTGGGGGACTGCAACAAAAATCTCGGGGATGGGACATGGCGTTGAGCATCGCGGTAGGACGTTTGCGGCATTCGCAGGTTGACTGGCGGCGTCAGCTGCCGTTGGCTGGCGCGACGCTGCTGTTCCTGCTCGGGCTTTTTTGCGCATGGCAGACCTGGTTGATTGCTGAAGAGGGCAGCTCGATCGAGCGCGTTCATGCGGCGCAGGATCAGGCCGTGCATGCGCTGACCGTCGAGATCGCTGCCCAGCGCAGCAAGGTCCAGAAAGTATTGGGCTCGGTCGATCCCACCACGGTGATGAGCGATCCGGTCAAGAGCGCCTTGGCGCTTCGCCAGCAGCTTCCACAGGTGCAAAGGCTGGAGTTGTATAGCGGTGATCTAAACGAAGTGCTGCACGCCAACTATCACGAATTTGGCTATGCCAAGGCAGCCCAGTTGATGGCGGCGCGGAGTGCCGATGGCCCTTCATTGATGCAAAGCGTATCCGTGGGTAATGGGGATCGTCATCTCAGCCTCATCGTGCCGTTGGGACCATCGCAACAACCGACGGTCTGGGTCTGGGTCGAGTTGCCATTTGCGCCGTTGCAGCAACTGTTCGAATCGGTGTCGCCAGCCGGTGGTCGGCTCGAGCTTCGTCAGGGCGACGACCATGGAGAGATGAGTTTGTCCTCCGATGGCGCCACGTCGGCGATAGCAGAGGTAGCGGGAAAGCCGGTGGCCGGTAGCGCATTCAGTGTCTATGCGGGGCTGCCGGATGCGTTTATCGTGCTGCCGCACGTGTGGCCACTGGCAGCTCTGCTGACTCTGTTAGGGATCGGGGGTGCCTTTTTTCTGCTGCGCCTGCGCATCCGTGCGACTGCATCCGCAGCGCCTGAACCCGAAGAGGTGGCGCTGCCCGCAAGAATTAAAAAGCTCAGTCCACCGGTCGACATCGCGGCAGCTACCGCGCGACCCTCCCCGCCGTTGCCATCTGCACCGGCAATCGAGCTCGATCCCAGCATTTTCCGCGCGTATGACGTGCGTGGTGTGGTGGGAAAAACCTTGAACAAGGAGGTTGCCCGTGCACTCGGTCAGTCGATCGGCACGCTGATGGGCGAAAAGGGTCTGCGCGAAATCGTAGTGGGCCGAGACGGTCGTCTGTCCGGTCCCGAACTGGCTGGTGCACTGTCGGACGGTCTGCGTGCTGCCGGCATCGACGTGATCGATATCGGCGCAGTGTCGACGCCGGTCGTTTATTTCGCGGCGTTTCGATACAACACCGGTTGCGGTGTAGCGGTCACAGGTAGCCACAATCCGCCGGACTACAACGGCTTCAAGATTGTGGTCGGTGGCGAGACGCTCTCCGAAGGCGCGATCCAGGATCTGTATCAGCGTATCGCCACAGGCGCGCTCAACAGCGACGGTCAGGGTGCGCTGCGACAAGTCGAGGTGACGTCTGACTATATCGAGAAAATCGTCGGTGACGTACAAGTTGAACGATCGCTCAAGATCGTCGTCGACTGCGGCAACGGCATCCCTGGCGCGCTGGCGCCGCAGGTGCTGGAAGGCATTGGCTGTGATGTCATTCCGCTGTATTGCGAAGTCGATGGCACATTCCCGAACCACCATCCCGATCCATCCGACCCGCACAATCTGGAAGACTTGATTGTTTCGGTGAAGAGTACCGGCGCCGACCTGGGCATCGCGTTCGATGGCGACGGCGACCGTCTGGGTGTGGTGACCCGCTCGGGCGAGATCATTTTCCCCGATCGCCTGCTGATGCTGTTTGCGCGGGATGTGTTGTCACGTCAGCCCGGTGCCACGGTGATCTACGACGTCAAGTGTACCGGCCATCTCAAGGGTCAGATTCTGGATGCTGGCGGCAGCCCGTTGATGTGGCGCACTGGCCATTCGCTGATCAAGGCCAAGATGCGCGAAACGGGTGCGGAGCTGGCTGGCGAGATGAGCGGACACTTCTTCTTCAAGGAGCGCTGGTACGGCTTCGACGACGGCATTTACGCGGCGGCGCGACTGATGGAAATCCTCGGCGGTGATATGCAGGGGCGTACGCCCGAAGAGATCTTCGCCACGCTTCCGAAAAGTGTTTCCACGCCCGAATTGAAGATCGAACTGACCGAAGGCGAGCACTACGCGTTCATGGATAAATTGCGTCAGCAGGCCAGTTTTGGCGAGGCCACGCTGATCACCATCGACGGGTTGCGCGCAGATTGGCCCGATGGCTGGGGACTGGTGCGTGCTTCCAACACCACGCCGGTGCTTGTGCTGCGTTTCGAGGCGGACGATGCGGTGGCGCTCAAGCGCATTCAGCAGGTTTTCCGCAAGCAGCTACTGGCGGTCGACTTCACGCTGAAGATGCCGTTTTGATAGTGCGGTGTTTCTGATTCGAAGCCGAATAAAAAAGGCCGGTCTGCACCGGCCCTTTTTAAAAATGATCAGATCCATAAGTCTGATCTAACCATCTAAATGACAATAACTATTGCGCTGGACTTGCCTGTGCCGCTTTGAGTTCACGATAGCGCGCCAGCTGAGTCGCCTGATCCTGGACCATCTGCATGCGCAGCGCTTGCTGGTGCTGCAAGGTATTTTGCTGGCCGGTAACCACGGCGCGCTGGTTGGCGATGCTGTCGTTGATGAATTTCGGCACCGTTTTTTGCGTCCGTTCTATTTCCGCCGCCCGCCCAAGCAGGTCAGTCAGCGCTTTTTCCTGGGTCTTCAAATTGAGTTGGGTGGTGTGGATTTGCTGGTCCAGCGTATCGAGCGCCTGTTGCTGCGAAATCTTGTACGAATTTTCGTCGGGATAGGCATCTAGCATCTGCGCTTCGGCGTCGTGACGCTTTTGTTCGGCCTGTTGTTTTGCCGCCTGCTCGGCGGCTAATTTGTTAGCCGCAGCACGCTCGTCCGGCGTTAGCTGGCGCGATACGTGCTGGATCACCATTCCCTGGTCATTCACTGCGTCGAAACCGTATTTCATGGCTTCGGCATTGAGGCTGTCGCTGAAGTGCAGCCTGCCTTGTCCATCGTGCCACTTGTAGCGGATGGCGCTGCCCGTGGTCGGCGTCTGGGCCTGCGCCGAAACGCTTGCGAACAACGCGGCGGCGGTAAAAACAAATAACCATTTGCGCATAAATCCCCCTGTTGCCGTCAGTATAACCGGCGGTATCACCATGTCCGGCTGGCAGGCGTCGCGCCAATACCAGGCACTGCGCAGTTTGTGTTCAGCGCTGGACGCCATAGCGATCGCGGTAGGCCAGCAGGCGCTCGTGTTCATCGGTCAGCTGCGGCCGTTCACCGGCATAGGCCAGCACGTCGTCGAGGCTGGTAATCGCAATCACCGGAACACCATAGTCGGCCGTCACTTCTTGCGCCGCCGAGCGCTCGCCCTGCCCGCGCTCCTGACGATCCAGCGCGATCAATACGCCCGCGGCCGTGGCGCCCTGCGCTTCAATCAGCGCCAGCGATTCGCGTACGGCTGTACCGGCTGTCATTACATCGTCGACAATCAGCACGCGACCTTTCAGCGGTGCCCCGACCAGCGTGCCACCCTCGCCGTGATCCTTCGCTTCTTTGCGGTTGTAGGCCCAGGGAAGATCGCGCTGATGTTGCTCGGCCAGCGCGATGGCGGTTGCCGCTGCCAGCGCAATACCCTTGTAGGCCGGCCCGAACAACATATCGGCCACTATGCCGGAGTCCACCACCGCGGCGGCATAAGCGCGGCCAAGCTGTGCGAGAGCGGCGCCGGAATCGATCCGCCCCATGTTGAAAAAGTACGGACTTAGCCGACCGGATTTCAGGGTGAACTCGCCGAAGCGCAGCACTTCGCGGCTGAGCGTGAGTTCGATGAAGTCGCGCTGGTAATCGTGCACAGGTCGCCTCGTTGGTGGATGTTCAGGGCAGGAAAATTCAGGGTGCGTCGGTCAGCATGTGATGCCGCGCGCCGCGATGGCGACCATGGTACCGCTCGTCGTGGTCCATGACGCTGGCCCGAGGTTGTTATGATCACGTATCACTTGCCGGAAAACCTCATGCGCATCATCAGCCTCAATGCCAATGGCATCCGCTCGGCCGCGACCAAGGGCGTGTTCGACTGGTTGCACACACAAAATGCGGATGTTGTATGTCTACAGGAAACCAAGGCGCAGGAAGATCAGCTCAGCGACCCGATGTTCCGCCCTGACGGGCACCACTGTTTTTATCGGGATGCCAGCAGCAAGAAGGGTTATAGCGGCGTCGCCATCTATGCCAAACGAGAGCCCGATCAGGTGCTGACCGAGCTGGGTTGGGACGAGTTCGATAACGAAGGTCGCTATATCGAGGCTCGCTTCGGCAACCTGTCGGTGGTGTCGCTGTATTTTCCGTCGGGCTCGTCCGGTGACGAGCGTCAGCAGTTCAAGTTCAAGGCGATGGAGTGGTTCACGCCGATCCTCGATGGCTGGCTGAAGAGCGGCCGCGATTATGTGATCTGCGGCGACTGGAACATCGTGCACACCAAGAACGACATCAAGAACTGGAGCTCGAATCAGAAAAACTCCGGCTGTCTGCCCGAGGAGCGTGCCTGGCTGGATCTGCTGTTTCAGCAGCGTGGCTGGGTCGACAGCTTTCGCGCGATCAAGCCCGATACGATCGAGTACACGTGGTGGTCGAACCGTGGCCAGGCGCGCGCCAATAACGTCGGTTGGCGGATCGACTATCAGGTCGTCACGCCGACCCTGCGTGAGCGGTTGACGGATTGCTCGATCTATCGCGACCAGCGATTCTCCGATCACGCGCCGTATATCGTCGACTATGCCGATTGAGTCGGTCGGAAAAAGCCTGCCTGCGCGTGACGTGAAGACGTCCAGGCCATCCGTGTGGAAATCGTTTGCGCAGCCGGCGGCCTGGACAATGCTGCTGTTCGGTTTCTCGTCGGGCCTGCCATTTCTATTGGTGGCCGGCACACTGGCTTATTGGCTGAAAGAAAACGGCATCGTGCTGAAGGACATCACGATGATCGCCAGCGCGGGCATGACGTACGCACTCAAGTTTTTGTGGGCGCCGCTACTCGATCACTGGCGCATTCCTGGCTTTTCACGGCTGGGACGTCGGCGTGGCTGGCTGCTATTTGCGCAGCTGGGCGTTGCTGCCGGCCTGCTGACAATGGCCTTTTTGACGCCGACGCAACTGATTCCGTTTGTCGGCGCGACCTTGGTCGTCGCGTTCTTTGGCGCTACCCAAGACATCGCGGTGGACGCCTACCGTATCGAAATCGCGCCGATTGAGGCGCAGGGTGCGCTGGTCGCGACGTATTCGCTGGGCTATCGCATCGCGCTGATTCTGGCCGGTGCGCTGGCGCTGATCCTTGCCGATCACATCGCCTGGAGCTGGGTATATATGGTGATGGCTATCGCCATGGGTCTGCCGATCGCGGCAACACTGACGGCACGGGAGCCTGATGTACGTCTGGTTGCTCCGCGCGGCTGGCGTGCCGCCATGCGCGAAAGCGTGATCGATCCGTTTGCTGATTTCTTTCGCCGTTATGGCTGGCATATTGCCGTTGTGACGCTGTTGTTTATCCTGCTGTTCAAGATTCCCGAGCAGGCGACCATTGGCGGCGTGATGAGTCCGTTCTATCGCGACATGGGCTTTTCCAAGACCGAGATCGGTAGCATCACCAAGATCTACGGCATCTGGATCGGCATCGTCGGAGTATTCCTCGGTGGCGCAGCGGTAGCTCGCTGGGGTGCATGGCGCTCGCTGGGTGTCACCGTCGTGCTTTGTGGCTGCAGCAACCTTCTGTATCTGGCATTGATCGCCCATCCGGGCAATCTGCTCGTGCTGACCATGGTGATTTCCGGGGAGAACCTCACGCTGGGCATGCTGGGTCCGCCGACGGTGGCGTTCCTGTCATCGCTGGTCAATCGTGAACACACTGCCACGCAATACGCGCTGTTAAGTTCAATGGTCAATCTGCCAGGCAAGGTACTCGGTTTCTTTGCCGGAGGCATCGCAGCGGCTACGGGCTATGGCCAGTACTTTGTGATCACCGTACTGTCGATTATTCCAGCAACACTGCTGTTCTTCTACTTGTGGCCGAGGTTTCGCCATGCCGACGCATCGTCGTCGGTGGGTGCCGAGTAAATTGCACCGAGCACTCGTGAACCCCGCGCTCCCGTCACCGCCGGCAGGTTGCCCGGCAATCCCAGTAGGCGCTGGCGCGCCAGCCATGCGAAAGCGGCGGCCTCCAGAAAATCGGGGTCGATGCCATGCTGTGCCGTGCTGCTGACGACGCGCGGCGCCAACAGTGTGGTCAGTCGTTCCATGAGCCTGCTGTTGTGTGTACCGCCCCCGCAGACAAGAACATCGGCCGTCATCGGTGTCTGTTGAGCGATCGCTTCGGCCACACTGCGAGCGGTTAGTTCCAGCAAGGTTGCCTGGACATCGGCGGGACGAATGCCAGCCAGGGCACGATGCGCTGCCAGCCAACCGAGATGGAAGTGCTCGCGTCCAGTGCTTTTGGGCGGCGGCAGTGCGAAATAGGCATCGGCCAGGAGTGGTTCGAGCAAGCGGACATCGACGTGGCCGCTAGACGCGAAAGCGCCATCGCGATCAAACGGCTCGCCACGATGGCGCATGCACCACGCGTCGAGCAATCCGTTGGCGGGCCCGGTATCAAAACCGAGCACTGTGCCGTCGGCACCCAGCACGGTGATGTTGGCAATACCGCCAAGATTGAGTACGACGCGGGCATGGCCTTCCTTCGCCAACAGCATCGCGTGCAATGCGGGCAACAGTGGCGCACCCTGCCCACCGGCTGCGATATCTGCGCGACGAAAGTCGGCAACCACATCGATGTGGCAACACTCGGCAATCACGCTGGCATCGCCCAGCTGCATGGTGAAGGGATAGTCCCCTGTGGGTCGGTGACGAATGGTCTGGCCATGCGAACCGATCGCTCGCACTGAGTGAGCTGGTGTGCCACTTTGTTCCAGTAATTGCAGCGCGGCCTCTGCAAAGCAGTGCCCGATTTCGACGTCCAGATGTCCAAATGCATCGAGGTTCAGCGCAGCTTCGTCCTGCATCAAGCTGAGCATGCGTTCGCGCAGCGTGGAAGGCCAGGGGTGCGCATAGGTGGCATGGACTTGCGGCAAGCCACCGTCGAAGCTGACCAACGCGGCGTCGATGCTATCGGCGCTGGTGCCGGAAATCAGCCCGATATAGAGCGCCGAATCATCAGTCACGCTTGTGCCATGCTCAGTTGTCGTTGTTGGCAGGGGCGTTCGCGTGGGCGAGCTTGATACGGGCGTCCAGCTCCGTCAGTCGGGCCAGTTGCGGCTGTACTACCTGTGCCTTGAATCGGGCCAGCTGTACCGCGGGTAGCAGTTCGGGTTTGGGCAGCGTCACCGTCTGCGGATTGCGTTGTACGCCATCGACGCGGAATTCATAATGCAGATGCGGCCCCGTGGCCAAACCCGTCATGCCAACAAAGCCGATGACCTGTCCCTGGGCGACATGCTGGCCGACACGTTCGGTGCCGTAGCGCGACATGTGGCCATAGGCCGTGCTGATCGTGCTGCTGTGCTGGATGATGACGAAATTGCCGTAGCCGTTCATCCAGCCCTTGAACTTGATCACACCATCGCCGGCGGCATGGATCGGTGTGCCGGTGGGCGCTGCGTAATCCACACCCTTGTGCGCGCGCATCAGGCCAAGAATCGGGTGCAGTCGCGCCACGCTGAAGGTGGATGAGATACGGGTGAAGTCGACCGGAATACGCAGGAACGATTTCTGGATCGGTCGGCCATCTTCGCTGAACCAACCATAGTCGCCGCTGGCCTTTTTGAATCGATAGGCAGTGTAGCGTTTGCCCTGGTTGATGAATTCGGCGGCAACGATATTGCCCTCGCCGTAGCGGGTGCCGTCACGATAGATGTCGTCGTAAATCACAGTGAAGCTGTCGCCCTCGCGCAGGTCCTGTACGAAATCGACGTCGTACTTGAACAGGTCGGCGAGTTTGCCGACCATTGCTGCGTCCATGCCGGCCTGATCGCCCGCAGCATAGAGGCTGCTCCGTATCACGCCATGGGCAACCTGCTCGCGCGTATCCATATCACGCTGCTGGATGCTGACCGAGGGATGGTCACCGTCAAGACGCACGGTGGCGCGGTTGGCGTCATCCTGGTCGAAACGCAGACCCTTGAGGTTGCCACCGCTGCCCAGCAGAAAATCGAATTCTTCGCCCGGACGAATATTGTGCAGTGCCGACTTGGCACTGCCCGATGCGTCCATGACCTTCTGCAGGTCGGTCATGCTTAAGCCGCGGCCGGTGAAGATGTCCGATAGCGTTTGACCAGGCTGCACACGCACGACCTGCCAGTCATCGACGGTTGGCGTGGGTGCGCTCACCGCTGCCACTTTGGGCAAGGCAAGAGACAGTAATGTATGTGCTTCCGGCACGGCGGCGGGACGCATCGCGCTGGCCCAGGCCGGCATGATGAAGCCGGACAGCAGCGTGATAAGCAGCGCGGTGCCAGCGAGCACCCAGCGCTCACGATGCCAGTGAATCGGCTCGACAACGTCTGACTGGTGGAGTGGCCAGTGTGAGAAACGCTCGTAGAAATGGGAGTGACGGTGTTGGGCCTTGCGGCAGATGGCCTGCTTGCGGGCTTGACGCGCGCCCTGCTTCTCTTCAGCCATTTTTACCCGCCCGCCAATACAGAATTGCAAACAGGTCGTACCATAACTGTCATGTGCAAATCGCGTCAACGCCCTTTTGCATCAAGGGTTTGCGCGGCATTACCGATTAACGCACAATTAACCTTTTGGCATAGTCAGACTTTCGATGACGGCCGATTCATTACCTTGCGATCTGAGAGAAATACATGAGCGAGCTTGAGCAGGCGTTGGCGACGATTACCCGCGGTGCCGACGAAATCATCAAGCGAGAAGAGTTGATTGAGCGCCTGAAAAGCGGTCGACCGCTGCGCATCAAGGCCGGCTTCGATCCAACGGCGCCCGATCTGCATCTGGGTCACACCGTATTGCTGAACAAGATGCGGCAGTTTCAGGATCTAGGCCATCAGGTGATTTTTCTGATCGGTGATTTCACCGGCATGATCGGTGACCCGACCGGCAAAAACGTCACTCGTAAACCGCTCACCCGCGAGGACGTGCTGGCCAATGCCGAGACCTATGCCAGTCAGGTCTACAAGGTGTTGGA
>Ga0302303_10002146_pt1 | contig 12184 bp, 8 predicted proteins | sample III_Palsa_E2_1_FD_194542 | JGI IMG/M metagenome (GOLD analysis project Ga0302303, IMG submission 194542) | Peat permafrost microbial communities from Stordalen Mire near Abisko, Sweden - III_Palsa_E2_1 | ecosystem: Environmental > Terrestrial > Soil > Palsa > Peat permafrost | place: Sweden... | reverse complement strand
GTAGAACTATAATTTATCTTTTTGCCACGCTTACAAACTCATTAAATTTAAAAAAATAACCAACCGCCCGAGGAAAAGGAAATGAATATTGCCTGGTTGTATGAAAGCCAATTTCTTTCAGTAATTTTTTGACAGTTACAAAATCCATAAATTGGATGTGTGTATCGTCTGATTTAAATCCCTTTTCTTGAGGCGTAATAACAATAATTCTTCCGTCGTTTTTTAAAAGATGGATATATTGTTTTAATAATGTGATAAAATCATCGCCTGTCATATGTTCAGCAACATGGGCCAATAAAATAGAATCAAATGTTTCAGGTTTATTATAAGTAGATGTTAAGAAATCATCTACAGTATATGCCTTTAAACCACGACTTTTTGATACTTCTATTGAAGTTGGATTATGATCAACCCCTATACCGTTACCATTTAGATGTAATAAGTTTCTCCCGATTCCACAGCCAATATCCAATACAAAACCTGGTTTTAGGCTTTGTATATTATACTTATATGGATATTGAACATTGAAAAGCTTTTTCCACCAAGCAGATTGTCTGTATAATAATCCATCGGTATAGTTTTTTTCATTAGTTGGCTTTCCCTGTACAATTTTTGGAGTACTCATTGTTACTTATTAAGTTGCTTTTTAGCCCATTGCAAATTACTGGCGGCCAGTTTATGGTTAGGATTAATTTTTAATGCCATTTCACATGCTTCGATGCCCTTATTCCATTCTTTTAGCTGATTATAAGCAGCTCCCATATTGCTGTAAGCATCTGCATAGTCAGGTTTTAAAGCAATGGCTAGCTTACAAGCTTCAATACAGCGTTGGTAGTTTTGTTGATTATAATAAGTAAGGCTCATGTTAATATAATCGGCCGCGGATAGTTGTTTGGCAACAATTGTGTTAGTTACCAACGGTTTTTGTTTAGTGGATGCTTGTAAATAGCTTTCAGCAATAGAATCATTAGGCAAAACTGACAGTGTTTGTTGAGCAGCTTGTTTTAAATTATCCCACTGCCCCAGATCGTTATAAGCGCCCATTAAGGCTTGTAATGCAATTACAGAATATGGGTTTATTTGTAAAGCTTTTTGTGCCATCTGTATAGCTTCAGGATCGCGGTTCACTATTTTTAAATATCGCGCATAAAAAGCATATGAATCATACGTGTTAGGACTGTATGCAATGGCCTTTTTGAAGTTCTCATCAGCCTCTACAGGTTGGTTTGTTGCTCCTTTTAATATGCCTATGTTAATATATAAGGTATTATAATAAGGGAGGTATTGTGCTGCTTTCTCAAAGTATTTATCGGCAACGGCATAATTTCCTTTTCCCATTTGAGTTAAGCCGTAGTTCATTAATCCTCGACCATTCAGTGGGCTTTTAACAGTAACATCGTACCATAATGATTCCTCATTATTCCATATTTTATTACGCTGATGGATACCGTAGGCGTTTAATCCTAAAACTAAAAATATGCAGGTTCCGATCAATACCCTGTATTTTTCACTCGCGATAATTTGTTTATCATTTTTAAATAAAAATAGTCCGATATAGGTTACCACACTAAGCGAAAGACCTATGAATGGGAAAAACATCCTATGATCATTAGTTACTTCGGCAAAAGGTGCTAATGAGGTGGGCAATAATGAAGCTGCAAACCAAATTAAACCGAAAGCTATAGGTTTAGTTTCTTTTTTTGTTGATGTTTTAAAGATGGTTATCACTAACAGCACAACAAAAATCAACCCAAGGATTATTCTCTCATCAAAAACATTATTAATAACTGTCAAGTCGGTATCTGCACTTAAATTCACAGGTAAGAAGAACGAAATAAAATAATGCAGCCAAACCCATGCCTGGGTTAATATATAATAAAGGAAAGGGTTACTAATGCCTGATATGGATTTGATTTTTGACAGTGTATAATACTGAACAATTGCCACGGCCACAAGAATTGGCAAAATACGCCATAAGGCAGAACCTAATCTTTTAAAGTTCTTGGATTTGAAAAGGTCGGCAACAGAGAGCTCGTTTTCGAACAATAATATATAAAAGAATAGTAGTATTACCAGTACCAGTACAGTTTCTTTAGCAAAAACCCCTATAACAGCAGGAATGATATATAAACCCCATTTGCGTTTAGCAGGGTAGGCTATATATATAAGGAATGATGCTACAATGCAAAAAGTTGATAATACATCGGAACGGGAAATAATGTAGTTGACGGTTTCGGCATTTGCTGTATTTAAAACATACCATGCCGTTGCTGCAATAGCAATGTAACCAACCCATGGATGATTAATTGAACGTTTAAGTAAATTGTTGTACATGAAATACAGCAATACGCCCAGCAATACAAACCAAATAAATGTAGAAAGCTGGAAATAGAAAGGGGATAATCCTCCGCCTATCCAATAGTCAATAGCTAACGTGGTGGTAACTAACGGCCGTAACCCCCAATGTAGCGGATCGGCACTGAACATTTTAGGGTCGGTGAAAAATTGAGGTATATTCTTTAGATCGCGTATGTGAACATTATCAACAACGGCGTGCGAATCATCAAAATGAAATCCGTTATTAAAATGGTTAGCGTAAGCAGCAATTAATACTGCGAATAATATGATACCTAAAATTAAAATTTTACGGTTGGGGTTAGTCATTGGTTAATTAATAGGAGTTTTTAATAGCTACTGCTAAATAATGAAAATTATGTAGTTAAACAAAGCATACTTTAAATTTGTCGTTGTTTAATGCACTGTAGCTTGCAAAATGTTTGTGTCGTGTTTATTTACTAAACACAGCCAATCTCAGGAAATGGCTTTGCGTTTAATTAGGCAGCATTTTTATTGATGTTGTTAATGGAATAGAATGGAACTATAAAACATTAACAGCGGTTCGCCAGGGAAATAATAGTTGGCAAAATCCTTATTTGTGTGAGTAGCAATATGAATATATATGACTTATAACTAATAGTTTTATTAGTTATAAGCCATTATACAAGGTTTAGGTGTGTATTCAGAGGTAGATTAATTTCAAATTTATGGGTTGTAAACAACACCCGTGCCGGTAAGTGTAAGTGTTGTTGGATCAACACCGTTAGCTATATTATTAAAATTATCCTTTTTAAAACCATAAACTTGTTTGGTTTTAAGTTTTTTTAATTTTTGTGATGCTGTTTTCATGTCTGTTTCCTTTTATTGACACTTAAATTATGAAAGCAATAACAAATCAAAAAAAATATTACACCAACTTCGGTATTGTGTATATCAGTTGTATTAATTGGACGTTTTTTTGTTGGTTGTGATATTTGAAAATCATTATTGGACTTAATTTTCAAGAAAAAAATTAAATTGGTTATGTTTGTTATGCCCTAATAGAGACTAAACGTTTTTGATGAAAAACATAAAATTAAATAACCTAAAACCACATATTATTTTCTGGGCAGTCTTTATTACTTACGAAGTAGTTTTTATTTATGCTCTTGTTGGGCGGTTGTCGAGTTTCGGAGATTATGCCGGGCATTATTTTTTAAATATTGGTTTGTTTTATTTTAATGCTCATTTTGTATTTGAATGGGCAATTAATGAGAAGAGAAAGAATTATTTTTTACTTGTATTATTAATTGTATTAGAAATTATTGCTTACCTGATTTTAAAAATTGGATTATATTATATATATGATTTATTAAAAATTTCACTTTATCCTCCCTACACAACCCCTAAATCTTTTATCCAACAGAGTATATGGCGGGAAGTTTACTTTATACTTTTAAGCATTGGATATTGGTTTGCTTTAACCACTATTAAAAACCGGGTTAAAATAGCCGATCTTGAAAACATAAAGCTAAAAAATGAACTGCATAATCAGGCTCTTGAAAAATCTTTACTAACAGCTGAGAACGCGTATTTAAAATCGCAAATAAACCCTCATTTCTTATTAAATACATTAAACTTTTTATACAATTCAATCGCTAAACTTTCAGAAAAGACGGCTGATAGTATATTATTATTATCTGATATAATGCGTTATGCACTAACCAGTACTGATGCAGATGGAAAAGTGAGATTAGAGCAGGAAATTGATAATATTGAAAGCTTTTTAAAGCTAAACCAGGCCCGATTTAATCAGCGCTTATGTATTGATTATGAAATGGGCGGCGATACATCCGGTCTGAGAATTATTCCGTTAGTGCTAATTACCTTTATTGAAAACGTTTTTAAATATGCGGATTTGTTAAATCCATCAAATCCGGCAAAAATTTCCATTCAAATTGTGGAAAATACTTTGTTGTTTTCTACGTATAATTTGAAGCGGAAATCTGTACAATTCGATAGCCACGGTATTGGAATTGAAAATGTTAAAAGTCGACTGGATAATTATTACCAATATGAGTTAATCATTGATGATAATGAATCTGACTATAAACTAATGCTAAAAGTTAACCTGTAATATTATGAGTACTTGTTATGTTATTGACGATGAGGAGCACGCTATTGATACGATAGTTGGATATATTAATAAGTATCCGGGATTAGAGCTGATAGGAAGCTCTATTAACCCGTTGCAGGGTATAGAAGATATTAGAAACGCGGAACAAGTTGATATTGTTTTTTTAGATGTAGATATGCCGGAATTATCGGGTATGGATGTGGCTGATATAATATCGTCTTTTACATCAGTTATATTTACTACTGCATTTCCTAATTATGCATTACAAGCTTTTGAGAAAAATGGCTCAGATTTTTTATTAAAACCAATATCCTTTGAACGATTTGTTAAATCTGTAACAAAAGTTCAAAACTTGATTAAAGCAAAATCTACTTTAGACAATACCCCCGAAAATGATCAATATTTCTTTATTAATCCGGGAGTAAAAGGGAAAATGATTCAGTTGAATTATTCAGATATATTATATATAGAAGGGCTAAAGAATTATGTTGTAATTTATACAACGGATAATAAGTACATCACTTATTTATCAATGAAGGAAGTTGAAAAAGCCATCCCTCAAAATAGATTTATACGAATACACAAATCCTATATTGTTAGCTTAAATAAGATAAAATCAATAGATGGTAATAATGTTATTATGTCGCAAAATAGCGAATTGCCGATAGGTATATCATTTAAAGATAACTTTATTGATATGATTAACACCAAAACTTTGAGAAGCTCCAGAAAGTAATGCTGCTGCTTTTGTTCTTCTGGCATTCAACGATAAATGATGCTTATAAAGCAAATAGTAAATAATAAACTCTTGCTTACGATGATTTTCCGTGAAAATTCTGTTTAAGTGCATATGAAGCAGATCGGATACCAGTTTATTGAGTTTCTCATCAGACAAATTGCTGGTTTTAGTTTTTAATATATTTAAAGCGTTTACATAGTTATTGAACTCTTTCTTTCCCGCAATAGTAATTATGTTGTTTTTATTAGCATCCATATTATTAATAAATGCAGAGTGTTCCCGATATTTATTATCCAATTGGATTTTCACAGATTTGCTATCCTCAAACTCATGTTTCATGCTTTCATGAATAAGATTGAGTAAATCAATATATTCTGTAGAAGATTTAAGAAAAACCTCAAGTATAATATTAGCTGTTAATAAGGCTAAATGTAATTCATTATAACCTGATTGTATTTTTGGATTTTTTTTAAGGAAATTAAGAACAAGATCACTGCTAGCTTCAAATATTCTTTCTGCATACTCAATGGTGTAAGCCCCGTATCTTTCTATTTCGCGTTTGTAAGTGTCTAATAGCAAATTGCTTATACTTCCTTTTTCAAAGCCGATACGTATGCTTTTTTCAAAATATTGTATAACATCAACAGTGTTGTTTCTATTGATTAGTATCCTAACTCGTAAATGATTGTCAGTATCAATATATCTTATAAAATACCAGCATTTCAATATGTTTTGTTTTCTTAACCCATTTATGATCTTGCTTATATTTTTTAGTAAGATATTGTTTGATACGGAAGGGTGACTATATAATTTAAAATATAGCCATTCATCACCGGGGAGATAAGTTCTTTTTGTTTTGCTTTTTTTTTCTGATAATGTTTTCATCGACATCGGGTTATAGGTAACACTATTATTTATAACAGATGTTATGAATTGCCCACAAACAGGTTGATCATCGATGTTCTTGACTGATTCCGCCGGGTCAAGAAATACTTCTTGCAGTATTATAGAACTTTTATTACTAATTACTTGCATAAACATTTGTACTGATTCATTGCTATCACAATCAAAATACAGTTGATTGTCACCTTCAGTAAGGGCGAAGTTTTTTTTTAATCTTAAACTTTTATATAAAATGTTTTTATCAGCCGTGATTTCGAATTCTTTTTTTAATTCGGTGATTTCATCACTGTTCAATATCCATGTTGCGGGAAAAAGAATGCAATTTTTATATTCAACCCTGGGGTAAAAATTAAGGCCTGGGAGTAAAGATTTTAAATCAATGCTGTAATTAGATTTTAGTCCCTGATGTTGTAGGTCACATAAGAATCTATATATTGAAAGGTCACTTCTTGTATAATTATAAGCTGAACTTAATCGGGGTATTATAACCTTATTTAACTTTTTAGATCTTATAATGATTTGATCGTTTATAACAGAAACCATAATATCAGACAGGCTTATTATATTACTTCTGTTTAATGTTGAGTATACGCCAATAGGGATTTCATACTGGCGTACTCCCGCATTAGAGTTGATATTAGCTGAGTGATCATCGTTAAAACATGAAATCTCAGCAAAAATAACATCTTTGTTGAGCTCCCTTTCTTGTAAGTCAATTGCCTGGCTTTTAGCTAATATCTCGGCATTAAATTGCGTAAACCGGCCTAATAAGGCTGTCGCGGTACAGCCACCGGCCTGTTCCATCCAAATTTTATTGCCATATATTCTAAATATGACTGAAATGCTAGGTGGCATTTTAGATTCAGATTTACGCTCTAGCTTTTCAAGATCTTTATCTGAAATTATAATAGCATGATCTTCTTTAGTTTTTGAAAGTTTCGATAAAAAAAATTCATGAATAGGTGTCCAGCTGAAATTTAAGTTATTTGACTGAATGTCTAAATGAATGCCATTTAGTAAGCCGCTACTAATTAAATTTGTTTCCAGTCCTTCATATCCTACACCTGCTTCGCGGTCAAGCGCAACTAATAATGGTATTTCTTGATTTTCAAATCGGGCTGTAAACCGTTTTTTGAAATTTACTAGTGATTTTAGTTTAGCATCAAGTGTTAACTTATCAAGGCAATTTAATCCCTCTTTTATATATTGTTGATATTTTATATTAAGTAGTGAGTCTGTTTTTTTTTCGTACCCCACATAAAATTTAGATTTTAATTCTCGCCCACAATTTATAAACTCACTAGTTTCAGTTAAGCTTTTGATGTTTACATCGTTCCCATGTTTAATGTTATCAATAATGTATTTGTACTTTAAAATGCTATCAGCTAACCGCCCTCTGACCGAGCTTTCAGCTATTATTTCTGTTATTCTTTCAAAATACCTTTTGCCCGACATATTCGGGTTTAGTTCAGAAACCAACAAGCCTGCATTTATAAGATCATTGATGTAGTCCTTAATCTCATCGTCAAATCCAATTAATTCATTAAGCCAATTTGTTAATTGAGCCTTAGTCTTTCCATTTTTACAGAAAATGATAATTTTATTAAGTAAACGATCAGACTTGTAAGAGGAAATTAAGAAAAGGAGTCTTTCTTCTTTTATGTCATAATTGTACGTTAAATACCGCCGTTCATTTTTAATGCTATAAATGGAGTTATTTGAATAGTATTTTAAATTATCAATTATGTTTAATGCTTCAAGTTCCCTGGCTATGTCAATTAATAATTGGAAATCAGGATTAACATATAAACGATCTTCTCCCAGTAAAACACATGGTCTTGTATCTTCAGATTTGCACCAATCAAGTGACGTAAATGCTGAAAACATTCCAAATGGAGTTGGGCGGTAACACATCCGGTTGAAATATTTTTGCAGACTAAATTTTACTTTTTTATCAAGTAAATGATAATTAAAGTCATAGCGCATTAATTCCATATAAAGGCTCTCACTGGCAAAAAAAAGAGATGCTTGAAAGAAATGTAGTTTAATGATACTCTCCGGGTTAGAGTTGTACTCATTATAGCTCAACGTAGGGGTTCTTAAAAAAACATATGAACTGAAACTAACGCTAATCATTTGTGAATTGTTTATTTAAATCATGAGTATCTATAGACTTATGTAAATATTTTATAGAATTATTATTGGAATTTATATGAAAATATAGTCAAAGGCTTTAGATCAGGTATTGAAATATGTTTAATACTTCGACACAGCTAAATATACTAAAAGATATATTTAATAGGTTGGATTGAAGAGAAGCTTTTTTTGTTTTGTATACCGAAAAGCCTAAATGGTATATGTTAAAACTGTGTTAGTGTAATTATTTTTCTTTTACTATAAGGATGGCTATCTTTATATCAACAAAAAAGGAAATTGATTGAATTTTATAAGTGAGTATTAATATAGGTTACAGCTTTGTGATCTCACTATCCCCGATATATTTAAACAAGAACTTAAACCTTATCACAATTATATCTGGTATTTCCCTTCGGAAATAAATAGTACCAACACGATTTTTAATTATTCCGCTTCAATATTTCAAATATCCTGAAAAGATTATTTAAGCCCTTTATATAGGCATGAGGTTGTTATACCATTTTATAACATGATTATATTGCAATACTACAGATAGTAGTAATAGCTATTGAGTTGATAGCGTATGTGTAAATATTAATCGCCAGAAATAAATAATAAAGTTTATGCTAGCTTAATTGGGGGTGATTGTATAGCTGATGGTTTTTATCAAATAGTTCAACTAATTTTCTGGCAGTCTCATCATATGCGCTTTTATCGGCCCACATCTCGCGCGGATTCAATAATGCTTGCGATGATATACCAGGGCAACTTTGTGGTACTGATAAATGAAAGATTGAATGTTCCTGGTAGTTTACAGTATCCAGCTTGCCGCTTAATGCTGCATTAACCATAGCCCTGGTATTGTTAATACTAATACGATAACCTTGCCCATAAGGCCCCGCTGTCCAGCCAGTATTCACCAACCATACTTTTACCTTGTGGTCTTTTAACTTTTTGCCAAGTAGGGAGGCATAAAATTCCGGGTGTAATGGTAAAAAGGGTGCCCCGAAGCATGCGCTAAAAGTTACTTTTGGTTCAGTAATGCCAACTTCGGTGCCGGCTATTTTGGCGGTGTATCCATTTATAAAATAAAACATCGCCTGTTCTTCGGTTAAACGGCTTATTGGTGGCAGTACGCCATATGCATCACAGGCCAGAAAAAATATATTTTGAGGGTGCCCGCCTAATGCAGGTGTTTTAGCATTTGGAATATATTCAAGTGGATAGCTGGTTCGCGTATTTTCTGTAATGCTTTTATCTGAAAAGTCAATATGGTTTGAATTTTTAAATAGTATCGCATTCTCTACCAAAGCGCCCGGTTTTATCGCTCCAAATATTTCTGGTTCACATTCAGCAGATAGATTAATTATTTTCGCATAGCAACCACCTTCAAAATTAAAAACTCCCCGATTGCTCCAGCCATGTTCGTCATCACCTATCAACTTACGTTGGCTATCGGCACTTAATGTTGTTTTGCCAGTGCCGCTTAAGCCAAAAAATAAAGCTGTATCTCCATTTGCTCCTTCATTGGCACTACAGTGCATGCTTAATACATTATGCTCATAGGGGAGTATGAAATTTAGCGCGGTAAACACTGCTTTTTTTATTTCCCCGGTATAACCACTGCCACCAATTAATATGGTTTTGTGTTTGAAAGAAAGAATGGTGAAGTTTTTTTGCCGTGTGCCATCAATAATTGAGTTTGCTTCAAAGCCAGGGGCCTGTATAATCAACCACTCGGCATTAAAGCTATTTAGCTCATCTGCATCCGGCTCAATTAACATATTACTTGCAAAATGATTTGACCAAGGGTTTTCATTAATCACACGTACTGATAATTGGTAGCGGCTATCTGCACAAGCAAAAAGGTTGCGGGCCCATATTTCCGGTTTGTTATTAAGGTACGCGATAAGCTTATCTTTTAGTTGCAGAAAACTATTTTCATCAATTGGATTATTAAACTTATTCCAGTCAACGCTTTTTATACTGATGTTATCCTCTACTAAAAATTTATCTTCAGGGCTTCGTCCTGTAAAATTTCCTGTTTTTATCAATAGTGCACCGGTATCTGTCAAAGTACCTTCTTGTCGTGCAATAGTTTGGCTAGCCAATTTTTCAATAGGCAATTGCTCGTGTACAAGCGTTGTGAACATTGGGTTATTCATACAGTTATTTTAATCGTTAATAGCTCCGGATTTATAGTTGTTGCTATTGTGGTTTATAATTTGTTTAAAGCGCCAATAATCATAGCCTTTATACACTACAAAGGTGGGGTGTTTGGCAGGTGTAAACCATAGGATTGGGTTAATTTGGTGAAAAGAACTTTTAAATTGTGCTTTTATGGTTTTAAAGCGAATTATAGCATGATGATTTGAGGTTGTTTTGGTTTTTTGAACTTTATTTTGCTTGATAATGTAATCTCAATACACTATCAATATTTGTTTTTGAATAATAAATATTAATATTTTGTGCTAATAAATTGTTTTATAGTGGTTTTTGTGGTTTATTTGCTTGTCTTCATTAAGTGGTTTGTGTTGTATATTTTACACTAAGTATATGTTTGGATTGAAAACTTTAGGGCAATTTATTATTGAGAAACAATCGGATTTTCCTTATGCGAAAGGCGAGCTGTCTCGCTTATTACGTGACATAGGCATAGCCGCAAAAATTGTTAACCGAGAGGTAAACAAAGCGGGACTTATGGATATTCTGGGTAAGGCCGGTAGTACAAATATTCAGGGCGAGCAGCAACAAAAGTTGGATGTATATGCTAATGATCAATTTATAAGCGCGCTTAGCAGCGGAGGGGAGTGTTGTATTGTTGCTTCTGAAGAGAATGAAGAAATAATCCGTATTGACTCGGCCGTGTCTAAAGGCGCAAAATATATTGTTGCTATTGATCCGCTTGATGGTTCATCAAACATTGATGTTAATGTACCTATTGGGACAATCTTTTCTATTTACAGACGTAAAAATCTTGGGGTACCCGCTTCATTGGCGGATGTATTGCAAAACGGTACGGAACAGGTAGCGGCAGGTTATATTATCTATGGTTCATCAACCATGTTAGTTTATACAACAGGAAAAGGTGTTAATGGCTTTACACTTGATCCCTCAATTGGTGAATTTTGCTTATCGCATCCGGATATGAAAACCCCGGAAACGGGAACAATCTATTCAATTAACGAAGGTAATTATGTTCACTTTCCACAAGGAGTTAAAAAGTATATTAAGTATTGCCAGGTAGAGGATAAACAAACACAAAGGCCTTACACGTCGCGCTATATTGGTTCAATGGTGGCAGATTTACATAGAAACTTGTTAAAAGGTGGTATTTTTATATATCCTGCGACTGCATCGGCACCTAATGGTAAATTGCGATTGGTTTATGAATGTAACCCAATGGCTTTTATTATTGAACAAGCTGGCGGTAAAGCCACAAATGGCGAAAGCCGCATACTTGAGTTGCAAGTAACGGAGTTACACCAACGTTCGCAGATATTTATAGGATCACGTTGTATGGTGGAAACAGCTGAAAAGTTTATGTTAGAAGCCGGTAAGCTATCGTTTGCTGATATACCTGCTTTAACTATTTAACTCCTACCATGATTAATAAAGAACTTGATAAAATTGATATTGGCATCCTGAATCTGCTTCAAAAGGATGCTACGATTACTCATAAGGCTATAGCGCATATATTAAACATTTCGCCCACTCCGGTTCATGTTAGGGTAAAACGACTAGAGGATGAAGGTTATATAAAACGTTATGTGGCTATTATTGATCATAAAAAAGTTAATCGTGGCTTAATTGCCTATACACAGGTGCAGGTTAAACCACATGCAGAAGAGAACCTGATAGCATTTTTAGATGAAGTAATTAAGTTGGATGAGGTGCTCGAATGCAGCCATTTAACAGGTAAATTTGATTTTTTGCTAAAAATAGCTGTAAGG
>Ga0302303_10002143_pt1 | contig 12204 bp, 8 predicted proteins | sample III_Palsa_E2_1_FD_194542 | JGI IMG/M metagenome (GOLD analysis project Ga0302303, IMG submission 194542) | Peat permafrost microbial communities from Stordalen Mire near Abisko, Sweden - III_Palsa_E2_1 | ecosystem: Environmental > Terrestrial > Soil > Palsa > Peat permafrost | place: Sweden... | reverse complement strand
CATTTTTAGAGCTATCCGTTACCCCCCTGTCTGTGCGTGAATTGCAGCAATAGAAAAGAAAACAGCCTAAAATTAAAATTATGAAAAAAATGTTTTTTGATAGCATTTGTATGATTTAAGTTGAAAACTATTGGCCCTTATTTTTTGTCGAATCATATCTCTTTTGTAATTCTTCATCTTGTTCTATCCTTTCTCTATACCTATCGAAATATGTTGTAAAATAAGTTTTTCATATTAATTTATTTAGTTAATGAAAATTCCAGCCGACTGGCTCACCCGCAAACTTTACTTTCTACCGATGTCCACTCGTGTTCAATATTGGTCATGAGCAGGGCATTGTCGAAAGTTACGGAGCCTTCGGGGAAAACTTGTTTGTTTTCGAAAAAGCTGGATATTACCCGGCTTACCCGGAGGGGTTTAACTTCCCACTTATAGGTGTTGAGCAGCAGGCCATCGTATTTGTTATTATTCGGCGAATAGCCCAGCGCGCCGGTTTTGAAAAAGGCCGAGGCAGTTGCCAGGTCGTGAAATATGGATGCCGGATCGAACGTCTGGGCCAGGCTGGCATCCACGCTGATCATAGTGCCATCGGAACTGTTAAAGGCTACATGATAGTCGCCGTTTGCTTCCTTTACATCAAACTTTGCCCGGTAATGCTTGCCGGGGAACAGCCTGCCGCCAACCAGCGTATTGAAGCCCGAGGAGGAATCCCGGCGGGGGATGTAAACGCCTTCCTTCAGCTCGCCGTTCTCCAGCCACTCCACGGCTATCCGGTGCGCGCCATTCTCGGATGCCAGGCCCGTGAACGCGGGCAAGCCCTTGGGCCGGATGTGTTTTAGCCTGATGAGGCAAATGCCGGCAATGGCTTTGCCATTTACCAGCTTGGGTTTAAACGGCGCGGGGACGATGCTTTGCGCCACGCCGGCATCAATGGTATAGTTAACCAGTATGCGGCGGTCTATTATTCCTTTTATGGTGGGGATACGCATGAGTGATACTAAGTTAGGTTATTGGATTGAAATTGTTAATCGCGATTTTCCTTCTTGTCAACATACCCCGGTGCTCCAAAGCGTACGGAATGGCCTGGCCAAGCCTGCCCTAATATCCATTGTATTCTCTCAAATGCATCTTCTTTTAACATCAGGATGCTACTTCACTACAATTACCATCGACCCTGATATCCCATTAACGCTTGCCGTTATAGTAGCTACCCCAACTCCAATTGTTTTTACTATACCTGCATCATTAACTTTAGCAACTGATTTGTTATTTGATTGATACTGCACCCGGGTACCCGCCAGGTTAACAAATGAATCATCATTATTAACAGCTTCAATTATGTTATCGGCAGGGGAATGCAAATCTTCCAGTTCGGGGTTAATATCGCTTTTTATCCATTTGTTTTTATTGTTCAGATTAAGGGTTGTCCCAACAGGATAAATGAGCGCCTCGGGTTGCAGCGTTACACGTACAATCTTAGGTGTTAGGGTGCCTTGAATATTGACAGGTGCAGAACTAACAATATCGCGGGAGTTATATCCAACCTGAAATTCATATACTCCATTATAAACCATGGCCTTCAATTCCTTCTCATTCCATAACGATAAGTTGTGAGCATCTACTTTTAAGGATACGTGCTGGGTTTGTCCCGGTTGAAGACTTTCTGACTTTTCAAATCCTTCTAATTTCTTTACAGGCATTTCCTCCCCTTTAATTTTTGGAAATGCAACATACAGCTGCGCAACAGCCTCTCCGGCTGTGCTACCCGTGTTGGTAACATCAAAACTTACTACAACACTGTCATCCGGTGTTATTTCGGTTTTGGAAACATGTACATTTGAAAATTTAAACTGCGTATAGCTTAGCCCATACCCAAACGGATAGGAAGGGATTTCTCTGAAGTACATATAGGTGCGACCCAATCCTTTCGTTTTATTCGGGGTGAGGTAATAATTCGATTTATCGGGAAGCTGGGTGTTGTTTTTATACCAAGTAAAATTAAGATGCCCCGCCGGATTTTTTTTACCTAACAATATATTGGCGAGCGCTGTTCCCTGGCTCTCGCCGTTGAAACTGCTGAACACTATAGCAGGAAACCACTGCTGGGTAAAATTAATAGAAACAGGGCCAACAGACTGAATAACCATTATCATATTTGGGTTATTAAGCGCTGCTACCTGGCCAATCATTGAATCATAGTTGCCCGGCATTTCTATACCTGTACGATCCTGATCTTCATGACAAACTCCTTCATCAGTTCCCACGAAAACAATCACCAAATCGGCACTCCTGATATCAGATTTTGTCTTTTCGCTTAAAATGGCAGGGTTTTCTGAAGTTGTAGATGTCCCGGTATTGTCGAAAATTACCTTACAGTTTGGATTAACAGCCTTCATGGCTGATGTAATACCCAGCACAGCACTTACTTTAAGTGAAGGACTACCCGAATACCCCCCTAATGTTACCTCATTTGCTAAGTTGCCAACAATTACAATCTTATTTACCATAGGCGCATCCATTGGTAATAAACACTTGTGCATTGCCGGTACAGTATCATTCTTGAGCAGGACTAATGAATTCTCTGCCACTTCTTCGGCCAATTGCTGATGGGCTACACTTTGAATTACACTCTTAGTGATTTTTGTATAAGGAACTTTGGCGGAAGGATCAAACTCTCCGGTTCTCATCCGGATGGTGAATACATTGGTAAGGGCAATATCTATCACGCCTTTACTCAGTACACCGGCTCTTATTGCTTCCTCTATATTGGGAAGGGTATTTTCATCACCTGTGCAGTTAAGATCAGTTCCTGCTCTAAGGGCGTACGCCAAACCACCGGCCACACCTGATACAGTATGGTCACTCTCCTTATTCATCCAAACTGCCTTATCGCCCTGGTGATTTGTGCTCCATCCCGGTGCTGCCCAGTCATGTCCATCCGGGAAATTTTTGTAAGTGGTGCCCACCGCGCCACAATCGGAGGTAATGTAACCATCAAAACCAAAAGTTCGCTGCGCTAATTCGTTAACAGTGTATGTATTGGCTACAGCCGGGGTTCCGTTAATGGCATTGTAAGAGGTCATTAAACCTGCAACATGGGCGTTCTCAATAAGATAACGGAATGTTGCCGTATAATAATCCCTTATAGCCTCATCGGGCGCATCAGATGATACCCCATAACGATTGTTATCAACGTCATTCATCGCGTAATGTTTTGCGGTAGTTGCCACTTTCAAATACCCGGTTTTTGATTGCCCGTCCATTGTTTGTCCCTGAAAACCATTCACAAACGCCGCCGCCATGTGCGCGGCAAGGTAAGTATCTTCGCCAAATGCTTCGTCGGTACGGCCCCAGCGTGGGTCGCGGTCCATATTAATTGTTGGCGCCCAGTATACCAAATTCCCATAATTACGAGCTGAATCGCCTAAATTATTTTGACCCGCATTAAATAAAGATTTATCTATAAAACCACGAGCCTCATCTGAAATTGCTTCAGTTTCCTTGTAGATGAGTTTCGGGTCCCAACTCATGGCTGTTGCAAAATTTACCGGAAAACTTGTTGCATGAGGGCTCCAATATCCCTCCTCCTTTTTGGCATCGCCAATGTTTTTACTTCCAAACATCGCATTAATGCCATGCTGCCCCTCGCTCCAGTAATAATATTGACTTACACCCAATCGGGATATGGCAGGAGCAAAATTGGTGTGAAGCTGCAGCACTTCTTCACTTAACGTCATACGTGAGACGAGATCCGCCGCGCGCTCCCGGAATGAATAAGTCGTATCCAAATAAATAGAATTCCCGCTTTGTTTAGCAACGCTCAAATGCGTTCCAACAGAATGTTTCCTGTTTTGTGCATAAATAGGCGGAATGAATGCAACTACTATTAGAAAACCACAAATTATTTGAGCCAAAAACTTTCGTTGTGGGCAAGCAAAATGATAACTGTTATTTTTCATATCAATAAATTAATATTATGGACGGTGAATTTAAGCAATAAACTGAGTGGTGGATAAGGAAATAATATAAATAGCTGTAATATTGGACCTTCCGGAGATTGACCACCTTGTTATGAAAACTACAAACAGGCATTTTCGTAACACTTTGACCATATCAATTTATTGAGTATTTATTGCGATTTTCCTTCTTATCAATACAACCTGGCGCTCTAAAGCGCGGGGAATAGCCTGGTCAGGTCTGCCGTAATATCCAATTAGAGTAAATATTTTATAAGCCCCACAAAAAAAGCCTCCCCAAAAATGGAGAGGCTTTTTGCTTTGGATTTTCACCCTGGCCTTTTACCTTTCAGCTTTCGCCTCAATTAAGAAGCCATTTGCCTGCGGATGATATTCAGCGCGCCACCTGCTTTGAACCACTCTATTTGCTGCGCGTTATAGGTATGGTTCACCGCGAATGATTCAGTTGAGCCATCCTTGTGATGCAGCACTACGGTTAACTGTTTACCAGGGGTAAAGGTGGTTAGGCCGGTAATGTCGAATATATCGTCCTCCTGTATCTTATCGTAATCGGCACTATCGGCAAAGGTGATGCCCAGCATGCCTTGTTTTTTGAGGTTGGTTTCGTGTATACGGGCAAATGATTTTACCAGTATGGCACGTACGCCCAAATGGCGGGGCTCCATAGCCGCGTGCTCGCGCGATGAGCCTTCGCCATAGTTCTCGTCGCCAACTACAATTGAACCTATGCCATGCGCCTTATAATCGCGCTGTGTGGCAGGTACCGGGCCGTATTCGCCGGTGAGTTCGTTTTTAACGCTATCGGCCGTGTTATTGAAGTAGTTGATAGCGCCGATAAGCATGTTATTGGATATGTTATCCAGATGCCCGCGGAACTTTAACCATGGGCCAGCCATGGAGATATGATCGGTAGTACATTTGCCTTTGGCTTTTATCAGCAACTTTAAGCCGGTAATATCAGTGCCTTCCCAGGCGCTGAACGGCTCCAGCAGTTGCAAACGTGATGATTTTGGATCAACCCGAACCTCCACTGCACTGCCATCTTCGGCAGGTGCCTGGTAACCGGCATCTTGCACGGCGTAGCCTTTTAGCGGCATTTCAATGCCTTCGGGTTCGTCAAATTTAACCTGTTCGCCTAACTCGTTGGTTAAGGTATCGGTTAGCGGGTTAAAGGTCAGATCGCCGGCTATAGCAAACGCGGTAACAATCTCCGGCGAAGCCACAAACGCGTGGGTATTTGGATTGCCATCCTGGCGTTTGGCAAAGTTACGGTTAAAGGAGGTGATGATGGAGTTTTTACGGGTAGGATCATCAGTATGGCGCGCCCACTGGCCTATGCACGGGCCACAGGCATTAGCCAAAACTACGCCGCCCATTTCGGCAAAAGTACCGAGGTAACCATCACGGTCAACCGTATAACGCACCAGTTCCGAACCCGGAGTGATGGTAAATTCGGCCCTTGTTTTCAGGTGTTTATCGGTAGCCTGTTTAGCTATGGAGGCCGAACGGGTAATATCTTCGTAGGATGAATTGGTGCATGAACCTATCAAGCCAACTTCCAGCACTGTTGGCCAGCCGTTCTCTTTAACCGCCGTAGCGAATTTAGAGATGGGCCATGCCAGGTCGGGCGTAAAGGGGCCGTTCACATGCGGTTCCAGTTCGGTAAGGTTGATCTCGATAACCTGGTCGAAGTATTGTTCAGGATTGGCATAAACTTCCTCGTCGCCGGTTAAGTGTTCCGCAACGGTATTAGCCAGTTCGGCAATATCGGCACGTTTGGTACCGCTTAGGTAAGTGGCCATTTTCTCGTCGTACCCGAAGATAGAAGTGGTAGCGCCAATTTCGGCACCCATATTACAGATGGTTCCTTTACCGGTAGCCGATAAGGAACGCGCTCCTTCGCCAAAATATTCAACAATAGCGCCTGTACCACCTTTAACGGTGAGTATACCCGCAACCTTCAAAATAACGTCTTTAGCCGATGTCCATCCCGATAATTTACCCGTTAGCTTTACGCCTATCAGCTTAGGGAATTTTAGCTCCCAGGGTAAACCGGCCATTACATCGCAGGCATCGGCACCGCCAACACCAATAGCAATCATACCCAAACCACCCGCGTTAGGCGTGTGCGAATCGGTACCTATCATCATACCGCCGGGGAAAGCGTAATTTTCCAATACCACCTGATGAATGATACCCGCGCCCGGTTTCCAGAAACCGATACCGTATTTATCAGATACCGATGCCAGAAAATCATAAACTTCCATGTTCACATCCTTGGCGGTTTGCAAGTCGGCAATTGCGCCAACTTTGGCTTGTATAAGGTGATCGCAATGTACAGTGGAGGGCACGGCAACCTGCGGGCGGCCTGCCTGCATAAACTGTAAAAGCGCCATTTGCGCGGTAGCATCCTGCATGGCTACACGGTCCGGTGCAAAATCAACATAGTCAACGCCACGGGCGAAGGCATGTTTGGCATCCCCTTCGGAAAGGTGGGCGTATAAAATCTTTTCGGTTAAAGTAAGATGTTTACCGGTCGCTTTACGGGCAGCAGCCACGCGGGTGCTGTAGCGATCGTAAACCTTTTTGATCATATCTAAATCAAAAGCCATGGTATTTGATTTTTTAGGTAAGTAAATGATAAAAAAACAGCGGCAAAAAACCGTGTTTAAGCTATTGCGGCGAATTTACAAAAATTGCAGGGAAAAGGAAGTCAGGCTAATGCACAATTGTTATTTGGATAAGTTCTAAATAGAGATTGGAGGTTGGAGGGTAGAGATTAGGGGGGAGCAATTCGGAATTGCTGGTTTTATTGATTATGGCTTTCGAGGGAGCGCGGTTGTTATACAGCTTCTATGGGATTGAGCAGTTTTAATGAGGTTATTTTTTTGAAGCCTTTGTCGTGGGTAATCAATATCAAATCCATTACAATGGCGGTTGCAGCTATTATAGCATCGGGTAGCTTAAGACCATGTGCTTTACGAATTTCAATAGTTTTTAATTTAATATCGTTTTGCAGTTCAAAAATTATGCAATTAGAAATAAAGTGGTCTAATATAATTATATCATTTGCGGTAGCCACTTTCCAGCATAAAAGTTCAATTTCAGTAATTACCGATATTACCGTTGCATAATCATCAACTATTTCATCAATTAATTTTTCAGCGGGTAATGGGAACTTATTTTGAACGTAGTAAATAGCGGTATTGGTATCCCAAATATACTTTATTCCCATTCGTTACGTAAGTCGTTTAACTGTTTTTCAATTTCTTCAATGGATTGCGATGTCATCAAACCTTTATACTTTTTTACGGATTTTGCAGGAGTTATTATATCGGCCTCGTTAGTTTCATGCAAACGGATGATCTTTAGAGATTCCAGATCCTTCAATAAATTTATTGCCTTTTCGTCCAGTATATCCAATGTTATTGTTGTCATAACTTGTCGCATTAAAATATAAATTTACGATTATTATAGTTAGCAGCAAAATATGCCGGTACGCAAATCAAAAGTAACCCGTTGCGCCACCGCTAAGGCTAAGTCGGTACGCCATCGGAGGTATAAACCATTAAGTGATGAATAAACCATACTGTATACAAATATTCATTGCCGTTCGGCTTTAGCCAACGGACTAATTTGAGGTACAATAGCAGGCTTTAGCCTAAATTGATGATTAGGCTAAAGCCTGCCAGTAATATTTTTGCCCGGCACGCGGTCATGAGTTTAGTGGGCTAAACTCGTACCCTTTCCCAGTCCAAACCTCCATCGCTCTTGGCAAAACATATTCCAGCCGTTCATAAGCTTTTAAACTATCATGAAAAACCACAATGCTGCCGCTCTCTGTATGCTTCAGCACATTTGCCAAACATTTCTCCGGACTTAAAGCCACATCAAAATCGCCGCTCAATACATCCCACATTATAATTTTAATATCGGGCTTAACACTTTTTAACAACTTTATCTGCGATCTTGTGATGCGGCCGTAAGGTGGCCTAAACAGGTTGGTATGCAGCAGGTCATCGGCCTGCAGCGTGTTTTGCAGGTAGGTTTTATCGTCGGTTTTCCAGCCTTTAAGGTGGTTAAAGGTATGGTTGCCGATGGCGTGGCCGGCGGTTTTTAGCTGCTCAAATATATCGGGATGCTTGCGCACATTATCGCCAATGCAAAAAAAAGTAGCCTTTGCATGGTATTGCTGTAAAATATTTAATACGAACGGTGTAACAATAGGTATAGGACCATCGTCAAAAGTGAGATAAATGCAAGGTTTATCGGGTTTAATATCCCAAATGAGGCCGGGATATAGCTTTTTTAGCAGCTGCGGCGATTTAACCAGGTACATTTTGGTTCATGGTTAATGGTTCATAGCTCATCGTAATCTTGCAATTCATAGTAAACGGATAAAGGTGCAGATCAAATTTTTTTCATGAGCCATCAGCAATGATCCATGAACTAACAATGATCTGTCAACAAATATAAATTTATGATACAACATATATTAAAATTAAAACGGGTAAGTTTATTAAGCATGGTGCTGTTGGTGATGGCCTTTACAGCTAATGCCCAGCAGGTAATTACACTGCAAAGGGCGGTTGAGCTTACGCTGGAACGCAACCTTACCATTAAGCAATCGCAGCTAACAGAATCATTGGCGGCCGAGGATGTAACCCAAAGCAGGTTTAATTTATTGCCCAGCGCGTCGGCAAATCCAACTGCGGGTTATGGTTTTGGCCGCAGCCCGGTATCAGGCGCTTACGCTTACTCCAATCAAACTATTTTTAACATTAATGGTACCGCATCGGTACAGGTTACGCTTTTTCAGGGCGGGCAGCTGCGCAACCAGATCATCGAAAATAAGTTGATTTTAGATGCTGATAAAACCGGCACCGCCAAAGTTAAAAACGACCTTGTTTTAAATGTGGTTGTTGATTATTTGCAGATACTCACCAACCAGGACTTAATAACAGCCGCCAAGCAGCAAATTGACATATCCAATTTAACGCTGGATAAAACACAAAAAAGCTTTAACGCAGGCAACCAAACGCTGGCCGATCTTTCGCAGGCTAAAGCCGGGCTGTCAACAGCGGAGCTTAACCTTACCACAGCTCAAAACCAGTATGCTTCATCCATATTAACTTTAAAGCAGTATATGGAAATGGACCCGGATTCGGATATCGTGATCCAGAAACCCGATATCAGCAAGCTGAATGATGTAAAAACATTGTTTGATGCCAACGAAGTGATAAAAACCGCGCTGAATGTAAACCCCGATGTACACCTTGCGGAATTACAGCAACAAAGCTATCAGCAGGAGATCAAGATAGCCAAAGGCAACTATTATCCATCGCTTGCTTTATATGGCAGCGTTGCATCCTACTATTCGAGCGCGCAGGAGGCTTACAGGTTAATAGGCGCTACCACGCCTGCTTATGAGCCCATAGGTACTGTTAACGGGCAAACAGTGCAAAGCCTGGAGCCGGTTTCAAACCCTATTTACGGCCCTTATTCGTTCGGGCACCAGTTTGCCGATAACTTTAACCAATCTGTAGGCATCAGCTTGCAAATACCCATATTCAATCACTTTACGGCCCGTACATCGGTACGAAAAGCCAAACTGAACTATGAGTACGCGCAATTAAGCACCGAGCTTGCCCGCAATACCCTGAGCAAAACTATTATACAGGCGATACTGGATGTGCAGTCGGCCGATAAAAGCTATCAATCGGCAGTACAAACTTACGAGGCCAATAAGGAAGCTTTTAATGTTATACAGCAGCGGTATAATGTGGGTTTGGTAAACTCGCTCGATTATAATACATCGCTAACCAACTATAACAAAGCCGAAACGGATATGATAGAGGCTAAATACACCGTCATATTCAGGAGCAAGGTAATTGACTATTATTTAGGGAATCCGATAACGTTATAAAAGTCGGTAAGTCCGGAAGTCCGGAAGCATAAAAAAAATAAAAAAGTAAATCCGAATCGCAATACGAAATAAAAAAATATCATGGGAAAAACTACTAAATATATATTAATAGCACTGGGCGCACTGGTTGTTTTACTGATTGTTCTTAAAATAACCGGTGTATTGGGCGGCCCTCAAAAAACACAGGTGGCCACTGAAAAAACCGCTGTGCGCGATATTGTTGAAACCGTAACTGCCAGCGGAAAGATAAAACCGCACCTGGAGGTAAAAATTACCGCCGAGGTATCGGGCGAAATTGTTGAGCTGCCGGTTAAGGAAGGCGATGTGGTTAAAAAGGGCCAGTTGCTTTGTAAGATACGTCCGGACATTTTAAAATCGGGCTATGAGCGTTCTGTGGCATCGTACAACGCGCAAAAGGCGAGTGTTGGCAATTCCAAACAAATGCTGGCACAAGCACAGGCCACTTATGATAACCAGGAATCCATTTACAAACGCGATAAAGAGCTTTTTGATAACAAGGTGCTAACCGCCGCCGAATTTGATGCCGCAAAAGCAGGCTACGAAGGGGCTAAAGCCGGGCTGGAAGCCGCCAAGCAAAATGTGATAGGCTCCAACTTCGGGCTGGCACAATCATCGGCTTCGGTACAGGAAGCGCAGGCCGATCTGGATAAAACCAGTATTTATTCGCCTATTGATGGCGTGGTGTCCAAACGTTCGGTTGAAAAGGGCGACCGCGTACTGGGAACCATACAAATGGCCGGTACCGACATCATGACCATATCAGACCTGAGCCAGATGGACGTAAATGTGGATGTGAACGAAAATGATATTAACCAGATAAACCAGGGCGATTCATCAAGCATTGATGTGGATGCCTTTTTGGGTAAAAAATTCGATGGCGCGGTTTCGGAAATAGGCAGCTCGGCCAACGTGGTGGGCACCAATGCCGACCAGGTTACCAACTTTACTGTTAAAGTACGCATCAACCCCGCATCGTACCTCAGCCTGTTGAACAAATCAGCGGCTAACCCATCACCTTTCCGCCCCGGATTGACCGCTACGGTTGATATCCGCACCAGCCATGCACGTTCGCTGGCGGTACCTATACAGGCCGTTACCACCCGCGAGGATTCGAGCGCTGTTAAAAAAGCCTCGAGCGATGATGCCGACGATAGCTCGCAGCCACAAATGAACGCGCCCGTTAAGGAATATGTGTTTGTGTACAAAGCCGGCAAGGTAAAACAGGTGCTGGTAACCACCGGCATACAGGATGATACCTATATACAGGTACTAAGCGGCCTTAAAGCCGGTGATGAAGTGGTATCGGCGCCTTATGCTACTATTTCAAAAGTGCTTAAAAATAATATGATGGTTGAAAAGGTGGATAAATCAAAACTGTTTGCCACTGACGCGAAATCAGATAATTAATATGCTTGCATAATATATGCGGCCACATTTTGTGTCCCGGTTATTATTTCATTAATTTGTCCTGCCATAAAAAAAGCAATTTTTTGGCAGGACATTTTGTTTTAAATGGATAAGCAAAAAAATAAAATAACGGTTGTTGGAGGCGGTAGTTGGGCTACAGCTAACATTAAAATGCTTGCCGATAATACTACAGAAAAAGAGATCTTCTGGTGGATGAGAAACGTGCAAACTGTTGAATACATCCAAAAATTCGGGCATAACCCTAATTACCTGAGTTCGGTTGAAATAAAGGTACCGCCGCAAAATATTTCGTCAAACTTAAAGGAGCTTGTACAGCTTGCCGATATTGTATTGCTTAATGTACCTGCGGCGTTTTTAAAGCAGGCTTTGGAGGGCATTACTTCCGCTGATTTTGCCGGAAAGAAGATAGTATCGGCCATAAAGGGTATAGTGCCGGATGAAAACCTGATCATAGGCGAGTTTTTAAACCAGCATTACAACGTGCCATTTGAAAAACTCCTCGTGATCAGCGGCCCTTGCCATGCCGAAGAAGTGGCGCTGGAAAAACTGTCCTACCTCACCATTGCCTCGCGGGATGTGGAGCTGGCTGCCGAGTTTGCCGGGATGATCAATACCCGTTACATCAAAACAAACGTATCCGACGATATTTATGGTACCGAATACGGCGCTGTACTTAAAAATGTATATGCCATTGCCAGCGGTATATGCCATGGCGTGGGTTATGGCGATAATTTTCAATCGGTACTCATATCAAATGCTATACGCGAGCTGGAGCGCTTTGTAGATACTGTACACCCGATAGACAGGGATATTAAAGAGTCAGCCTACCTGGGCGATCTGCTGGTTACCGCT
>Ga0302303_10002140_pt1 | contig 12211 bp, 8 predicted proteins | sample III_Palsa_E2_1_FD_194542 | JGI IMG/M metagenome (GOLD analysis project Ga0302303, IMG submission 194542) | Peat permafrost microbial communities from Stordalen Mire near Abisko, Sweden - III_Palsa_E2_1 | ecosystem: Environmental > Terrestrial > Soil > Palsa > Peat permafrost | place: Sweden... | reverse complement strand
TCGGCCTGTTGAGACCGCCGCGCTAATCGGACTTCTGGATCGCGGCGAAGGGCCGTCACTCACCGGCGCGGGGATCGCGAGGCGGGCGTCCGATTTTCCTTTACCCAATTGATCCGAACAACCGTCCCACACCTGCAGTCACCGCCATCGCCAGCGCGCCCCAGAACGTAACGCGAACTGCGCCAATTGCTACGTCTGCGCCACCGGCACGAGCCGCCAACCCGCCTAGAAGCGCAAGGAGTACAAGTGAGGTCCCGGCTACAAGCGGAATGAGGTTCGCCTGCAGAGCGATAGCGATAACCAAGATCGGCATTGCCCCGCCGGCGGCAAAGCTGCCGGCCGACGCGAGGGCAGCTTGAATCGGACGGGCAATCACCGCTTCGGAAATGCCGAGTTCGTCACGCGCGTGCGCTCCTAATGCGTCGTGAGCCATCAGTTGCCGGGCCACCTCTTTCGCGAGAGGGCGATCGAGTCCCCGACTAACGTAAATCGCTGCCAGCTCGTCATGTTCGCCGGGGTCGTCAGTCGCGAGTTCGACGCGTTCCAGTGCGAGGTCGGCCTGTTCGGTGTCTGCCTGCGAATGAACGGATACATACTCGCCCGCAGCCATTGACATTGCCCCGGCTACTAAGCCGGCGACGCCTGCCACCAGAATACTGTTGCGAGTGGCGTGAGCCGCCGCGACGCCGAGCACCAAGCTGGATGTTGAAAGAATGCCGTCGTTTGCGCCCAGCACCGCCGCCCGCAACCAACCGATCCGCCGAGTGCGGTGTCTTTCCTTAGTGCTTCGGGACATTCCTGAGGTCTCCTTGATCAGACACTGCTGGCATTGCGGGAGTGTATCTCACGACTGACAGAAATCGAGCTGGACCAATGGCTTCGACCGAGACGTGAGATCCCGCAGCGAATGAGAAGTTAGACCACCGCCTGTGCGGAGCACGCCGGTCGAGAGTTTTGACGAAGTGAAATGGCGCTACCGGCCCCGAGTGGACGATTCCCGGAATATCGCAAGAAATGCTGGCGGAGATGATCGGGACAACGAGATCCCGAGTCAGTCTGTTCATGAACAAATTTAAGAAATTGGGCTTCGTCGAGTACGGCGGCGGCGCGCAAGCGCTGAAGATTAACAAGTCGCTTCTAAGCGTTGTCCCGCAAGATTAGCACTTTGAGGTCCCTAGGTTCCGAACTTCTGATTGCAAGAATCAAGAAGGGACGAGACGAGTGTACGAGCGCACATGGACCTTCCGCAACGACCGTGACTCAATCGCCTGTGTTGCCATTCGGGCGAGAGCCAATGGTCGGGCAGATACCGATCTGGGGCGTGTGCTGTAGAGAACCGTTTTCGGCGGGACCTTGCTACATGATCTCTAGGACGTAAATGGGGGTATGTATGTACGCATTGGACCCACAGAGCCAAACGCGTTTTGTAGTACCTGCCTACATGCAAATTTCCGACTGGGAACGAAAAGTGGAAATAGCCATGCGCGAGGTGGATCCAGCCCTTCTCACAGAACGCGTGCACGATGCAGAATGGGCAATTTTCCAGCGATGGCAGGCCCTAGGCGCGCGCGGGGAAGGCACCGAAGAGTGGATCGCGATTGCCGCGGCAGTCGATGGTCTTCTTTCAATCAAAATTCACATACTCAAGTGGCCCGATTTTCGCATGAATTCATAACACCTCTTCGCACCCAAGGCGCGCGAGAGAAGTCGGCTCCATTTATGTCCGACATGTGGAATCCGGAATCGCAAAGTGTAATCGCTTGCCGTCTATCCGAACGGCAATGATGAATCCGTGGATATCCCACCAATCCATTGCGGTAATCGGGATAAGGAAGTCCCATAAAGGCAGGCCTTTCCAACCGGAACTCCCATAAAAGCGGCCGTCTCAGCTGAAAGAGGCTGTGCACCAACTGTGCATTAACGCCATGTTTTCAGAGCATTGGGGTTAGCATTGAGCAAGAAGCAGATTCCCCAAATTGTTGAAAACATTAGAAACCGAAAGAAGGGAAGTGACCGAGAGAACCGGCTCTTCCGCTTTGCAAGCAGGGGGTCACCGGTTCGATCCCGGTCACGTCCACCAACTTCTTCCTGATTGCAAATGACTTAGAAACTCACCTCGGCCCGAACGCTCCGTTATTCGTGCACACTGTGCTCGAACTGTGCACGAATGCGTCATTGGAGCACGTCTGTGCACAATGGCGCGGCCGAAAAAGCATGGGCCTCCCCCCTGGTGCCATTTCGTTCGCTCGACGGTTGAGCTTCTCCAGGGCTTCGCGCTTCATCCGCAACTTCATCTGGGAATACTTCTTGAAGACTTGCGCGTCGCTCTGGCGGAGCAGTTGCGTTACCCTTGCCCACTGGTGGACGGCGGACGAGAAACGCCTGTGGCATCGCATGGTTAAGATGGCTCCACAGTGGCCGGCAATCTTTGGAGTGCCGATCATTTCTTTGGCGCCGCGACAAATCAGGCAAGTGAAAGTGAATCGGTAAACACACGCGCGTTTGTCGGTACTAATCCGACGGGCGAGCTGATAAGTTCCGGTTTGCCCATGGTCACGGATGATGTAATCGACACGAATCATCACGGACAGCCAAAGCTTCATGCCAGGACATGAAAGAATAGTGAAGGCCTGAACTGCTTACGTGTGCGCGTAAAAGGCGGAAACTTTGAACCCCTTTGTTTGCAGATTTCTTCTGCTTTCCTATCTTTTTTCAATTCCCAATCCTGCATTTGCCGAAGGTGCAGGCTCGGTGAGCGTGCCGCCATCGGCGCATGACCAGGTACAGGATTGTTTACGCGAACTGTGGAACAAACCAGTATTCTGGGATCGAAACGCGATTGCCCCGGTCGATCCGTCCTTATGTAAAGTTGAGTCGGCGAAGATGGAACAGGCGTTGAAAGAGCAACATCTCGTAGCGTTTCGACTTTCAAATGCTGTGTTGTTGGTCCAGGAGGGGAGTTTCGATAAGAACCACGGAAATTTTTATTATCACTGGAACACACCTGAGATCATCATTCGCGTCCTGCCTACAGACAGGAGCAATCCCGGTTCGCGGCCTCCTACCGAAGCGGAATTGCGCGAGGTCGAGGACACAGTTCTAAAGAGGACTCACCTCCCGCCAATGAATTGTCCATACGTAGCCTCGGAAGGCGAAATCGGGCGCATGGCACTCAGCATATTCGTCGAGATTCATCGCCTGCACATCAACTCAGAGGAGGAATCCGTAGTCGCTCGTGTCGTCGCCAGCGACCCCGATCCCGACCGCACGACGGGGGAGGGTCGAATCATTTACGGCCAACTGCAAGGGAGGCATTTCCAGTATCAATGGGAATCGCCGCTCCTGGGCGGATCGAGTTTAAGTCCTGCGTTTAGAAACCTACTTCAGAACGGAAACCGTCAGATCATGGTCTCGTCCAAAATCGGGATCAGCAAACCCGAGTACGACTCTGTTTATGCGTACTTTGCCTTTGATTTGGACGGAACCGAAATTTCCAGGCAGCCTCCGCCGTGTGAGTTCGACGACTACGATCTGTTGGCGAAGCACTCCGCTATCGCCTGCCCCATCGTAGACTCTGATGAGAAGGTTCATTATGTCATCCGGGACGGGCGTTACGTCCAAGTCCCGGGTCCCGAGTTGCCTGGACGAGACGCTCGGCAGGGACGCGACCTCAATGAGGAAGGTATGCAACTGATGAAAGCCGGGAACTACGCTGCAGCCGCGGAGAAATTCATAGATGCCCTGGAAAAGAAATCTGATAGTGGGTTGTTCGCGAACAACGCGGGATTTGCATGCTACAAGGTGGGAAGGTATGAAGAGGCCCTAAGCTACGTCAAAGCCGCGATCGATCTGAACCAAAACCGTCCCGCTGCGTATTTAAATCTGGGCGACATTCTCGTTAAGCTCAATCGGAACGCAGAAGCCCACGACGCTTACACGGAATACCTCGCGACTGGCCCAAGTGCGAATGCCGCTGCGGACGTGAAGAAGAAGCTTGATACCCTGCCGCCCGCGCCTTAGGGCAAGGAACTGGGTCCTTCGCAGCCCTGTCTACTGGGCGGTCTCAACCCCCGGTTAGTCGCTTGGTCTCAATGCGTCGACGCAACACTAAGATCATGCCTAGAAAAGTCATCCGTAACCACTTGCCATCTTCCCTGAGGAAGGCCCGAGAGTCATGACCCGATGTTACCCTTCCGGCTGACTCCAGGTCCGTCCCCGCATATCCTCTCGGAGCCTTCGAATGTAGAGGACGTGGCTGTCTCTGCTATCTGGCGGATCGTTCGAATTCTGCGCGACCACCCGCCCCGTTCTTCGAAGAGCAACATGTTCGCATGAACATTCCGTCCAGGCGTGTGTTCTCATCGGCTGGTGCGTGCAGTATCGCCGGAGCGCAAAGGAAGCATCGCGCCAATGCTCACAGCGATAAAGGTGAGTGTCGAATGTTAAGTCGCCATAAGTCCGCTTACCTTACACAAAAAGGATCGCTTCACTTTTCCTATGGGCGCGATCGGGCTCAGACGGTTTTTATAAACGAGTTCAATTCACTTGGAATTGGGCTTTGAGAGTTGTCGCGGCCGACGACGGGCCGGCGCTGACGGTGTAGTTTCCGGGGAGGAGCTTCCAGCCGCCCGACTCGTCAAAAACTTGTAACACCCGCGGATCAATCGCCACGGTGATTGCTTTCGATTCCCCGGCTTGCAGCCCGACACGTTGCCAGCCCGCGAGCCGCCGGTACGATTCGCCCGCGGCATCCGGCAAGGTCACGTACACCTGCGCTATCTCTGTTCCGGTTCTGCTACCGGTATTCGTGATCGTGACCGTCGCAGTGCGATGCTCTCCCTCGCCCCCCATCTTCAGTCCGGAATAGACGTAAGTGGTATAGGAGAGGCCGAATCCGAACGGAAACAAAACCTGCTTGTGCTGCGACTCGTACCACTTGTAACCGACCTTCGCTCCCTCGTCATAGCTCACCGAGTACTTGGACGCCGTGTGCGTCTCCCCATTCTCGACGCCCGTGCCCTGCCCGGCGTCTTCCGGCGCAAGAGCAGGAATACTGACCTGCGGGAGATCCTGTTCGCTCTTCGGAAACGTCATGGCCAATTTTGCCGAGGGATTTACCTGGCCGGTTAAGACTTTGGCCAGCGCCACATGGCCGCTGCTTCCCGCGTACCAAGCCTCGACGATCGCCGCCACGTCGTCCGCCCACGGCATGGTCACCGCCGTTCCGGTCTCGAGCACGACGATCGTATGTCGATTCGCCGCAGCGACCTTCGCGATCAACTCGTCCTGTCCGTCGGGAAGCGAAAGGTTCGGCAGATCCATTCCTTCCGCCTGCCACTGATAAGCGAAGACAATTGCCACGTCGGCGGATTTCGCGAGGTTTACGGCCGCGGCTAAGTCCTGCCCGGAGTCGAAACTGATTTTCGAAGCAGGCATTTCGGCGCGCAACGCTTTTAGCGGCGACGTCGGAAACCACACATGATCCTGCCAGTGGGTCGCACCCTGTCCGGGAGGCATGATGGCATTGCCGCCCGGCGGATCAACCTGAGCGGAGCCGCCTCCAGAGATCATGCCCACGTCGGCATGACCGCCGATCACCGCGATGGAGTTGATCTGTGGGCGGGCCTGTGAATTGACTAGCGGAAGAACGGCGTCTCGATTTTTCAGCAGCACGATGCTCTGTTCTTCGATCTTCTGCGCCGTGTCGAGTCCAGCCGCGACATCCGGAACACCCTTGGCCGCCGGATGATCGACGATGCCCGAAGCGAACTCGGCCAACAGCACGCGGCGTGCGCTGTCATCGATCGCCGACATGGGCACCGTGCTGGCCTCGACTGCTTCTTTAAGCTTCGGACCGAAGAAGTCCGCCATCGGCTGCTCCTGATCGAGTCCCGCATTGATCGCCTTAGATGTGCTGTGTGTTCCGCCCCAATCAGAAATGACAAAGCCGGGGAAGGCCCAATCGTGCTTCAACACGTCGCGGAGCAGGTAAGAGTTCTCGCACGCGTAGGTGCCGTTCACGCGGTTATACGAGCACATCACCGCGCCAGGCTTCGCAATGTAGATGGCGATGTGAAACGCCAACAGGTCACTTTCCTGCATCGCGCGTTTGGAGACGACCACATTGACGATATTCCGGCCAGTTTCCTGATCGTTCATCGCGTAGTGCTTGATGTCACCGATGACGTGTTGGGCTTGCTCGCATTTCATCAGATTGCCGACCACGGTTCCCGCCAGCAATGGATCTTCTCCGGCGTATTCAAAGTTCCGGCCGTTCCGCGGGTCGCGCGTGAGATCCACGCCGCCACCGAGGGTCATGTTGAATCCCTGGTTGCGCAGCTCGCGCCCAATCTGCGCGCCATATTCGCACGCGAGGTCCGCATCCCAACTCGAAGCCGCCGCCAAACTGGAGGGGAGAGCGGTCGCGTAGCGCCCGTTGTCTCCTCCGCTGCGGACGCCATAGGCCGCATCCGAAATAACAATGGGAGGGATCCCGAGACGTGGAATACCTTCGACATAGCCAGCACCGCCATTTCCGAGCGAGGTGAGGGGCATTTGCCATTTCGGAACATGCGGCATGCCGTTGCCGTGCAGCAGGGCAATTTTCTCGTCGAGCGTCAGTTCCTTTAAGACCAGTTCCGCGCGTTCACTCGGGTCCCTCCGCGCATCCATCCAGGGTTGCGAGGACTCCTGTGCTGACGTGACCGACGCCGACCCCAACGCCAGCAAACCAGCGAGGTAGATTGCCGGGCCAATACGGCGCGAATTACTGCGAATCCCCAATCGAAGCTTTGGCATGGACCCTCTGGCGGTCGAAATTCTGTTTCCCGGTTCCGTAGCGATCACCGGCTCCCCACACAAACTGATCTCTTAAGATTTTGGGGCCTCGCTTGATCTGACCGGCGATAACTCACCATAGGTCAGATTACCGGAGGTCGTCCAGTTGTTTCCGTGTGGCGCGTTTATCGGGGCCTAATGGAATCGAGGCGACGGAATGCATTCTGACAAATCGATAAGTTTGACTTGAAACGAATTGCCGAAGCCCGCGCTGTCACCGGATTTGCCCGCTCTGAAAGGCTAGAACGGCCAGTTCGGCCCGGTAGTCGTATCGCGCGCTGACCTGCGCGATTTCCGCCTGTGTCTGATTCAATTGTGCCTGGCTCAATTCGATAATCGAACTGAGTCCTAGTTTGTATCGGGCCTGTGCGAGCTCCAGCGCTTCCGAGGCCTGCTCCAACAGCTGGTTCGTCAATCCGAGCCGCTGGTAACCCGAATTCGCGTCCAGCCAGGCGCGCTGCACATCTCGCACCACTCCGTTCTGTTCCGCGCGTAAATATTGTTCCTGCGCTCGCGCCTGAGCATTCGCTTCTCCACGAAGGGCTCCATACAAATGCCCATTGAACAGCGGAATATTCACATTGAATCCGCCCGCCGCGTACCGCGGAGCAAGTTCTGTCTGATGCACCGGAGTTAATCCAGCGACGCCAACGGCGGTAATCGTAGGCAGCCACAAATCCCGTTCTGCGGTCACGTAGCTTTGCGCGGAACTCACCTCCAGCCGCTTCCCGATCAATTCCGGCCGATCCCGTATAGCCTGCTGAAGCGCGGTCGCCTCATCAATCGGAGGAGCGTCAGAAGAAGTATCGGTTTCAATCAGATTGAAAACTCGCTGGTCAGCGTAGCCGAGCGCTTCCGTCAGCGCCGCGTACGAAGCTTGTAAATCATTTTGGGCCTGCACCAGCAGCAATTGCGCTTGCGCCAGATCCACGTTGGCGAAGCTCACATCCAATCCGGATTTCAGCTTGTTTTGCGCCAACGCCGTGATCTGATCTGAAACCAGTTGCCGGTCTTTCACCGTTTCCTGCGCCACCCGCATCACGGCCTGAGCTTTGAGCGCCCCGTAGTACGAGCGATCAACACTCAGCAACACATGCGCCCGCGATGTCACAATTCCTTCTTCTTGGGCCTTCGCCTGCAGACTCGAACTTTTTACCAGCTCATGCGTTCTTCCAAAATCCGTCACCAGTTGATTGACTTGGACTCCGTTGGAATAGCGGTCAAAGACGATCGGATTATTTAGCGCGCCGGCTGCCACTCGGCTGTTGCTTTCCGCTTCCGCTCCGCTCAGGGTGCCAAACGCCGTGGGATAGTACGCCGAGCGAATCTGCCGCGTGTGCTCTGACGCCGCTTCGGCCACATCCTGCGCCGCCTGAATGTCCGGATGGTTTTGGATCGCAATTTTCTGGGCATCGGCCAGCGTCAGATTCTGCACCGCCGCTGACGGCGCCATCGCCTCTTGCGCGCGAACCGGAAAACAAACTAAAGCGCTCGACACGAACAGAAAGCTTAGAAAAATCCAGCGCAACCTCATGACTTCACCTCCTGCCCGGCGAACACCGCATTTGTCTCAGGGTCTTTCTCATAAAAAAGCAGATACGCCACCGGCACCACAAAAATGGTCAGCACGATCGACGACAGCAACCCGCCGATGATCACCCGCGCCAGCGGCGCATATGATTCGCTGCCTTCTTCTAACTTCAGCGCCATTGGCAGCAGACCCACCACCGTCGCCAGCGACGTCATCAAGATCGGCCGCAACCGGATCCGGCACGCATCCGCCACCGCCTGCCGCACGCTGCGGCCTTCCTTTCTCAGCACATTTGCGAAGTCCACAATCAAAATGCTGTTCGAAACCACCATGCCCTGCAGCATCACGATTCCCATCAGCGACTGAATGTTCAGCGTGGTGTCGGTAAACGCCAGCGTCCACATCACTCCTACCAGCCCGGTGGGTACCGCCAGTACAATCAGAAACGGATCCATGAACGAAGAAAATTGTGCGACCAAAATCAGGTAAACCAGCAGAATCGCCAGCAGTAATCCAAATCCGAAACTCCGGAACGACGATTGCATGGTCACCACCAGTCCCCGCGTATTGATTCGCACGTTCGGCGGAATCTGCATCTCACCCGTAATCTTCGCTACGTCTTTCGCCGCGCCGCCCAAGTCCTCGCTCGTCGGAGTCACGTATACGTCGATCATCCGTTGCAGCTGGTAGTGGTCGACTTCGGTGGGAGTTTTGATCTGCGTCACGTCAGCGACTTGGTTCAAGTAAGTCGGCAACTTTGCACCCGGCGCCCGTAAAGGCATCGCCTTCAAATCCTCGATCGACTTCACCTGATTCTCGGGATACTGCACCGTCACAAAATAATTGTTGCCGCTCTTCGGATCGACCCAATAGCTCGGCGCGATCATCGCGTCGGACGTCAGCGCGGTGATGATGTTGTCCACCACTTCCTGCGGGTCTAGCCCCAGCTCGCTGGCTCGCGCGCGGTTTACATTGATGTGCAACGCCGGATAATCCATGTCTTGGGGGATATAAACGTCCGAAATTCCGGGGCGCTTTCGTACCTGGCGCGCAATTTCCTGCGCGATTCGATCGTCCGTTCTTAAATCCATCCCGCTTACCTGAATATCGATGGGCGCCGGCACACCCTGATTCAAAACCGATTCCACTAGCCCTCCCGATTGAAAATACGTTCGGAGTTGTGGCATCTCGGCGTCCAAACGCTTGCGCACTCGCGCCATGTATTCGAAGCTGCTGGTGTGGTGTCCCGTCTTCAGCCCTACCAGCACGAATGCGGTGTGCATTCCGGAATTTGGTGTGAACAGCGCCGAAAGATCCGCCATCACACCCGTGTTCGACACCACCGTTTCCAGGTCTCGCGCTGGCACCACGGCCCGCACGATGTCTTCCACCTGTTGCACATCCTGATCGGTCATTTCAATGCGGGTTCCAGTCGGCGCCTTCAAATTGATGACAAATTGCCCCGCGTCCGTGCGCGGAAAAAATGAAACGCCGGTCAACGGAAACAGGGCGAAGCTCAATAGGAGCAAAATCGCGAATCCCACCAGCACGGCGCGCGGGTTATCCAGCGCCTTGGTCACCCAGCGGTCGTATACATCCAGCGCCTGCGCAAATTTGACGTTGAAGCGCAGATGAAAACGTGCTCCCCAGGATACCGGGCCGGGCCCGTCGCTGCCGTGATACGCAATCGGCTTCAGCAAATTCGCGCAATAGAGCGGCACCACGCTCACCGCCACGAAATACGACGCGAACAAGGCGATCACCACGCCCAGGGCCAAGGCCGAGAACAAATATTTGCTGACCCCGACCAGCAGCGTTACCGGAAAAAAAACCACCACCGCCACCAGCATGATCGCCAGCACCGCGAACGCGACTTCATTCGTGCCTTTTTCCGCCGCGCTCGCCGGGTCTTCACCCTCTTCCATGTGTCGGTAGATATTTTCCAGAACGATGACCGAATCGTCGATCAGCCGGGAAAACGCCAGCGCGAGTCCGCTGAGCACCATGCTGTTGATCGTCGCGCCTCCGAAATGCAGTACGGTGAAAGCCACCATTAGCGAAAGCGGAATCGAAAGAAATACCGCCGCCGTCGCCCGCATGTTTCCCAGGAAAATCAGGATCATGAGCGCCGTCAGCAACAAGCCGATCCCGCCTTCTTTCATCACCGTCGAAATCGCTTGCTTCACAAAAATCGATTGATCGAAAACCACCCGCGTTTTCAGCTGCGACGGAATGTCCCGCAGCTTGGGCAGAATCGCCTTGATCCCGTTCACCACTGCGATCGTGTTGGTGTCGCCGCCCTGCTTCAAGATCGGCACGTAGACCGACTTCTGCCCATCCACCCGCACGATGTTGTACTGCATCGCGGCGCCGTCCACTGCCTGGCCTACGTCCGACAGGAACACCGACTTATTACCTTCGGTTTTTAGCGGGATCTGGTTCAACGCCTCGGCGTTCGGCACCTGCGCGTTGGTGTAAATGCTGTAATCGAGCGGTCCTATGCGCACGTCGCCCGCGGGCAAGATCAAATTCGTCGAATCCGTCGCGCGCACCACGTCCATCGGGCTCAACTGATGCGCCTGCAATTTCAACGGATCGACGTACACCATGATCTGCCGGTAACGCCCGCCATAGGGCGGTGGCACCGTCGCGCCCGGAACGCCCGCCACCTGATTCCGAATTTGAAACTGCAGATAATCGTGCAGCTCCGTTTCGCTCAGCCCCTCGCCGCCCACCGTCAGCAGGCACACCGGCAAACTCGACGCGTCCACCTTCATCACCACCGGCGGCAATGTGCCCTGCGGCAACCGGCGCAAGTCCGCCATGGCCAGATTCGAAATCTGGGTCACGTCCGCGTTCGCGTCGGTTCCCGCCTGGAAGTAAATTTTGATCAGGCTCACTCCGGTCATCGAACGCGATTCCATGTGATCAATCCCGCTGCCCAGCGTGAAAAAGCGCTCGAACGTGTCGGTGATGTCCGCTTCGATCTGCTCCGGCGGCATGCCCCCGTAGAAAGTCGCCACCAGCACCACCGGAATATTGATCGGCGGAAACATGTCTACCGGCATCTGCGCCACGCTCGTTAGCCCGATGACGCAAACAAAAAGGCAGATCACAACGATGAAATAAGGATGGCGTAGGGAGAAGGAAGCCATGATCGTTTACTCCGCCTCCGTGGGGTTGGTCAGGTTCGGTTGCACCAGCTGGCCGCCCTTGTACTGCTCCTGCTCGCCGAAAACCACCATTTCACCTTCGCGCAGGCCCGAAACAATTTCGTAGTCCGTCGAAGACTCCAACCCCAACTTCACGCTTCTCTTCTCTACGTGATTTGAACCATTCACCACCAGCACGCTTCCCTCGCCCGACGTCCCCGCGACCACCGCCTGTATCGGCAACGTCAATACATTGGCGGCGGTGTGCAGCGGGATTTTCACCGACGCATACATGCCCGGCACCAGTTCATAATTCGCATTCGGCACATTCAATTCCGTGTGCATCGTCCGCGTCTGCGTGTCAATCTGATCCGCGGTCCGCACGATCTGCGCGTCGAATGTTTTTTTCAGCGCCGACACTTCCACCGCTACGCTCTCTCCTGTTCGAATATCCGGGACCGCCCGCTCCGGCACCGGAATCACCAGGCGCAACAGATTTACCTGCGATAAATGGCACAACGCGGAATTTCCCGCGTTCGTGGATGTCCCCGCCGGCAGCAGCGCACCCTTGTACGCATCGATTCGCGTCACCACCCCATCGAAAGGCGCCACGATGCGCGCGTACGCGAACAGCGCTCTATCTTTTGCCAGCAGCGCCTTCGCCGACGCGATTCCTTCTTCGGCGGCCGAC
>Ga0302303_10002127_pt1 | contig 12257 bp, 3 predicted proteins | sample III_Palsa_E2_1_FD_194542 | JGI IMG/M metagenome (GOLD analysis project Ga0302303, IMG submission 194542) | Peat permafrost microbial communities from Stordalen Mire near Abisko, Sweden - III_Palsa_E2_1 | ecosystem: Environmental > Terrestrial > Soil > Palsa > Peat permafrost | place: Sweden... | reverse complement strand
AGCTTCACGGGGCAATGCCCGTTGCTACATACGAAGGCGGGCGGATGGCTGGCCTTCCTGCGGTGGTGAGCAGGAAGTATGGCAAAGGTTCAGTAGTCTATGTGGCTACTGATAGCTCAGAATTTGGTTTTTATGAAGAAGTCGCTCGTGTGGCCGGAGCGATGGCGGGACTTGCGCCTTTAATCAAGGTCCCTTACGGGGTAGAAGTGACGAGCCGCCATGACACGCAATACGAATACTTTTTCCTCCTCAATCTCACTGAAACACCGCATCTGGGGATTCAATTGCCGCATGCGATGGACGATATCGTCTCCAAAAAATCAGGATTGACGAAGATTTCACTTGATCCCCTGGCTGTCGCTATATTGATCGCACCGCGAACCTAAGGATCTCTATTTCCATTGTTGAAATAAGTTAAATTCTCGCAAGTGAAAATCTCGACATTCAATTGTGTGAATATCGAATCATGGAAAATACTGCGCTATAGCAACACGAAAGGTCGAACGATATGGCAGCAGAGAAGAAGAGCGCGCCGACGTTGGAAGACGTAGCGCGCGAGTCCGGCGTGTCATTGAAGACCGCTTCAAGAGTTCTAAATGGCTCTCTGCAAGTCAGACCGGACAAGGTAGCGCGGATCCAAGCTGTGATGTCAAGGTTGGGGTATCGGCCCAACGAACTCGCTCGGGGTCTAAAGGCAAAACGATCATCCGCGATAGGGATGATCGTTCCAAGGCTGTCCGACCCCTTCTACGCAAGTGCCATCGAAGCTGTCCAACAGGTTGCCCGCGAAAACGGTTATGTTGTGATTGTCACCAGTTCTGCCAATGACCAGGCTCTTGAACGGTCTGAGATAAGCACACTCGTACGTCGTCAGGTTGATGGCCTAATCATCGCAACAGCGAATGGAAAGCACGATAACTTTAGTGACATTCTCCCTGAGGGTCTTCAAGTCATCACGATTGACGAACCCATTCGAGGGGCTGCATACGACTCCGTCACAGTCACTAATAAGCAGAGTGCTCGAGAGGCGACGCAACACATGATTGATCATGGTGACCGGCGGATCGTCGCTGTTGTCTCGCGCCCGTATCTACATACCTGCGCGGAGCGGCTGTTCGGCTATACAGACGCTATGAAACAGGCTGGACTTGCGCCGCAGCACTGCGTTGTAGATCAGGAGGGTTCGATCGAAAGGAATAGAGCAGTAAAAGATATCTGTGCAGACCCGAAGGTCGAGGCTATATTCACTTTGAACTGGGTATGCACCATGCTCGTGCTTCATGGCTTGAAGCAAGCGAAGAAGATCGGTAAAGATGTACGACTGATATCTTTCGATGACTTTGAACTAGCTGAAATGCTCTCACCAAGCTTAACAGTCGTTCGCCAGCCTGCCAGTGAGCTTGGTCGCGAGGCTGCTCGTCTCCTGCTGGGACGTTTGAATGGTGATGAAAGTGAAAAATCTCATCGCATAGTATTGCCGACTCAACTCGTGCTGCGAAATTCTTGTGGGTGCCATAGCCGCTAGCTCTACGAATAGAGGGGATCGTGACGGCGTCGATTAGAGATGCAACGGGGTGGTGCGATCGTAGATCATACGCCCGTGGCTTTCTCCCTCTATTTATTCGCTTGAGCGATGGAGGCTGTTAGTACTGCAGGAAACGCCAGATAATTGCCTGTGGCCCGAAAATCTTGACAAGATTAGAGACCGGTATCTAAGATTCATCGCGTGATGATTTTTGTGTCACCGTCTGCTGTTGCCTCTTACATAACGCGACATGTGAATTTAGCTTTGCCACCTATAAGCCTATGGTGTGACCTCTTACCAGGAAAGTCGGGAGAAAATGAACAGGAGAAGTTTCAATAAGCTCGCAGGTCTTTTTGCGATTGGTGCTCTTTCAAAAGGGGAGAGCGGACACGCGCAAATGGACACTGATGCAGGCCTCCCAAAGCATCTAGCGGGGGTAGAAGTGGTTCTGGAAGATCACGAAGTCCTTATCGCTTTCGATAACATTTCCGGCGCGCTGGTACGCATGGAGAGAAAATCAAGTGGGTGGAACGTAGAACGGCGTGCTGCTCTTGGTGTCTCTTTCCGGTTGCATACGCCGCTGGCAAATCGTAGAGACAACTTCGTACTGGGCGTGAAGCAGCGTGCAGTAAGCGTGAAGAAAATTGCAGACAATAAAGTCCGGCTGGAATGGAAGAACCTGAAGAGCGAAGCGGGCGGTGTATTGCCCATAACATTTACGGCGATCGTAACCCTTGCGGGTGGAACGCTTACGTTTGATGGAGAGATGCAGAATGATTCGGATCTTTTCGTTGAAACGATCGATTACCCCTACTTTGGTGATTTCAGCGCACCCACCCGCGACACCGTGATGGAAGCTCACCATCTGTGGGTCGGAGCACTATCAAGCGACGAAATTTATCCGCACTTCGTCAACAGCAAAGGCTATTGGGGGGTCACTTATCCCACAAAGACCGTCGAGTCGAGTCAGAGTCAGTTTTGCCTGATACAAACTCCTCAGCAAGGTATCTATGTAGCAATCCACGATCCGGAGATACGTTACCTGCTCGAATTTACATTTGAGCAGCGACCGGGTGTGGTTGATTGGGTCTCCAATGATGTACCTCGTGAAGATGAGATTTCCGATCTTCCGGTACATCTTGAGTTTCGCACCTGCCATTTTGTTTTTGCTCATCCGCATAGCAATTTAGCGCTTGCGCCGGTTGTTATGCGACCTTATAGCGGAGATTGGCATGCTGGCCTTGACGTGTATAAAGAGTGGAGATCGACCTGGTTCAAGAAGCCCCATATTGCTGACTGGGCGACAGATGTGCACTCATGGCTGCAGTTGCAAGTAGATGGCGCAGAGCAAGATTACGCCATTCCATATCGAGAGATCGTTAAATACGGTATGGAGTGTGCTGAAAACGGTGTGACAGCAATTCAACTTGTCGGGTGGAACAAGGGTGGTCAGGACGGCGGCGATCCTTCACTTAACACTGATCCGGGATTGGGAACGTGGGAAGACCTTCACTCTGCGATCGCGCAAATTCAAGCCAAGAATGTGAAGATGATTCTCTTCGGCAAACCGATCTTTGCCGACATGTCGACCGATTACTACAAGAAGGAACTTTATAAGTATGAAGCTGTCGACCCCTTCGGCAATAAATATGAGTCTGGCGGATATGCCTACACCACTCCCACGCAGATAGCCGGTATCAATCAGCGTCGGCGGGCGATTATGGATGTTTGCAGCCAGGCTTATCGCGATATTGCCACCCGAGAATTTGAAAAAACATTAGCACTGGGCGCGTCAGGGTGGCTGTTCGATGAAGTGATGCAGCACAATGGCGTTCTGTACAACTTTAGCCCAAATCATGGTTATGATGCGCCGGGTTATCTCTTCAACGGTGACATCCCGTTGGTCAAGCAGTTTCGCGCGGCTGCGGACAAAGTAAATCAGGACTTTCTATTCTCAGGCGAAGGTCCTGGAGACTGGTTAATGCCGTTCTACGTGCTTGGCTATTACAGAATTGGGGCTGGAACCAGACATGCGCTTAGGTATATCGATCCACAAGCGCCGTTGATGGCGGCTGTGCGCGGGTTCGATGCGCGCGACGAAATCAATCTCACATTAGCGTATCGCTACATCATTAGCTATGAGCCATATAACTTTAAAGGGCATGTCACGGATTTTCCCTTGACGCTGGCTTATGGCAAGAAGGTCGACGCGTTGCGCAAGAGATATAAGCAATACCTTTGGGATGCTGAGTTTCGCGATACTCTCGGGGCCGCAGTGGCGGCGGATGGATCGCATCGATACAGCGTCTTCGTGGCGAAGGGCGGAAAACGCGCCGTCGTTTTGGTTAACCTCGAACAAAGTAAGGCAATCTCTGCTCACGTAGATCTGCCAAATCACAGCTCACTAACCGTCGTTACGCCGGAGCAGCACGATGGCAAGTCCACGAATGGGACTGTCATAATTCCCGCACGTTCAGCCGCAGTCATTATGGAAGCGTGATATCTATCGCTTGAACGCAACGCAGCGCTAAGTAATGGCTCCGCTTCTTGCTGACATGGAAGCTCGAATGCAGTTGTGGAAAGAGAAGCCTGTCCTCTCCACAACTGCATTATGTCGTGCAGCGATATCGCTTCATCAGGACTAGCGGTGATTTGGATATGGAATTCAAGCCGGAATGTAGATCGCATATATACCCGGGCGTGCATATATCAAGAGATCGCTACGTTTAGAGCCGAATAAATTTGTGTTCCATTTGTCTTGACATTCGTTACACCATATTCGTACTATCACGGCGTTATTGACAGCGCTGTCAGAAATGCTAATGAATACCGGTCTCTTAACGCTGTACCTGATTCCATTTCCCATGGACGAACCGGTTCGAATGCGCGCGAATGGTTGAAATTTGGAGGTAGTGATGAGCCAGACGAGAAGCTTGCGTATTTTCTCTTTTGTCAGAAGTGCAGTAGGCGACTGGTGCAAACGAGGTGCTGGCATCATTTTTTGCTTGGCGCTCGCCATACTCTTCGGCGGTGAATATGCTGATGCCCAGTTAGATCAGGGGTCGGTGACTGGCGTCGTTCAGGATTCCAGTGGGGCTGCGATCCGGGGTGCAGTGTTGACACTCACGGACTCCGACACCGGTCTCCAGCTGTCGACTACGTCGAATGCCAGCGGCGTTTATGTGTTTTCTCCAGTGAAGGTCGGCCACTACACGATGGAGGCCAAGGCTGCCGGGTTTGATGCTGTTCTGCAAAAGAATATTACGGTCAATATTCAGGATCGCCTAAACGTTCCATTCGCTCTAAAGCCGGGCGCTGTGACCGAAGAGATTACTGTGGAGACGGCGCCGCCGCTGTTGCAAACACAATCGGCCGCGGTGGGGCAGGTGTTCGATACTAAGACGATCAATGAAACGCCTCTCGCGCAGCGCAACTGGGTGTACATGGCGCAGCTTGCTGCAGGTGTAGTTCCTTCTTACGGAACACGCGGTGGCGCAAACGGCGACTATGAAGCTAATGGTCAACGCGAAGAGCAGAATAACTTTATGTTGGATGGTGTCGATAACAACGTTAACATTGTCGACTATGAAAATGGGACGACATATGCCGTTGCGCCTCCGCCTGATGCGTTGCAGGAATTCCGTCTGGAAACATCAAACTTCAGTGCGGAATACGGGCACTCAGCTGGCTCCATTCTCAATGCCAGCATCAAGTCCGGCACCAACCAGATTCACGGAGATGTATGGGAGTATTTCCGTAATACGAACCTGGATGCACGCAACTACTTCGCGCTCGTCAATCCTCCGTACCACATGAACCAGTTTGGCGCGACGCTTGGCTTTCCCATCATCCGTGACAAACTCTTCTACTTTGGCGATATTCAGAGCACTCGCATTTCATATGCTGCGAACAGCACATTCTCGACGCCATCGGCTCTTGAGCGGCAGGGGGACTTTTCAGAATTGCTGAACCCTGCCCTGACTGGCGGAAGCTGCCCTATCTATCTGTTTGAGCCGAATTCAAATAACGGCAATTACACCGCGGCCACTTGTACTACGGCTCCTGCAACCGGAACACTGCTAGTAGGGCAACCAACGGCCGCAGATCCAAGCGGGCAAAATATTTTCAATACCAATCAAATTGATTCGGTCGCACAAAACATCCTCAAGCTCTATCCGGCTCCGAATGCGAACAACGGGAAGGTCTACAACAACCTTGTCGAAAATCTCTCGACCCAAAACTATCCTATTCAATGGGATCAACGTGTCGATTGGAATGCAACAAGGAAAGATCAGGCGTATGTGCGCTATAGCTACGTGCATGTGATCAACAAACTCACACCGCCACTGGGCCCAATCCTCGACGGTACAACGAACTTTGCCGGTAAATCGGAAACTTATTTAACTGAGAACTTCATGGCGAGCGAGACCCATGAATTTACGGGAAAAACCATCAATGAATTTCGTTTCTCGTACAACTATGCAAAGTTTCAGAACCTTCAATCAAACTATGACGTAAATGAAGCTGCGGCACTCGGTTTGGGGGGCATGCCGTACGGCCCTGGTTTTCCAAATAATGGTGGACTCCCTTCGATATCGATCGGAACGCCACAGGCATTCGGCTCTCATGGTAACGATCCGTCGGATGAAGGCCAGAACCTCTATCAAATCCTGGATAACTTCACGCGCATCGTAGGGAATCACTCTCTGAAGGCTGGCTTCAATCATCAAACATTTCGCATCCTCTTCCTGCAGCCTCCATCACCGCGTGGTGCGTATACCTATAGCGGCACCTACACAGGCGTCACGGGCGTAACGAATACGGGCAACGGCACAGCGGACTTCCTTGCCGACCAGATGAACTCGGCCAGCATTACAAATGAACCCGTCCTCAACGACGAGTTCCGGTACGATGCGGGCTACTTTCAGGACACATGGAGACCGGCCTCGAAGCTGACAATCGATATGGGATTGCGGTACGACTACTACCAACCTTATCGCGAGATGGCGGGTAATATGGCGAATTTCGTTCCAACTTCTTCCTCAATCACAAGTGCGGGAATCGGAAGCGGAGCTGGAATTTACAAAATTCCGCTATCCAATCAAGGCACGCCAATCTCTCCCACTTTCCTGGCGTTGCTTGCGCAAGACCATATCACGCTTCAGTACGATCCCAATCCACGCCTCTCGACTGCGCAGAAGACGAATTTCGCACCTCGCTTCGGATTCGCATACACACTTGGGGCAAAGACGGTGGTTCGCGGTGGATACGGTATTGCCTATAGTTCGATTCAGGGCGCAGGCTCGAATGCCAATATCTCAGAAAATTATCCGTTCGTTGTCCATGCCAGCTTGAGCGGCGTCGGCTGCACCAAAGGGACTATATGCCCTTCACTCACCAACGCAGCGACCAACTATACTGGCGCACCTAACGTAACGCTGGAAACGGGCCTCGGCGCACAAATCGCTTCCGGCATTACCAACTTTGTCGCCAGTCCGGGCTTGTTTGGACGCGACGCCAACATCAAGACGCCTTATACGGAGAGCTTCAACCTCACGATGCAGCACTCTTTCGCTACGAACTTTGCGGCTACCTTAGCTTATGTAGGTAACGTGGGCCGGCATCTCACCACCATTATCAATTCCGACCCGTCACTGGCTATCTTTCCCAGTGGTACAAACACCACTACTGCTGAACCCTTCCCGCAGTTTTCAAGCTCCAACCTTCTTACGTATATTGCGTCGAGCAGTTACAACGCCTTGCAGGCAAGCGTAGAGAAGCGCATGTCGCATGGTCTATACTTCCTCTCCACGTACACATGGTCCCACGCCATGGACAATTCCATCGATCCGCTTGGTGGTGGCACCGCGTATCGTTCGACATCGCTTATACCGATCAGCTATGAATACACGCTCTCCAACTACGATGTACGTAACCGGTTCACCCTCAACGGAAATTATGCTTTGCCGTTTGGTAAAGGCAAAGCGTATCTGAACCACTCCACGATTCTTGACGAGGCAATTGGTGGTTGGTCCATTGGTGGAACCTACCAGGCACAGTCGGGATTGCCGTTTACGGTTGGGACCTCTAACGTCTCGACTGTAGCCGGTGCAACGGCACGTCCTATCAGGATCAGCAATCCATTCGTAGGCGGTGGCACACCTAACTCGACCAATCCATCGGTCGTTTGTCCCACGCACGTCAAGACGATAGCGAATTGGTACAACCCATGCGCTTTTGCTAACCCGCCTGCCGGTACCGTCGCCAATGGTGTTCCCACCACTGGCTTGAGTGATCTTGCAGATGCATTGCGGTACACTGGCGGACTTTCAAACATCATCGATGGACCGGGATTCCAACGCTTGAACATGTCAATGTCCAAGAACTTTGCAACATTCCGCACGCAGTACATATCCTTCCGTGCTGATTGTTTCAATATCCTGAACCACCCAACGTTTGCCAACCCAGCGACAACAAACCTGAGCAATACCGCTGGCACGATAACAAGCGACCTGACTTTGCAGGCCAACACACCCGACGCAAGAATCTTCCAACTTTCCGCGAAGTATATCTTCTAGGATGTCGCTGTAAGAATGTGGGCTGGTTCGTGCCGGTCTCACTTTAGACGCAAAAAAGATTTCGCATTGGCGAAGTGCCAATGCGAAATCTTTTGCGAGACAACTTGGTTTGTATCTATTGGACAATTACAGTAAGCGGTATCGACTGTACCGTTCCTGCCGTGATTTGAATCTCGATCGTGTAGGTTCCAGCGGGTGTGTGGCCGGCGTTTGGTGATCCGCTGCCGCAACCGGTGATACCGGCTATGCCAGCCAATCCAGCCAACATTATCGCGAGCACCATCAACCGACGCTGCCACAGCAGCATATGCTTGCGTTTACGAAGCCCGAAAAGCACGAGTAGGGAACCGGGCAAGCAGATCGCCATGAATGGAATTGCGGGCAGGGAATGCTCTTTGCCAGGAAGACGCGGAGCTTCCAACCTAGCTGTGGACGTACCCGAAGTTGAAATGGTGAGTGTTGTAGTGGCTGTGGTTATGGTCGAAGTAAAAGTTGATGTCGGAGGAGCAAAGGTGCAGGTCATATCGGCTGGCAGCGAATAGCAGCTATAGGTCGCCGTGCCGATATAGCCTCCCAGTGGCGTAACATTCAGGGTCACTGTGGCCGTACTTCCGCTAGAAATCGTCGTTGATGACACGGAAGTTGTGCCAGTCACCACTGGCAACGTCACCGTTTCGCTGTAGGCCGGCGAAGTGGAAGTGCTGTAGTCCACGCTGCCTCCATAGACAGCGGTGATGGATTGCACCCCGTCGGCGAGGTTGGTCGTTGAGAGGACGGCGACTCCGCCGGAGAGCGTCACGGTTCCTATGCTGGTCGTACCCGAGTAGAAGGTAACGGAACCCGTAGGCGTGACAGAACTCGTGGAAGTTACCGTCGCGGTAAAGCTAGCGGCGCTTCCTTCGGCTACGGAACTGCTCGCTCCTGTAAGGCCTGTTGTGGTGCCTGCTTGTGTAACGGTAAGCGTGCCGGCGGTGACAGTGCCGAGTTTGTAATTCCCGGCTGCGCTGCCAGTCAGGCTCGTCGCCGTGATGGAGTAAGTGTTCACCGCAGACGTTGTAGTTGCTGTGGTGGAGTAGACGCCTGCAACATTGGCCGAATCCTGCACGAGCACGCCGGTTAGCACTCCGGTGAAAGTGGGGTTGGCAACGCCATAAACGCGGGTGGCGTTGTTTACGACGACCGTGACAGTTGCTGCCTGTATGGTAACGACAGCCGCGGTGGTAAGGGTCACACTGTAGTTGGAGGCCGCCGAGCCTGTGAGCGTCACCGAAATCGGATAGCTGCCCACCGGCGAGGTTGAGGTTGCGGTTGTCGAGAAGACGGCGGTGACGTTCGCTGTGTCAGCCGGGAGCACGCCACTCAATGCTGTGCCTGTAATCGCGGGAATAGTTTGGCCGTATGTCCCGGTTGCCGGAGTTGCAGTAGTCGTGATCGCCAGCGGTGTGACTGACAGCGAGCCCGGCGTGACTGTGCCGAGCTTATAATTTCCGGCGGCGCTTCCGGTCAATCCGGTTGCGGTAATGGGATAGCTGGCAACCACTGAGGATGCAGTTGCGGTAGTGGAGTAGACTCCCGCTACGTTCGCCTGGTCTGCTGTGAGTACGCCGGTGAATGTGCCGGTGAAAGTGGGAAGGGCAGCGCCGTAGATCTTAGTAGCATTGGCTACGGCTAAGGTGACCGTGGCCTGTTGGATAGTAAGCGTCGGTGTGCCGGTGACTGTGGCGGTGTAGTTGGAGGCGGCCGAGCCTGTGAGCGTAACCGAAATCGGATAGCTGCCCACAGGCGAAGCCGACGTCGCTGTGACGGCGAAGACCGGAGACACATTGGCTGTATCGCCCGAAAGCACGCCGGTCAATGTGCCCGTGAGTGAGGGAAGTGTCTGGCCGTAAGTTGACGTGACGCTGGTTGTCGTTGCAGTGATTCCCAGAGGCACGACGCTAAAGGTGAGCAGCGTGCTGGTATTGGAGCCGGTGAAGTTACCCCCACCTGCATAAGAGGCCGAGATGTTGTGCGATCCCGCATTCAACGAGGAGAGCGTCAACGTGTAGGCTCCGTTCACCAGCGTAACCGGGGCTTGCGCCACGCTATCGACGGTGAACGTGACGTTGCCGGTGGGTGTATTACTGCCGCTGTTCGGAGATACGGTGACAGTGACTTGAACAGACTGACCATACACTGGCGCTGTAGGTGAGACAGCACCAAGTGTTGTAGTGGTTGAAACGGTACCGCCCGTGAGGGTCAGCGCAACCGAACTTGCGTTGACTGCGTTGCCGCTGAAAGTAACCGTATCTCTTAATGGGCCACTTGTCCCGGGAGTGAATTGCGCGGTCATGGCGCAGTTTTCTCCCGCAGTAATGGGGCTTGCAAAATTACAGCCATTGCTGGAGGCGGCAGTTACGTTGAAATCGGTGCTATCGGTTTGTGTAAAGGTGTTGCTCGTCTCGGTGTAGCTTTCGTTTCCGATATTAGTTAGGTCGGCAGAAATGATACTGCTGGGACTGGCGAAACTCTGTGTGGAGGATGTGCGGCTGTAGTAACTAACGCCCGCATTTGCGGTGTCAGCCACATATAGGCCGCCGATAGCGTCGAGAGCGACGCCTATCGGAGTGGTGAGGCCGCTGACGATAGCTGCATTCGCGCCAGTTACTGGAATTTCAACGACCTCTTTCAGCGCTGAATCAACATACTCGAGATCACCCGCTGCATCGACACTAAGACCTACCGGTGCGATGCTGCTGAGGATGGTCGTTTGCGCGCCTGTTCCAGCGGCAATCTTGACGATAGCGCCGAGGCCAGTATCAGCTACATAAACATTGTTGCTGGCATCGACAGCGATGGCGACTGGTGTTGTGAAGCCGCTGCCCAGCACCTTCTGCTCTCCGTTGCCGTTAGGCTGGATGAGCACGCGAGCGTTGCCGGTGTCTGCGATATACAGGTTACCTGCCGCATCAAGCGCCACGCCTTTGGGGCCGGAGAGATCGGAAACAGCGGTGGTTGCGGTTGAGCTGCCGGCGGCAAACTCGGCGATGCGGTTATTACCGGAGTCGGCGACATATACATTGCCGGCGCCATTGACGGCAATCTGATACGGGTTGGAAAGTCCCGTGCCTGCCGAGGTGAACAGAGCGCCACTTGTGCTGGTGATGGTTCCAGTGCCCGCAAAGTCAATGTAAGTATTGCCGGCGGCGTCAACGGCTACACCCTGCGGCGTTGTTCCGCTGCCGATGGGCGAGGATGCGGCGGGATCGAGCGCGATAGCGGCGCCGAGACCGATGCCGTTCAAGTATGCCGTGCCGTAAACCTGGGTGATGCTGTTGATGGTAGCTGTAATCTGCACGGCGCCAGTACGCACACCTACCTTCGCCGGAGTAAAGATGACAGGGACTTCGCAGACCGTATTGGGATCACTGGTGCTAGCGCTGGATGCGCCGGTCAATGTCGTCGACCCCGTGCAGGTATCGCCAGTACCGGCATTCGCAAACTCGGTACTTGTGGCGCCCTGCGTGGTCACAGCCACGGACACATTGGTAGCCGCTTTGCTGCTTGACCCAGTGAGCAGCAAAAATGCGAGGTTCTGAGTGGCGGCGGGCGTCGTAACTGCTGTTGCCGGGAAAGCGCCGATGCTCTGCTTTGCGCTGTTATAGGTGAGCTTGCGCAGCAGATTGTCGCCGTTATCCGCAAAGTAGATGTTGCCGGAAGAATCGACACCGAGGTTGCCTTCCACATGGTCCGTAAGACTTTGCGGAGCGGGGCAGCCATCGCCATAGTTATCGGTCATTGTAGAACCAGACGTCGCGCTGGTTGTGCAGTGATCGTTTATTCCAAAGGTAGTCTGTGCATCGCCGGCGATGTAGGCCAGATAGCCCGTTGCAGCATTCAACTCGGCGATTACGGTGTGGCTGCCATAGTCACCGATGTAGACGTTGCCATGCGAGTCGAGGCCAAGCCCTTGAATTCTGTCAAACTCGACCGCGCTCGATGTGGCCAGGGCACCGTTTCCGCTCGCAGAGGTGCCGCTGACATTTGTCCCACCGCCGGCAATCGTATAGATATCCCCGGCAACCAATGTTGCCGGGCAGTTCGAGATGGAACTATTTTCCAAGCAGATCAGGTTGGCCAGGGAATTGTTCGTACCGCCCGCATAAATGACGCGT
>Ga0302303_10002119_pt1 | contig 12276 bp, 9 predicted proteins | sample III_Palsa_E2_1_FD_194542 | JGI IMG/M metagenome (GOLD analysis project Ga0302303, IMG submission 194542) | Peat permafrost microbial communities from Stordalen Mire near Abisko, Sweden - III_Palsa_E2_1 | ecosystem: Environmental > Terrestrial > Soil > Palsa > Peat permafrost | place: Sweden... | reverse complement strand
ATCTTATTATAATTGGTTAAAAAATCGCGTGGTGAATTGTGAAGGTCAAAAAGGTTAATTAAGCCTGCAATATTTGCATCCTGTGTTACCGTGAAGGGGAACTGGTTAAGGTAATTCGGATTGCAGATGGCGTAAACAGGCTCAATCGGTGGAATTTAGCCGTCCGCGGTCTTCTTGATCAAGGAAGTCCAAAGTATGGCGTTTGAGGTATTAGCCCCCTTGGCAATGTTCGTTGTAACGGATTGCCTAAAACTGCACTTCTTATCACCATCGATACCGGATGCGACCTCGCCGCCTGCCTGGTAATAACCGATGGATGTAAAGGACTGCACTCTTTCACTACCGCCACTGATGGTAACATTGTGTTGCTTTTGGTCGGTTGTTGGAATACCGTCAATCAAAAACAACTGGACGCCTGTCTGGGTAGGTGTGATCATATCGTCTTGATAACTAGCAAAACTGCGAATATCAATTGAACTGGCAAACTGACCAAGCTGACTGGACGCTTGGGTAATACGCACACATGCTGCATGACCGGTAAAGGCATTCATTATGTTGTCAACAACCTGAGCCTTTAGAGTCAAAGAGACACAACATGCTAATAAGATAAATAAAAATCTTCTCATGTTTCAAGAAACTTTGGTTAATAAATTGGTTAATTGACTGCGAAGTACTGAAGAGTGGTTAAAAAAAGATTAAATATTTATTAAATGTAACGTTTTCGATATAAAAAAATATAACATACTGATTATCAATATATTTTGCTGAAAATATTTTTTTTATTAATGGTAGAAATTAATAAAAACCAATACTATCTGCTCATTTTAATTGTTTATTTGACCGATTTATAGCCTGCTGCCTAAAATGTTTTTAGCCATTTTGCCACATATATCTTTCTTTTGTAATAGAACGCCGGTGAGTAACCATGATAAGGTTGAAATTTCTATACATATACGTTGTGATAATTGTGAGCGCCACCTTTGGCATAAATAACATAGATTGACCTTCATCATGATATAATACAGCAAGTAGTTCTTCAGACGAAACTGTAATGCCCGCAAAAACTATTTAAAAACTGGCATTTCATACGGGTCGCAGTCGCAAATGCAGGCGACGCTAATCAGAAAGTTAAAAACACATTTAAACTGCTTAGGGTGGGGAAATTTACTTTTGGATCAATAACGGTAATTTTCGTTCAGACGACATGTCTTATTCCGTAATTGTGTGAAAATCCTTTTTAAATTCTTCGCCGTATAGGTTTTTATATTCCTTAATAAAATTCTCAAACGTATTTTTCGCAAGCGAATGTTTTCCAAGGGATGACAGTGCCTTGCACTTAATAATCATCGCCTCTTCGTTAACCGGGTCAAAATAAAATATCAGGTTAACAATCTCTATGACCAGTTCCGGGCTATGTGAATGATTACGGGAATATATAAAGTGAATAAAATTATCAATTATATCATTTGAAACGTCAGATTTAAATTTGTCGAGCCATTCATATTCGATATTTGACAGGAAACTTCCACGTTGGGCAATTGCTGTTAACTGTCTGATCTTTTCAAGATCAAGTTCCTGTTCATTCCTGATGATATCCAGATAGATATGATAATCGACATAGATATGATCATAATCTATATCCATCTTCCAGTAACCGGTATCCTTAGAAAGCGGGCATTTACCCAATCTGTCAAGCAAGATCTTCAACCTGGTGATATTTACAGATCGGTTATTCCTTGCATCTTTTATTGACTTGTCAGACCACAAAATTTCATTTAACTTCTCAGAGCTTAGTCCCTTTTCCCACTTTATTGAATTTAATAATATCAATAAGAATAACTCTTTTATTAAGGGCGTAAATTGCTTGGTGATGTCGATTCCTTCTGCATCAAATACTTGTAAGTCACCAAATAAATAAATAGCATTCTTTCGCCGTTCCTTCACAATTTTAGGTTTGACCTCTTCATTTGAATTTCCATTGCCCTTGATTTCAAATACGCCGGGCGCAAATTTGGGGATCGTCGACAGGTCATTGCCAAATTTTGCGATCTTGCGATTTCGTCTTCTCCTATGAAGAAAAAAATAAAGGCCGGCGGCACTACCTGCTGCTGCCATAAAATAGCCAAAGATCAACCATTTATTATCGGCTTGCGTATGATTCGCCTCATTACTTATATAGTCATATGGTGGCGCCGTCAACGAAAAAATATTTATCTGTGTTTGCTGATTTTTATCCATCAACATTGTTACCGCCACGAACTGCTGAACAGCCGGACAATAAAATAAATCAGCAAACGAATTAACATCTTCAAATGAATAAGGAATCTTGTTTCCGATGACCGAAAAGTTAGGTTTCGAAAGAGATCCAGTTATCATCTGCAGGTTAGAATTATACTTATGCTGAGGAAAGATCAGGCCATAATATATTTTAGACTTTTCATCAATGACAAGTGAATTTGCAAAAGCAAAATTCTCACTGTTTACATTCAGATCAAACTGCTTTTTGAATGTTTTGTCTTTAACTGTAAACCGAAGCAGATCATACACATTTTTTGGATTAAGTATTTGCTTGCCGCTTGCACTACCGTAGCCACCAATAATGTAGCTGGTATCACCATCCTTTGTGCTTCCAAGTGCTGCAAGATATCTGGGCATAACGGCATCGCCCTTTATAGCAACCCTGTTCCACTGACCAGTATTCAAATGATATTGCTGAACTTCATTTTCATACATCAACTGGCCGTAACCGCCAAACAAATAGATAGAAGTGTCGCTCCTCGAAATAAATTTATTAAAATGTAAATAATCGGTGATGAGGTGGGGCGTAAATTTTTTATCCCAGGATTTGGTATTAAAATTGTATTTGGCCAGCAACTTGGTATCAGGGAATACATTATATAATGAATGGTCAAAAGAATCGAAGACCGATTGATTGCCAATATTTAAATCAAGTTTCGCTATTGGATAGGCGGTACTATGCCAGTTGGAACTTTTTATGTTATAACTTGATAAAGAATCGCTCCCGATAACATATAATATCCCCTTACTGGAATCAAATGCCACACTTGCTGGGCCCTTGACCTTGACCGACTGTCTTAATTGCCAGTCATGATGCGAGGCCCCTATCCACATCGGATTAGTTACCAAACCATTATTTTGCTGAAGAAGCTCGTGGGCTACCTGGCCCTCATCCTCATTTAAAGGCCAGGAATATTTTTGCACGCCGTTTTCGCTTATTTTAATATTACGCAAACGCATTGGAGGAACATCTGTAGTCTGAAATTGCTTGTAACTATTTGTTCCAAAAAGGATTTTATAACAACCGTCTTTCCTAATGTGTACCCCGTTTTGGATAAACAGTCTGTTATTGCAATACAATAATATTCTGTTATTATTTTCATCAAACTGTATGCGAAGCTTATTCCAATTTCCAAAAAGCTTGTCCCGGGGTATAGCAAATGCAATATTAGTTAAGTTCCCCCCTATGATGAGACCGAAAGGATTTTTCTCATTTTGTTCATTATAAAGGATATCGATATTTTGTCCCCCACTTTCAATAACACGTAAAACATAACCAAAATAGATTGGCTGTCTTGGAATAAAGGAAAGCTCAAATGAAAGATCAAAATTGCCATTCAAGCAAAGTGTGTTTTGTGGACTAAGATCGAGTGCAGTCCTCTTATCCTGAACAACCTCAAAACTCGAAAAACCAAGCCCATAAGACTGCCCATAACAATTAGACGAGAGTGTAATAACGGAAATAATAAAGAGGCAAACAGCTTTAAAAGGATAACAATCTAAATACATCTTATACATCATTTGGCTGATTCAAACTCACAATTTAAAATATACAGATTTATGTCAGACTGACTTTCTAAAGGTTAATTGTGATTGGTTTATAATTCACATCATCTCAAATTTATAATGATAATTTATACTTTTCCCATTAATCTGATTATTTTTAAATATTACTTTCAACATCGCAGACATCCGCCACTTCAATTTCGCTGTCTAACTACGCTTAAACTTCCCCTCCTCTTCGTCTGAAATAAAGCCATAATCTTTTTAAACGTGCTGGTAGTAAGGGCTTGCTGAGAACGCTCTGAAACAAACCGTTATCGAAAGTCGTGGACACTCACAGCAAAGAGTTATTCTGTGCATAACGCTGTACGGTTACTAAAATAACAATAGAAAATAAGACAAAAATTTACTCATAAAAACGGGTAACATTTAAATTATTGGTAAAAAACAAGTAACAATTAGTTAATTATTTTTTATTGCCGACTGTTATTGCCTCGTTCACATTACTTTTAATTGTGCCATGATGCTATTACTAACGAGCACACCCAATAAAAGTACAATTAAGAATTTCAAAGTTCTGCTTATATTCAGTATTCTGATCATTAGATTAATTGGTTTGCCGGCAAGATAATCGTCACCCATTAATTAAAGCTTAACAAAGTATTAATGGGTATCAAAGTGTTCTCCTTAGATTTTTTTGTAGAAATAGCGGATCAGGATTATGAGCAATATCTATATTTTGAAATCGCCTGTAACGTTTGTAAACGGTATAATAATTTTATTATTAATCGGCATTATTGAACGATTCATGGAGTAGTCCAAATACTACAATATAATACATTGAAAATAGATGACTTTTAGAGTTGGTTCGATTCCCGCTCTGAATTGTTTATAATATTATAGTAATGATTTTCTGATTAAAAATATAATTACGTAGTGGCAGATAACTTCATTTAGCACTCCGGCGGCGTAATGGATTAAAACTTTTTTCGCACAAATTTCCTTTTTTCAACAACGCTCTATCCCTACTCGCCGTTTCGTATGTTTGCATACCTACTATTTAAACGTGTCAACATACCCGCAAACCGAATTTATCCAGCTAATATCCACTTATGTTCAGCTCCAGGAAGGCCGCAAAATACTGAAAGGCAATTGTCCTTTTCACAACGATACCGCCGGCTCGTTCATGGTTTACCCCTCCAAAGAAATATTTAAATGTTTTGGCTGTGGCCTGGAAGGCGGCGCTGACGAATTTTCAAAGGCGATAGCAACAAACATTCGTTAAATTCGCATTACACAAAAATGTTTTTGCGGCTCTTGCCATTGGTGTATACATAAATCAAAAATAGCCAAAGCGTTATAGAACGGCTTGATCGCAGGGTTAAACTGGCGCGTCAATGGCAGGTACCAAACAGATAAAATATCGCGAAGAAAACATCGCATCCGAAAATGTCAGGCTTAGTGCGGAAGACTTGAAAAGAATCGAAGCGATTATGCCAACGGGCAGCGTATCCGAAAAAGTTCCTGAACGCCTTCAATCGGTAACTATCATTTTGGAGTTGTTTGGTGCAACAAGGCCCTCAAAATATCTACATCGGACTTTAAATACTAAAATAAAAAATCCTCGGTTTGGGGATTTTTTATTTTAGTAAAAACATAGCCAATAATTTATAGTAGCCGATTTGTCCACCTTTTGATTGGAGATTACCGGGAATAACGTGCCAGAGTTAACCGCTTTAGGATGGTCGTGATATGTCAGTTCTTCCGCTTGCTACAATAACGGGATACGCACATCAGTATCGTTTTTTTGTCTGCCGATGGTATCAATCGCTCTTTTTGACCTTACTAACGCATTGGCGCTATAACCTTTTGCAATTAATAGCGGGATTAAATTTTGCCCTACAAACCCTGAACCATCTGTTATAAATATTTTCATCGTTTCTCTTTTAAATGATATTATTAATATGATAACTGGTGAAAACTGAACCAGTAAAAAGCAAAATACAATGACAAGTGCTATCCTCATACCTATTGAGCCACCGGATGCGCTGTGAGCAATAAATGCGGAGGTAAAATCTTGGCCAGGTCATCTTCCGAATATTTGTTTTTCGTTTGTTCGAACAGATCGGTCACGGTCAACTGGATCTGGATGCTGCCGAAATTACCCATCACACGTTTCGTGATAAAGCCGTTTACCATGATCGTTTTATTTGGCGGGAATTCAGCCTGGATATGGGCCTGGAAATTATATCGATAACCTCTTGCTAAAGCACCTGGAGGAAAAGAGCCTTAAGAAATTCGAACAAAAGATCCTTAAGAGGGCCTCCGAAAATATTGTTATCGACGTACCCAGTTGGATAAACCATACTAAATTCGCCCATTTCGCGGCAATTTGAGATATTCTAAATTGGAATTCATAGTCAGATTTTAAAGCTAAAATCTAAAATGGGCACGGAATCAGCGTTATTGGTTTCTACATTCAGGCCATCCGCCTTCAAGCGTTTTACCTTGCAATAGCTTTTTGTAAAATATACTATAAAATCTATAGATTTTATAGTATATTTGTGAAACCATGTTTTTTAAAAAAATAAATGCAGATTTAAAAATACACCCAAATTATTAAAGTAGATATTCCAAATCTATTAAAAAGGTTAAAATAAGCTTATGAGAGAGCAATATCATCAGTATACTGATTTTCCCAAAGACACCAGTATACTGGCCGTGAACTTTTTGCTCCTAAAGAGTGAAAAGTACAATAACTTAAACTCAAGAAAAGAATTGACTATAAATCAGATGACTCGTAAAAACTTTAAAAAAATATTTTTTCAGGTAAAACAGAACTGAAAGTTTTTTTATTCCTAAATATTTAATTTGTTCCAATCTATGAAAGAATTCTTTAAAACTTATGTGCGTTTTAAGCGGCGAGAACACCTATATGATATTGGTATGTCATTTTTCCTGGTAACTGGGCCAAACCTTAGCATTGATTTTGTATTAAATTAATATTATATTCGTACTTACCAAAAGCAATGCAGCTGCTGACCAAACTCACCGATGATGAATTATTGTCTTTGCTAAAGCAGAGAGATATGGCTGCTTTTACTGAAATTTATAATCGTTATTGGAAATTGCTATTTAATGCGGCATACCACGCCAGCAATAATCGGGAAGAAAGCCTGGATATTTGCCAGACCCTCTTTATTTGGTTGTGGGAAAATAGTCATGTAATCGTCTTGAAAACTACACTTAAGGGCTATTTATATACGGCGGTAAAATACAAGGTCGCCAATATGGTCCGTAATGGAAAAATGCGGGAAAGCCTTATTGAGGATTTGGAAGCGATTGATCCCCGTCGGGAAAAAGAAAATGAGTTAGAACTCAAAGAATTGAAAAGTTTCATTTCCCAGCTAATCGAAAAATTGCCGGGACGGTGCAGGGAGGTTTTCATGTTGAGCCGAGATGAACAGTTGAGCCATAAGGAAATTGCCAATCAATTAGGTATAGCTGAAAAAACGGTTGACGAGCAAATTTCCAGAGCACTTAAAAAATTAAGATTACCACTTGGAAGGTTAGCATCCATGTTTCTTCTCTTTTAATCCAAAAACAAAATATATTTACTGATTTACAGTAAGTTATAAATTATTTAATTTTCTTGTAGGTGTTCAGGTCTATTTATGTGCTATGTTTTATATACGCAATAACAACACGTGAATAAACAAATTTTAAATAGTTTAATCGACAAAGTAAATCAGGGTATCGCTACGGAAGAGGAATTGATGGCTTATAATGCTTATCTCAACCAGCTGACCGGTGCGGATAAAGATTTAAATTATCATGAACTGGAATCAGCAGATAATCTTAAAGAGGAATTGTTAAAAAGAATAGAAAACAGGATCGGTTTTACAAAGGATCGTAAGTTGGGAGTTTGGTACCACATTGCTGCGGCAGCCTCCGTATTGGTATTTTTATCCATCGGCAGTTATTACTCATTTCACAAACAAGCAGTACAACAAACTACCCAAACCAAGAAGCAAGATTTGGCTCCAGGCGGCAACAAGGCGATTTTAACATTGGCCAATGGACAGCAAATCTTTTTAAATGATGCCAATAATGGTACTATTGCTAATCAGTCAAACACTAGTATCACAAAAACTAAAGGCGGCAGGGTAGTTTACAATTCTAATCAGTCTACTGCCAAAGAAGTTATTTATAATACGATCACAACACCTCGTGGCGGTGAAACCTCGGTAAGATTAGCCGACGGAACAATTGCATATCTGGATGCTGCATCCTCCATCCATTACCCAGTTAGTTTTATGGGCAATGAACGAAAAGTAGAAATTACAGGGCAGGTTTATTTTGAAGTGGTGCATAATGCAACAAAACCTTTTAGTGTAACTGTTAAAGGTGAATCTATTGATGACATAGGCACGCACTTTAATATCAATGCTTATGATGATGAGCCGGCCGTTAAAACAACTTTATTGGAAGGAAGCGTCAAAGTTGGGAAAGGCAATTCGGTTGTTTTACTTAAACCAGGTCAGGCAGCAGTTTTGAGAATAAATGCTAATAAAATTGAAGTGGAAAAGGCTAATATAGAAAAGACGATGGCTTGGAAAAATGGGGAACTGGTTTTTGATGGGGATAATATTGTGTCAATTATGCGTGAAATTTCTCGCTGGTACAATGCCGATATTGTTTATCAGACTTCAACCGAGCATAAGATTTTTGTTGGTTCGGTTTCCCGCTTTGTAAATGTTTCAGATGTATTAAAAACATTGGAATTAACAGGAACGGTACATTTCAAAATTGAGGGAAGGAGGATTATCGTTATGGATTGATTTTACTTCTCAAAATGAGGTACCCATTAAAAAGGAACCAGTATCCCGACGCCAATCAGGACACTGGTTATAAATCCGGTTGCAACCGGAAAAAGCCTGGGTTGCCCATTGAATAATATGCGACTAACAAATTTCACAACTTAAAACCCAAACATTCAAATGTATGAAATTTTACACTTCATTCTTTGATAAGCAATTCGCTTATCCATCAAAAAAAATACTGCGTATAATGAAATTAACTTTCGTTCTGATATTCGCAGCATTAATGCAGGTTTATGCTGTTTCTAAGGCGCAGAATGTGACGCTTTCGGAAAATAACGTATCGCTTGATAAGGTATTCAAGGATATTAAACAACAAACAGGGATTAATTTTTTATATAACCCTGAAATGCTGTCACTAGCTAAACCGGTAACAATTATAGTAAAAAACAAACCGCTTTCTGAAGTATTAGATGCATGCTTTCAAGATCAGCCTGTTACATATACACTGTATCAGAACGATATTATAGTTAAAGCTAAGCCCCCAATCAACTCCGAAAAAATAATCACACTATCCAACAACGCCAATAGTGATGTCCGCGGAAAAGTTGTTGATGAAATTGGACAACCGTTGCCGGGAGCGACCATTGTTGTAAAAGGCACGAAACATTCTACTACCACAGACGCAACGGGATTTTTCACCTTAAAAAATGTAAATCTTCCCGCTACATTAATCGTATCCTTTATTGGTTATAATCCATTGGAGGTTGCTGTTTCAGCTACTGAAAATTCAGTTTTAAAAATTCAGCTTACTGCCAGTAAACAAGAGTTAAACGAAGTAACCATTTTGGGTACTTATGGTAACAATAAAAAAGTTGACAATATTTTGGGAACTAACACTATTGTTTCAGGCGATCAAACCCAAGATAAACCCAATGCGTCAGTGCTAGACGCTCTCCAGGGCAGAGTACCGGGCTTGAGCATCTTATCAGGCTCCGGCGAGCCGGGTTCGTTACCATCAGTCCGCCTGCAAGGTTTAGGGTCTTTGGTGTCGGGTACCGATCCGCTATATATTTTAGATGGTATTGAAGTGAGTTCAGCCACTATATTAACAATAAACCCTAGCGATATTAAAGAAACCAACGTTTTAAGAGATGCTGCATCAACTTCTATTTATGGTTCGCGTGCAGCTAATGGCGTAATAGTGATCACTACCAAACAAGGTTCATTTAACCAACCACCCAGTATTAACGTAACCAGCCAATACGGCGTATCAAATCTTGCAAGTACCAGTTTCTTTAACGCCTTTATGGATGCTGCCCAATGGAAGTCTTTTGAGGTAAGCTCAGGTATAATGTCACAAGCCCAGTTAAATAGTATTTTAGCCGCTTTGCCTGTTCAAAACGCAAATACTCAATGGTATAAATATTTCTACAAAAGCAATCAGCCAATGTACCAGGCAGATATTAACATATCAGGAGGCGGCGGCAAAACCTCATATTTTGTTTCAGGTGGGTATTTGAATCAGGAAGGTATAGCCTATGAATCGCAATACGAGCGTTATACTTTACGATCGAATGTAACATCAAAAGTAAATAAATGGTTGCAGGTTGGCGTTAACATTGGCCTGGAGTATGACCAAAGGCAATCTAACCCTGAGGTAGGTGCTTATATAGATGGCGGTTTATCCAGTTTACTTGCACCTATTTATTCTCTGTTCGATGCTAACGGAAACCGTTTAAATAAAATTCCAGGCACAAGCGAGTATGATCCAAAGTACCTGGCTCAACAAAACCCCGGTATTACCAACAATATTCAGCTGGATCCTACAGCTTACTTGCTGATTACACCATATAAAGGTTTATCAATTAAAACTCAGGGTGGTGTTGATGCTTCAGATTTAACAGCGAGTACAATACAACTTCCTTCCTATATTGCCAACCCAGGTAATGGCAACATAAATCAGAGTTTTACAAGGGATGTATCAAAAACCTTTACCAATACTATCGAGTATAAATTCAACGTAGCCAACGTAAATCATTTTGATTTGCTGGGCGGTCAGGAGTACCAGGATGAAACTACATCGGCTTTCAATGCTTACGGATCAGGTTTATCTGATGACCGTTTGCTGTTATTGAATGATGCTCCAAATAAAGTAGCGATAGGCAGCTCTGAATATGAGTATGCATTTGACTCATTTTTTGGAAGGGCTGAGTATGATTGGAATGACAAATATTACGCAGAGGCCTCTATAAGGTCTGATAGATCATCCCGTTTTGGCGCTGATCACCGCGAAGGAACTTTTTGGTCTGGGGGGGTATCATGGGATGCAAAAAAAGAAGACTTTTTAAAGGATGTTTCGTGGATTGATAGACTTATTATAAAGGCCAATACAGGTACACAAGGTAACGCCGAAATAAATGGAGTAGGCAACGGCGAAATACAAGACTATGAAAGCCTGGCGTTACTATCCGGTACTTCTTTTTACAACGGCGTTGGGGGGTATTCTATTACACAACCAGGTGACCCCTATTTAACATGGGAGCAACAACAGTTAACCACTTTTGGTGTTGATGTGTCATTTTTAGACAGGGTAAGGTTGAATGCTTCCTACTATATCCGTAATACATCCAACATGCTTTTGTCCGTTCCATATGCTTACACATCAGGTTTTGCATCTGTTACACAGAATACCGGTTCGCTTCAAAACAAAGGCATTAACATAGGTTTTGAAGCTGATGCCTGGAAAGATCCTGCACACAAAGGCTATGTTACCCTTTTTGTAAATGCCGATATAACACACAATAAAGTTACCGCCTTATTTGATGGGAGGCAGGATTTCCCGCAGCCTAATTATTTGCAGGCATGGGTGGTGGGCCAGCCTGTAACTTTCTATCTGCCGCTTTATGCAGGCGTAAACAAACAAACCGGTGCGCCTGAATGGTATTTGCCCGGCCCAAATCCTTCCATAACCAACAAAAACCCGAATGAGGTTACCAGTAACTATGATCAAAACGCGCTACAACAAAATTCAGGTATTGGCCAGTATGCACCATTTACAGGTGGTTTTGGTTTCAGGGCCGGTTATAAAGGCTTTACAATTGAAACGCTGTTTAACTTTAATTTAGGGAAACATTTGTTGAGTAACGACGGATATTTCTATCAAAATCCGAATGTGTTCCCAGGATATAACACCTTGAAAGTTGCAGCAAATTACTGGAAAGCGCCTGGAGATAATGCGCAATTTCCTGATATTAACAATTACCAAATGCAACAATTTGACTCGAGCTTGCTTGAAAATGCGTCATTTATGCGTTTAAAAGACCTTACTATAGGTTATTCGCTTCCAAAATCTGTTACAGACGATACTAAAGCATTTAAAAGCATTAGGGTATTTGTAGAAGGACGCAATTTGTTTACCGTTACCAACTATTTCGGTCCTGATCCCGAAGCTGATACAAACTTAGTATATGGGCAATACCCTAACACCAAGCAATATACAGTAGGTGTTAAAGCAACATTGTAAAAAATATTAATTCATATTCAAGTGATATTAAAGATGAAAAAATTACATAAATATATAGCAGCAGGGTTAATCATCGTGGCAGTCGGCAATTCCTGTAAAAAAATCAATAATTTAAATCCACATGATGCC
>Ga0302303_10002118_pt1 | contig 12278 bp, 9 predicted proteins | sample III_Palsa_E2_1_FD_194542 | JGI IMG/M metagenome (GOLD analysis project Ga0302303, IMG submission 194542) | Peat permafrost microbial communities from Stordalen Mire near Abisko, Sweden - III_Palsa_E2_1 | ecosystem: Environmental > Terrestrial > Soil > Palsa > Peat permafrost | place: Sweden... | reverse complement strand
CGGGCGTGACATAATAGTTGGTAAAGTTGCAACGACCGCCACCAGACATGAGAATTTTTTTACCTGCTTTATTGGCGTGATCCAGCACAAGCACCTTGCGTTGTCGCTGGCCTGCTTCAATGGCGCACATCAATCCTGCGGCGCCTGCGCCGATAATAATAACGTCTACTTTTTCCATGGATTAAATTGTACCATTATCTGGAGACGTTGCACTATAGCTGCTAATATTGAGAGATTGATCGGACACATTGACAGACGATCCGAATATAAACAGAGGAATAAGATGCTTAAAGAGTTTATCATGCGCGGTAATGTACTAGATATGGCCGTGGGTATTATTATCGGCGCGGCGTTTGGCAAGATGGTTTCATCTCTTGTTTCAGATATTTTAATGCCTCCCCTTGGTTTTTTATTGGGAAAAGTTGATTTTTCTAGTTTGTTTCTTGTTCTGCATGAGAAAACAGCGGATTCGGCGGAGGTAGCCATCCATTACGGTTTATTCATTAACTCGATGATTGATTTTATTATCATTGGTTTTGCGATTTTTATGGTGGTCAAACAGGTGAATCGTTTCAACAAAGCGCCTGAATCCCCTGTGGCACCAGCCACCAAAGAATGTCAATATTGTAGTTCAGCCATTGCTGTCAAAGCAACGCGCTGTCCAGTGTGTACCTCGCAATTATAAGTTTTTAATCATAAATTGGATGCAACGATGAAAGTTGGTGTGGTGAAAGAGATAGTTCCTGGCGAAACACGGGTGGCTGCAACGCCAGAGACAGTTTCAAAAATGATGGTGGCAAATATGGAGGTCTTGATTGAATCGAGCGCTGGAAAACACGCTTATTTTTCAGATCAAGACTATACACAAGCCGGTGCGCATGTTTTAATGTCAGCCAAAGAGGTGTATGCGCAAACCGATGTGGTTTTAAAGGTTCAGCCGCCTTTTAATGATGAAGTCGATTTTTTGCGTGAAGGCAGCACATTAATTGCGCCGCTTTATCCCGTGAAAAATGCTGATCTGATTAAAAAATTAAATGCAAAAAAAATAACTGCTTTTTCATTGGAATTATTACCTAGAATAGCTCGTGCACAATCCATGGATATTTTAAGCTCCATGAGTAATCTGGCTGGTTATAAAAGTGTGATGATGGCAGCAGAACATTTGGGTAAAATTTTCCCTATGATGACAACCGCCGCTGGCACGATATTGCCCGCTAAAGTTATCGTGATAGGTGCGGGGGTGGCTGGATTACAGGCCATTGCAACCGCTCGTCGTTTGGGTGGCGTGGTGATTGCATTTGATACCAGACCGGCAGCACGTGAACAAGTCAAGAGTTTGGGCGCTGATTTTGTGAGCATGGAAACCACGCATGAAAATGCACAAGACGCTGGTGGATATGCCAAAGAGCAAACAACAGAGTTTTATCAACACGAACAAGACATCATTGCTAAATATTTAAAAGAGGCCGATGTCGTGATTAGTACGGCATTAATTCCAGGCAAGCGTGCACCGATTTTAATCACAGAGAATATGGTGCAGTCCATGAAACAAGGCAGTGTGATTGTGGATCTGGCGGCGGAACAACAAGGCAATTGTTTGTTGTGTGAACCTGGACAAATCGTTGTCAAACATGGCGTCACGATTATTGGCGTATTGAATATTCCCAGCTTGTTACCCGTGCATGCCAGTCAATTGTATTCCAAAAATATTTTCACTTTTTTAAATTATACAGCACCATGCTTGGCAAGCCAACAATGGAATTTTTCAGACGACATTATTAAAAATTGTTTGTTAACCTATAATGGTGAAACGGTTCATCCGGCATTTAAACAAACATAACAACAAAGGGATACTATCATGCCATTTGATTTGAGCGTGTCTGATATTTATATTTTTATTTTAGCGGGATTTCTTGGTTATCAGTTGATTTCGCGCATTCCATCGCTATTACACACACCATTGATGGCAGCAACCAATGCCATTTCAGGGATTGCATTGGTGGGTTCTATGGTTGTTGCCGGACAAAACTATAGTTTATTGGTTAATATTTTAGCGTTTATTGCCGTCACGTGTTCCACCATTAATGTGGTGGGTGGTTTTTTAATCACTGATCGCATTTTAAAAATGTTTAAAAAAGAACCTTCTAAGAATGAGAAAAAATCATGAGCGTGATCCAGATCTGTTATATTTTATCAGCCATTTTATTTATTTTAGGTATACGTTCTTTAAGCTCGCCTGAAACAGCCCGACGTGGCATGCATTTGGCGGCATTGGGGATGTTGATTGCTATCGTGGGAACGTTATTTAATCATGAAATTGTGACGTATACATGGATTGTTGCTGGTTTGGTATTGGGGACATTATTAAGTATTCCCATTTCACTGCGGATCCCCATGACAAAAATTCCACAACGGATTGCTCTTTCACATGCGGGTGGCGCATTGGCAGCATGCCTCATCGGTATTGCAGAGTATTATCGATACAATGCGACAATCGGTCATGTCAGCATGGGAATTATTGCGGTAGAAGTCGTATTGGCGGCATTGACGGTGACAGGAAGTTTAGTGGTTGCAGGCAAATTACATGGTTTTTTACCTGGACGACCGATCACTTATCGCGGACAAAACATTGTGAACCTTGCCTTGTTTGCCGTGATGATAGGTTTGTTAATTTATACTGTCATCTATCCTACGATGAACATCACTTTTTACGTATTATTAACGCTGGCTTTTGCGCTAGGTATTTTCCTGGTCACCCCCATTGGCGCAGCAGACATGCCTGTTGTCATTGCTATTTTTAACGCCTATGGCGGCTTAACCGGCGCCGTGATGGGTTTTATGTTAGGTAATCGTCTTCAAATTATTACAGGCGCATTGGATGGCGCTTCCGGATTTATTTTAGCTATTTTAATGTGCCGTGCCATGAATCGTTCCATTACCAATGTCTTTTTTGGTGCTTTTGGTAAAGTGGACAAAGACGCGGATAAAAAAATCAGCACCAACGACAATAGACAGGCACAATCGGTGGATATTGAAGAAGCCTTGCTGTTCTTTGATGAAGCCAAATCCGTCATTGTTGTCCCAGGCTATGGCATGGCTGCTTCACAAGCACATCACGCACTGCGAGAATTCGCAGATAAGCTCAAAGGCAAAGGCATCAATGTAAAATATGCCATTCATCCGGTTGCTGGAAGGATGCCAGGACATATGAATGTGTTATTGGCAGAGGCCAATGTTCCTTATACCGATTTATTTGATATGGATGATATTAACCCCGAATTTTCTCACGCCGATGTGGTATTGGTCGTGGGCGCTAATGATGTTACCAATCCTTCTGCGCGTACGGTAAAATCCAGTCCTATTTATGGCATGCCCATTTTAGACGTTGATCAGGCCAAAAAAATCATCGTTGTGAAACGTAGTATGGATCCGGGATTTTCTGGTGTGGAAAACGAATTATATTTTAAAGACAACACGTGGATGTTATTTGGTGATGCCAAAGACAGTTTGTCGAAATTGTCTTATGGCTTTAAGCGTGGGTGGGGAGGGTGATTATTCACACCCACGTTTAACATCACAAGGCTCAATCGGAAAAATTAGAATCAAGTGGTATATACGTTTGCTTTGTCTCTGAATGGGTAAAAATCTGTCCCGTTTTTATATCAAAAAACCACAGATGAATGCATAGTTTTTCCTGCTGCACTTTTTCTTTAATCCATGGAAACGTCATGCAATTTTTGTGTGACTGTTGCAACGCCAATTGAGAAAATTTATCGGTATCATGTTGATGGGTATGATCTGTTTTTATTAAAGAAACCCAATTGGTGATAAAATCATTTTGATGTGGCTTTTCACTGTCTAATAAAGCTTGAATTCCGCCACACTGACTGTGGCCTAATAAAATAAGATGTTGTACCTCTAAAAAGCAAACGCCAAATTCTAACGCCGCGCTGGTTCCATGGTGTGCGTCATCGAGCTCATAAGGTGGAATGATATTGGCGATATTACGCACAACGAATAGATCACCTGGATCGCATTGTAGGATGACGGCAGGATCGACGCGTGAATCACAGCAGGCAACCACCATGGTTCGTGGTTGTTGGCCATAATGTGAAAGATAATGCATGACTGAACTATCACCTTGCGCATATTTTTTTCTAAAAGATTGATAACCTTTTAATATTTTTTTAAAATTTTCTTCCATGTGGAACCTTAAATGTTTCTACTTAAATCGATTAACCTGCGTGTCATTTTAAGACAGGTTTCATTAAAAAGCCATAACGGCTGTCAATATTTACATGTATCCATTTGATTTTTAAATCAATTAACGCTGACAGGCAAACCTTGTGCGTCATCCACTATCATATCCACTTTGTCCCAATCCACTTTATAACCTGGATGTAATGACAACGCTCGTTGCACTATCCCATGTGCAAGGTTGTGTGACGTTTTGCTGTCTTTTTTGTATTCGGTATGGGAGTGATGCACTTCTAAATACAACTTTCCATCATTCCATCCAACCAATATAGGTTCATGAACAATATGGACCGGTGTATCAACCGGAACGGCGTGAAATAGCACATCAATGTCTTCGGGATACATGCGAATGCAACCATGACTCACGCGTTTACCAATGCTACTTGGTTGATCGGTGCCGTGGATGAGATAGCCCGGCAATGCGAGTTTTAATGCATAGGCGCCCAGTGGATTTTTAGGTCCTGCCGCAACAAAAGTACGTACAGCATGTCCTTCGCGTGCCTCTTCCGCCTGAATATTGGGTGGCACGACCCACGCCGGATCTTTCTCTTTTCGTTCTACGGTTGTATCTCTTAATGGCGTTTGCCAACCCATTTTCCCCATGGAAATCGGTGCTGAGATAATGGTTTCGGTGCCTGGAATTTTATAATAAAGTCGAAATTCTGCCAAATTCACCACAATTCCGTCGCCCACTTGAGGCGGCAAAATAAATTGAGAGGGGAGCACTGCGCTGGTGGTTTTTTTAGCGTTAAATTTAGGATTGGCATACCGCAATTCTTGATACGCCACATTGTATTTGCGAGCAATAGACGTGAGTGAGTCTTTTGAGGAAAGCTCGATGGTTTGTGGTTCGCCAATCAAGTCGCTTGACGCTGATTGTGTATAGGTTTGAGCATAAAGCGTAAGAGGTAACAAACACACGGTCATTAATAAAGTGGTCAACAGCTTATTATTCATGATTATTTCACTTTTCCTTGAGATAATGGTTTTTAATTTTTCTTCGCCAATCGGCCCGTCTTGTTAGTTTGTTTTTTTAAAACAAGTTGTTAGCATCAGTGTACACCTTAGTGCATTTATCAAACAAGGTCAAAAATATTTAGATAGCTTAGGTGAGCGTTCTGTTGTTTTTAAAGATATTCACATAAAATAGTTATTGCTTGCAATATAGTCATTGGTATTACATAATTTATGCAAGAATACCATCCAAGGCATTAAAATGCCTTTTAGCCAGTTCAGTCGGAGTAAGTATTAGTGCCCGTTACGTATACCATCATCAGTTCTGGTACAAGAACGTATGCAACACACTCGGAAACAGCATTTCAAGTGGCTGGATTTAAATTTAACGATAAAAAAATACTTAAATTAGAAGGTGTTGGAATTCACCCCTGGTGGAACAGCCTATGGGCTATATTGACGGGTCAATTTGACCATTTAGACATTTGGGCCGGAATAAAGACCCCAGGTTGGTTGCCAAATTTTCTTGGGCCGATTAAAACCTTCGCGGGCTTTGTTTGGGGGCATGGTGAAGAGGAGAATGTGGCAACCGCACTTGAGTGGCTGAAAAATCAAATAGGAGTAAATCCTAATGAAACCGACATAATCTTAGCATTAGCCGGTCATAGTCGCGGAGGGATGCAATCTATCAAAATAGCGGAGGCTGTAGAAAAATTTCAGCAAGCCTATAATATGAATCGTACATCGACTGACCAGATAAATATCAGCGTCAATATGCTAATGACTTCTCCAGAATTAGGTGTAGAAAGATTTTTTGGCAGAGCTTCTGCAGATAGCATGTATTATCCTGCAAATGTTGCTTCAGTCATTGAAGTTGGTGCGGGCCAAGAAACAAATCCTTTTTTTACAGGCATTGCGTCAAATGAAATAAAATGCAGATCCAGCAAGACTCGGCGAACTGCTTTTCTTATCAATGAAACGCACAGTAATATGCAAAGGGGACAAAGCGCGGGCAAAAAATTTATACAAAATCTTACCGACTATTTTCTTTTGGCTAATGGGGCGGAAACGATTCAAAGTTATGCCCCAAAAAACAAACAATTACTTCAGGACTATCTAGGTCAACAAAAAGAAATCAACCACATCATTGAAAAAAGACCAGCAGTCGTTCGTTTTTTTGATTTCATGGGCAATAAATTAAAACGATTTACTTTCAAACGTAAAGTTGTTGCGGCAAAGACTAGCGATGATGCAGATGCTCAAAGCAAGGAAATAAAAACCAACGATGATCTGCATGATTTTCTTGGTCAATTTATCCATAGCGATATAGAGCCTTCCAAGAAAACACTTTATCCTCCATGTCACTCCAAGGCGATTGCAAAAATTTCAGCAATAACACATCCGGTTAATGGACATGACATCAGTATTGCGAATAAAAAATCGTATTTTAGTATCATAAAACGCCATTTTTTTAGAATAAAAAGAGAGCAATTAGAAAGCGAAGCGCTACAATACGTCACCGCATTTATTGAAGATCCAAACAATATATTACGGCGAAAATGGGAAGTGGATAACAGTAGGCACAATTTCATTGATTTGCTCCGTTGTTTTGCCACGCTTTATCCAGGAACTCGTCCTATCATTAAAGCGTTTTTTGAACGTACCGGAAATCAGGAATTGCTGTTGAAAATTAGCGGCAATAAAACATTTTTTATTCCTCTTCACCATCAAGAAGAAGAACTATTTACGTTGCATGTAAAAACATTGACGATTGATGAGCTTAAGGTTCAACAACAGCCTGTTGATGACTTTTTTCTAGAAAATGTGCCTTCCGGTGTTAATCTGTCAGAAAAAGTAACATTTACCGACGAGGATATAGTAGGGATCTACCAATATTTTATTTTAGAAAGAGCTAAGACGACTACCAGCGAACGACTCGAAAAATTTGCATTAGACGCATTAGAATACGTTGAAAAGTTACACAATAATAAAGCAAAAAAAGAAAGCCCAGCGTTAGCAAAAATAATATTGTTTTTTGAAAACTTTTATCCTAATACACGTGGTTTAACGAGTGCCATTAGAAGAGAAATTCCTGACATAAAAAATTTCGACAAGCATTTACAAAATGAAAGCTATGGCGAAAATTTTCGCATCGATTTGCAGTCGACCTTCTCTTTTAGTGGTGGCAGTGAAAAACCTGTGCTAGGATTTGTTCGTCCGTGTGGTGAAAATGTGGCCTGTTTTTCAGTGCCTGGTAAACACGATGAGTATGTGGATGTAGATGAAAAAGGTATTATCCTAGCTAAAAAAAGAACCTATGCTGAACTTGACGCAAGCTTTAAACGTGGGTTAAATTCTGATGAAAAGCTAGGTTACATCAACAGACTCGTGCATTATTTTGATAAAAAGCATCATCATGCCGATTATCATGAGCAATTAAAAAAAGAAGCCATTGTCTTCATAATACAACTCACTAAAGAATATAATATCAATCACCCCCATTTTTTACGCAGACCACGAGATTGGTTCCAATCCTCAATGGGCTTAACTCGTAGTTACTATGAATGCTTATTGTTTTTTGCTGCTGAGTTTGGCGCTGAAAAAATGGATAGCAGCGATAAAACCATCGCTGAATGTATTAATGAAAAAACCGAAAAACCAGCTGATAAGGATGCAAAACATGATCGCTTTATGAGCTATGGAAATGAGCCTCCATTATATTTGTATCGCCAGCGTCGTTTTCAACAGTGTACAACGCCAAAAACAAGCAATGACAAATTGGATTTTCGAGCCATCAGGCTTAAATAAAGCGATAAATAGACTGCTTGTTTTGAGCCGTAATGATTCGCAGAAAATACGAGGCAAAAATGCAAGCGCAAACTGCGAATAGCGTTCATCCACGCTATTTATTGACATACAACCATGAAAAAGTTAGTATAATTACATCTTTTCTTTAATTGAGAAATAAACATGCCTTTAGTCATACTTAAGTCACCTCCTGTTGATTATGCCCAGAACGCGGCATTACACGAAAGACTTCAAGTAGAAAAGGCCGCCTATGCGAAATGGGTGTTTATGGCTGGATCGTTAAAGGTATTAACTTGCCCTGAGATTTATAAAAACGACGAGCATCCCCTTCCAATATTAAGAAAAAACTTCTTAATATGGTTTGCAGCATTAATTAAAGAGAGTCAAGAAGACGGCGAGCATAAGCAAGATGCCATTGCTGCATTAAAAAATCTATTAAATCTTCAATGGCCCAATTACCAACATGAAGCTAACACAACAACCGTCCAACTAAACTTGCCTTTCTTAGCCGGTTTACTGTGCGCCAATCCAGAATTTTTTAATGAGATAATAAAAATTATCCCGAAAGAGACACTAAAAGCACAGCTAATACAATATCCAAAATCTTGGGCTTGGGCGGCGATCATTCTTGATGATGGGATTCAAAGATACCACCCATTGCTAAAGGAGTTTGTTGGTGAACGTGAAGCCAATAAGGCCTTACAACCGCAAAAAAATGAGACACCTTTATTGCAGTTAGCATTACAAGCGCGCGATGGGGTGGATCAGCCTATCACAAAAGAGACTATTATTTTCTTACATAACACACTGGGCGATACTGACTTTTTAAACTTGATCAATGCAACAGATGCATCGAACGCTGAAAGCACATTATTCTGCGCTGTTTTGCACAAGCATACAGATGCTGTAATACAAATAGGTCTCTTGCTCGGCAAAGAAAGGTTCGTTGCGGCTCTGCAGACACGTCATCTTTACAAGTGGAACAACGGTTCCTACTCTCAACAGAGTACTAGATCTTTATTTCGATGCATGTTTGATAAAGAACTACCGATGGCTTGGCTTGTTGCGGAACAATTATCCTTTAATATATTTGTGTCACTAGCACAGCATATCGCTGTATCCCCTTATCTGTCTATTTACCACCTTGCTCGCGCTCTAGAATATAATACACAAAACGCAATAAATGCAAAATCCTTTTATACAGACCCCCTCAATTACATGGCTACTTCAGTCATCCAAGATTATGTCAAATTATTCTTTGATCCTTCTAAGGAAATAAAACGAGGTCACAAGCACTGTTTATATTTACTTTTTCAACTCTCTAATTTCTGTGTTAAGCCCTCACCAACCGCATATAATTATATTTGGGGCAGGCCATTCATTAGCGGCCAATTAAAAGAATTTTTGCCAGAAAAAAGTGCAGAGAAAACGCCAGAAGCCACTTTTACCAATCTCAAACGAAGCATTGCTGAGATCGTTCTTGATGCTTATAAACAAACAGATTCTAAAAACATTAGAGCCCAAAAAAGCAAAGGCATGCTAGCGCTGCTTGATTTTATGTTGTTTTATTTTGATGCCAAATTTGAGAAAAAAGATGAGTATTTAAATCAACTTGCCGCTCTTTTACAACAAAGGGAGCTGGAGCACAAAGATAGCTCAGAAAGTTATTGCCAGAATCCTGATAAACCTGTCAATCAATATTATGAAGCAGTTATTCTAGTCGCCAGTCAAACAGCAGACACATTAACCTGCAAATCTTTCTCGCAGTATTGTGCAGATCATAAAGCCCAGAAAGAGGCGGAGCAGGTACCAAAATCCCTATTATCATCCTTTAGCTTTAAATTTCTCACCGGTTCCAGCAGCGCTAGCGCTGCGTTCGCAGGAACCGAGCTTCAGTCAGCGGGATCAACAAGCACAGAACGCTTTGTATCTATTTTAACGATACAGCCGATGCTTGAAGACCATTCGCGCCCCACGGCAAAAAAGATGATGCAGTTTGCTTCGGCGAGCTAGATATCATTAGGCATCTGACAACTACACGAGGCCAAACTGGATAAGCAAGGCATGCGGGAAATGAGGCAAACAATTATTGCGGAATATGAGCAGCTCTCGCTTAACTCCGCGTATGTGCTTTAATGAAATCCAATAATAAGCGAGTCCGTTTTGGCAGATTTTTTTGTTGCGGATATATGGCATACAAATGATGGCTTCCCCAATCGTACTTGCTAAGGATCGGCTGTAATTGCTGTTGCTGTAGCGCTTGTTTCACATGTAATTGCGTAAATTTTCCAATGCCCAAACCCGCAATACATGCCATTAAGCCGCTTTCAATATCATTGCAATTAAATTTTGATTTTATTGCAATGCTAAAATTTTTTGCGCCCTGTGAATATACCCATTTTTCTTGCTCAGGGATACACTGATCATCCAAATAGTGAATACTTTGATGCTTGAATAAGTCATCCGGAGAGGTTAGCTCTCCATATTTAAGTAAATAATGTGGACTGGCATACAAGCCAATATTTTCTTTGAGCAGTAATTTCATTTGCATATTACTGTCTTTTAGTGTGGTTTTACCTAAATAACCGGCACCACGGATCACTAGGTCCAGTTGCTCTTTTATTAGATCGCGTTTTTTATTGCTAAGAATTAAATCAATTTTAATATCATCAAATGTATCTAAAAATTTCATAATAATAGGTGTTAAATAGTGTCGGCCAAAGTAAAGCGGAGAGCTTATTCGGATAATACCTTTGGGTTTTTTTGCCGATGATTGGAGCAGACCAATCGCCGCATTTAATTCTTGTTGGATACGCTGAGCATGCTGCCATAATACTTCGCCCTCTGCGGTTAGATGCAACTGCCGAGTTGTCCGCTTTATCAAAGTAACACCTAAGGTTGCTTCTAATTGAGCCATTCGGCGACTAATCAATCCATTTGATAACCCTAAATGCTTTGCTGCATGACTGAATCCACCCTGCTGAATAATTGCAAAAAAGACAGCGGTGTCATCGAGGATCCCCATTTTATTATATCCAAATAGTAAAAAGTATTGTTAATAATCGCTTATTGTTTATTAAAAATCAATAATCTATAGTAAACATATCAATTCAAAGGAGACAACCATGCAAATATTACAAGCAACTAAGCGGTTAACGTTGCCAATCGTCCTTATCGCTTTTGGGATTTTTCACCCCATATCAACATTCGCTGCAGACGAAGATATCCAGATCAAGATGGATCAAAGTATCAAATTTAACAATTTTGCGTATATTTTCTTGGGCCCTGGATTAGATCCCAGTAAAAATAGAGCGGAAATTAAAACTCAACATTTTACATTTACCGCGGTCGGTATTGATTTTCAGAATAAGGATCAAGTTGTCGAAGTAACAAAAGAATTAGTGGCACAAGGCGCTCAAATGATTGAATTATGTGGCGGCTTTGGCCCTCTGTGGATTGCAAAAGTATCTGAGGCCATTAAAGGTAAAGTGCCCGTTGGCAGTGTTGCTTATGGACCTGAAGCACGTAAGCCATTACTTGATTTATTAAGCAGTAGTCAATAGCGCTGATCGCTTGGATCGTTTTATTCCGGGTTCATGTCAATTTGAGAAAAATGGAGACAATAGACTGCTTGTTTTGATCCGCCACGATTCGTAGAAAATACGAGTATTTTAACCTAATAAATTGCGATATACTAAGAATATTGTTTTTAACAATATGTGCTTTAAAATGAGCGGAATAGACAAGATAATAAGCCAGAGTTTTATTGAACAAATGCCAGGTGGTGTGACTGTTTCAGATTTGGATTCTAAGTTCCTTATGGGGAATAAAGTATTTTTAGACTGGAGCGGTTTTAATGCTGCTGTGAAGATGATTGGCAAAACGTATTATGATATGCTTTGCAAAGCTTCGGAGCAACATGAAGCCTTTATTCAGCTGGACAAAAAGGCGATATTAAGTGCCATTCAGATATTAGGATATTATTGTTACCAAGATGACAATTGGCGCGTGATTTTGGGTGAAAAATACCCAATCAAAGATCAGTTTGGCAATGTTTGCTGCCATGTCACTCATGGCAGAGATATTACCGCCGTTTCTGGCATTTACAGCTTGGATCAATTTATTAACCCCAAGCGATTCGGCGATAAATTTTCACTTTTTACAAAAGAACAAACGGGGTTTGTGATCGAAGAAAAACTGGGTAGTGATGAGCTCACCACCAGAGAATTTGAATGTCTTTTTTTTATATTAAGAGGAAA
>Ga0302303_10002105_pt1 | contig 12325 bp, 14 predicted proteins | sample III_Palsa_E2_1_FD_194542 | JGI IMG/M metagenome (GOLD analysis project Ga0302303, IMG submission 194542) | Peat permafrost microbial communities from Stordalen Mire near Abisko, Sweden - III_Palsa_E2_1 | ecosystem: Environmental > Terrestrial > Soil > Palsa > Peat permafrost | place: Sweden... | reverse complement strand
TGAATGATCAGGCCAGCGCAGCCAAGGTAAAGGCATCAATTGATAATTTGCAGCAAGGCACCATTAAACTGAACGATGACCTGGAAGCCGCGCAGCATAACTTTTTATTAAAGGGCTATTTCAAAAAACGCGATAAAGCAAAAGCCGATAGTTTAAAAAACAGCAAATAAGAACCAGTATTTTTGGGATTTTATTGATTCACAGGATGATTTTAGTTAATTCACTAATCTCTAATCAACTAACCTCTGCAGGTGCCTTTTATCTTCAGGCAGTTTAACAAACTTTTTGTAACAATCGCTCAAATAGGTGGGCAAATCAAAGCTTGGGTCGAAATAAACCTTTATTGTTGGCGTGTATAATGCTATAAAATTAGTCATATCTGTACCTTTCAGGGGCACAAAGCGCGCAATATTTGCCGGGCGGAATATACGGCTTACCTCATCCAGTTCATCCTGTTCCTTTAATTCCTTTGCCAGCTTTTTATGCCGGTGCTCATCTGATTTCGAATCGTGAAACCTTATGGTGATGCCGCCTATGGCGTTCATATTGGCATCGCGCTGGTAAACCACTGTTTGCCCGTGGTACATCGGGTCGTAATAGGTATTTAAATTCGCGGTGCTATCGGTAGTAACCTTTACCTCGCCTAAAGTGCGCACCTGGCGCACTAAAAATACTTCACGGTCGTGCATGTCGGTCAGTAACAATGTATCCGGGTTATAGGCAAACCCGTGGAAGGTTAATATATCGCCCGGCTTGGCGGCTATGCTAAATTTTCCTTTATCATCAGTAATACTAAACTCGTTGGTGCTTAGGTTCCGTACCTCTATATCAGCCAGTGCTATACGGGTTCTATTCTCAAATACATGCCCTTTAATATTGCCTTGCCCCAAAACCATTTGAGTGGCCAAACAGCTTATTAAAAATGCCAAATAATATTTTATCATCGCTTAAAATTATATAAAAGCGCCTGATGCGTTAAAGCATTTAACTTTAATTAACAAAAGCCGCAGTATTGGCCGCCGATAAAGGCACATTATTACCTTAAAACATTTTCGATTAAGGCAATGTTAAATCTATTATACATTCTATAAACCCGGCAGCCATGAAAACCAACCCATCGCCCAAAATAGTTCCAGTTAAGGATGCTACTACGCATCGCGCTCAAACAGAACTGAAAACCGAACCCCCTATAAGTGAAAAAGACGAAGTTAAAAAAGCCGAGGACCGTACCATGAAAGCGGCTAAAAAGCCTTAAAATATCTTTGGTTATTTATTAATTTAGGGCAATTATACTTTTATGCTAAAATATAATCTGCCTCTTGTAGTCTTGCTCCTCTTAATCGCCTCCTGCAAACCGGCCCTGGACCCTGCCGACCTGTATGGCAGCTGGAAATACATTAAGGTATCAAATCCTAACCAAACCCCGCCTGATAGCGTAGGTCATGATGAATTGCTGCAGGATGATCCCTCTATTCGTTTTACAAAAGACGATAGTTTAATAATTGTATGGAGCGGAAAGGTGCTATCGCATGGAAAATTCACCATCGACCATCAAAATATCAGTTACACCGAAGAGTTGCCGGGCGGAAAATCGCGTACATTCCCGTTTTATGTTACCGTATTAACAGACAAGGATATGGTGTTTGAAACGCTGGGCGAGGATGGAACAAGGGTAACGGCGGTGAGGAAATAAAAATATTTCTCAAATCGAGGTGATACTTTCCTCGTATTTTGCACTTATAATAAAAAGGATTATTTATGGCCGCAACAATCAATACGGATAATTTACCTGCCGGTAGCGAAGCGTTTTTTACCCGGCTTTACAAAAAGGCGTTCCCGCAGGTGGCTGGGTACATCAGTAAGCGGGGTGGTTCTTTTGATGAAGCAAAGGACGTTTTTCAGGACGCGCTGCTTGTTTATTACGAAAAGGCCGCTGCCAGTGGCTTAATTATCAACAGTAATGAGACGGCTTACCTTTGCGGGATAGCTAAATATTTGTGGCTGAAAAGATACCGCGAAAACAGCCAATATACTCCGCTGGATGGTATCGACATTAAACTGGATGCGGATGCAGAAAGCCCATCCAACAATCGCCTGATGCATTACCTGGAAACCGCCGGCAAAAAATGCATGGAGCTGTTAAAAAGCTTTTATTACGATGAAATGCCCTTGACTGACATTGCCACTATGTTCGGCTTTTCTGGAACCCGGTCCGCGACCGTGCAGAAATACAAATGCCTTGAAAAAGTAAGAGAAACCATTAAAGAAAAAGCACTGGCCTATGAATACTTTATGGAATGAAACGGCGCGGATAGAAGCGCATCTATCCGGCACAGCTACCACTGGCGATAACTTACTTTTCGAGGCCAATTTATTGCTCGACCCAACCCTGCACGATAAAGTGCAATGGCAGCAAAAAACCTATACGCTGATTACCCAATACGGGCGCAGGCAGTTGAAAAAAGAGATAGAGGCCGTGCATCAGCAATTGTTTACCGCGCCGGAGCACCTCAGTTTCAGCCAAAAAATAAAGCGTTTATTTACAAACCGATAAACTAAAAATCAGATGAATATCGATAAAAATGAGTTCCGCAAATACGCGGTAGGGCATCGCCATGTCAAACCTGAACTGGTTGACCATTATATTTCAGGCATGGAACGAAGCCAGCTACCCCAGGCCATGACACCCTATATAACCGAAGAACGCGAGATGCGGGTAGCGCAAATGGATGTTTTTTCGCGGCTGATGATGGACCGCATCATCTTTTTAGGCGCGGCGGTTGATGATAACATCGCCAATATCATCCAGGCGCAGCTGCTTTTCCTGCAATCAACCGATGCTAAAAAGGATGTGCAGATGTATATCAACTCGCCCGGCGGCTCGGTGTACGCGGGCTTTGGCATTTATGATACCATGCACCTCATCAGCCCCGATGTCGCTACTATTTGTACAGGCATGGCGCTATCAATGGGAGCGATACTGTTATGCGGTGGGGCGGCGGGCAAACGTGCGGCGTTAAGCCACTCGCGCGTAATGTTGCACCAGCCGCTGGGCGGCGTACAAGGGCCGGCATCGGATATTGAGATAACGGCCAGGCAGGTGCTGAAAATAAAACGCGAACTGTACGAGATTGTAGCCAAACACAGCGGCCAGGATTACCAGAAAGTACATGATGTAAGCGACCGCGATTACTGGATGATAGCCAGCGAAGCCAAAGAATTTGGGATAATTGATGAAGTGCTTGTTTAGGCTGGAGTCTGGAGTCCTTAGTCTGAAGTCAAAAGAAAAGTGTTGAGCGCCGCATAAGACTAAAGACTCAGCACTCCAGACTAAGGACTCCTCCTCAATGTCCTCCAACAACAACGGAAGCATCCGCCTCAACCGTTTGTTTAATATTGCGCCTGCCTACGAGCAGCACTATTACCGCTATAACAGATGAGATGGTCATTAACAGCGCCATTGGTGTGGTAGATGGTTTACTGAACAAACTGATGCCGTAGGATGCCAGCGAGCCTACGCCCAACTGCATGGCTCCCATTAATGATGATGCCGTACCCGCGTTTTTGGAGAATGGCGCAAGCGACAATGCCGAAGCATTGGGATTGGTGATGCCCACACCGCATAATATTAAAAACAACATGAGCAAGGTAACGGGCAAACCGAACCAGCCAAATGCCGAGCCTATTACAAAAATGATAGATACAATGGCTTGCCCGCTCAAAGCATAAACAACCATTTGCTCGCTTTTAAAGCGCCTGATCAGCAGGCTATTTACCTGGCTGGAGCCTACGAAGCCTATGGAGAGGCAGGCGAATATCCAGCCGTAAAAATGGCCGCTTACATGAAAATACTCCATAAACACCACCGGCGAGCCGGCAACGTAAGCAAAAAGCCCGGCAAACGACAGCGCGGTAGCAATGGAATAAGTATAAAACTGCGGAACCTTAATTACCCCGAGGAAATTATTGATGATGGGTAAGGGTTTTAAAGAGAGCGACAGATCGGGTTGATAGCTATCGGGCAGGGTAAATATTACGGCCAGCAGTATTAACAGGGCAATGCTCATCAATACAATAAAAACCGATTGCCAGCCGAAGGCGGCAGTTAAATAGCTACCTACGGTAGGCGCTATCATGGGTGAGGCACCTAACACCAATATCAACAGCGAGAAAACTTTGGCATTATCCTTTACCGGGAAAATATCGCGCACCATTGCCATTGCCGCTACCCCGGCAGCACAGCTGCCCAGCGCCTGCGCAAAACGCAGGGCAATAAGCATGTGAATAGAGGTTGCCGAAAAGCATCCAACCGAAATAACGATATAAAGCGCCAGTCCAAAATATAAAGGTTTCTTACGCCCAAACCTGTCCATCAGTGGGCCGTACAGCAATTGCCCAAAGGCCAGGCCGATAAAAAAACTGGCCAGCGAGCGGGCTACATCCTCGGTGGTGGTGTGCAGGTCTTTGGCTATGGCCGGGAAACCCGGCAAATACATATCGATAGAAAACGGACTCAATGCCGTAAGCGAACCCAATATCAGTATCAGAAAAAAATAACGTTTGCGGGTCATGCCTTTTTGTTCATGGTTAATGGCCGAACATGGCTCATTATTGATGGATCATAGTTCATGGCCGAAGATAGTGATGATTGCGTAAAGAGAATGTAAAAAGGACTGATCGACAGCAGTATTACTATGAAACCTGAATCATCTTCGGAGTAATAATTCAGGCTCCATAAATTGTGGTGATCATATCATCAATATAAGTAAAATTTGTATTGCAAAAAACTCAAAGCCAACAATTGTTATTACATTAGGCAATCCTATTGTTTTTTTACCGCAGAGCACACTGATAAAAAACATAAAGAACCACTAAGATCGCATTTTTAAATGCTCCGTGATTCACTGTACCATCTTTGTGCCCTCTGTGGTTAAATCTACTAATAATACGAAAACTATATCCTTACATAATGGCTTTACTAACCATTTTAGCTTGCATTATTTTACTGGTGATATTGGTTACCTGGGCCAAATTAAATCCCTTCCTGGCTTTTTTGATCGTATCGATTGTCGCGGGGTTATTATTGGGCATTCCTCTAAGCAAGGTTACCGCGTCGGTACAAAAGGGCCTGGGCGATACGCTGGGATCATTGGCTATAATTATTTGCCTGGGCGCCATGCTGGGCAAGCTGATAGCCTTTAGCGGGGCCGCGCAAAAAATAGCCGATGTTTTGGTAAGGGCCATTGGTGTAAAACACATACAATGGGCGCTGGTTATTACCGGTTTTATTGTGGGCATCCCGCTGTTTTATGGGATAGGTTTTGTAATTGTTGTGCCGCTCATTTTCTCCATTGTATATAAATATAAGTTGCCCGCGGTATATATAGGGCTGCCCATGCTGGCCGCTTTATCTGTAGATCATGGTTTTCTGCCCCCTCACCCATCGCCTGCCGCGCTGGTGGTCATCTTTCATGCCAATATGGGGCTAACGCTCATCTACGGGATGATCATTGCCATCCCCACCATCATCATCGCGGGGCCGCTATTCGCCCAAACCTTAAAGAAAATCCCTTCAACCCCATTGGCTACTTTCGTAGCCGATGAATTGCCGGCCGATCAGCTCCCCGGTGCCTGGAATAGTTTTTTAACCGCCTTATTGCCTGTTATATTGCTTATGGCAACCGCCATGTTTCCGTATATAGCGCCCAATAGTAAAGCCCTGCAGCCTCTTGTAGCCTTTATCGGTGATCCGGCGGTGGTAATGCTCCTATCGCTCCTAACCGCCATCTTTAGCCTGGGTATTTGCCAGCGCAAAAACATGACGCAACTGGCCGGCATATTCGCCGACGCGGTGAAAGATATCGCGCTCATATTGCTCATCATCGGCGGTTCGGGCGCGTTTAAGCAGGTATTAACCGATAGCGGCGTAAGCAATGCCATTGCCATGCAGCTGCAAACCTTCAATCTGCCGCCGCTTGTTTTAGGCTGGATGATAGCCGCTATTATCCGCATAAGCCTGGGTTCGGCAACTGTGGCGGGGCTTACCGCTGCGGGTATCGTATCGGCATTGGTAATACACAGCCATGTAAACCCCAATTTAATGGTGCTGGCCATTGGCGCGGGCAGCCTGGCCTTTTCGCATGTTAATGATTCGGGGTTTTGGATGTTTAAGGAGTATTTTAATCTTTCTATTAAAAATACGCTGCGTTCGTGGTCGCTAATGGAATCTATCGTGGCGGTGCTTGGCCTGGGCGGGGTGCTGCTGTTAAATTTATTTGTGTAAATACACCTGTTGCAGCCTATTAAGCATACGCTGATACCTATAAATACGTTAAATTGTTAAATCGAAAACACGCTGCCTATAATTTTCGTTTAATAATTAATGATCAAAAAACCATTGGTACTATTTTTTTGGCTGATACCTGGTTTTTTGTTCGCGCAAAATAAATACCGCCATATTGATAGCTTATACCGCGAAAGCGATACTGTTAGGCAAAAGGACCTGATAGATATTGCCCGATCATTAGTAAAAATAAAATCGCGCCCCGATACGGCGAAAAACAAAAAGCTATATTTTTCAATTCTTCCGGTATCATCCTCCATGCAGGGGCCGGGTAAAGCTTTAATAACCTCCACCACTGCGGGCTTTTACCTGGGCGATAAAAGTACCACCAACCTTTCGAGCGTTAGCTTTACGCCTTATTTTAACTTACAGGGGCGCTACGGCTTGCCCATACGATCAAACATTTGGCTGAATAACAATAACTGGACCATACAGGGCGATACCCGCTTTTTGGTGTACCCGCAATATACCTGGGGCCTGGGCGGCGGCCAGCCCGAGAGCGATAACTTTTTGCTCAATTATAAATATGTGCGCTTTTATCAAAGTGCCCTTAAACGTATTACCCCCTACTTCTTCGCCGGTATTGGGTACGATCTGGATTACTATATCGACCTGGATATTACCCCAACAAATCCCGATGCTTTTACCAAATTTACAGGCTATAAATACGGAACAACGGCCGATGTGAACTCTTTTTCATCGGGGCCTACGCTTAACTTACTGTACGATACCCGCAACAACTCGCTTAACCCCGCGCCCGGCTGGTATGCCAACTTAATTTACCGCTATAGCGCCGTAGGGCTGGGCAGTAATAATAACTGGCAATCACTATATATCGATCTGCGCAAATATGTATCCATTACCCATACCGGGCCCAAAAATATCCTGGCCTTTTGGACTTATTACTGGACATCGCTTACACCCGGCACGCCCTACCTCGATCTGCCCAGCATAGGCATGGACCCTAACCAGCGCTCGGGCCGGGGGATTGAGCAAAGCCGCTACCGGGGGCAGCGGCTTTTTTATTTTGAAACAGAGTTCAGGCGCGAAATTACCCGTAATGGTTTGCTGGGCTTTGTTTTGTTTACCAATATCAACTCCGTTAGCCAGCCCAATACCAACCGCTTCGTTTATTGGAACCCGGCAGGTGGTGGTGGATTGCGCATTAAGTTCAATAAAAAATCGGATACTAATGTGGGCATTGATTATGGCTTCAGTAAGGGCTACTCGGCAGTGCTTATTAATTTGGGCGAAGCATTTTAGCGTATATTATTCCCGATTGTCAAAATCCTGTTATATGCCGTTATATATAAACATATATGCCGTATTTATTTTATATTTGTTCAGTACTGCATCAGATCAAGCCCAACACAGTTTTTAAAGCTACAGCGTAATTGGCCCCATAAGCTCTTCTTGAAATTTATTTATGTTAAAACGTATTTTAGTGTTGGATGATAATCAGGACATTCTTGATATTGTACATGAAACGCTCTCTTATGAGCAATTTGATGTGCGCAGCACAACTAAGGCCACCGATGTTATTCCGCTGCTTGAAGAGTTTATCCCCGATCTTGTTATTTTAGATTATCGTGTTGCCGGCACTAATGGCGGCGAAATATGTAAACAAATAAAGGCGCATCCCCAATTCGGTAACACCCCTGTTATCATTTTCTCGGCCTATATTAATAATGACTCCGAACTGTTATCCTATGGCTGCGATTCCATCATCAATAAACCATTTGATTTAACCGAACTTGTTGAAAAAGTAAACAACCTTATAATCGCCTGAACGGCTGTGTTATAGGCAGCTTTATTAATTCAAAGTTAAAATATTATAAAAAAATAATACTTTTTAGCGGGTTATTTTAATGTTAAAAAAAGGTTATTATTCGGTTTATTGCTATAAAAAAGCCCCAAAATATTCAGATCATTGTATAGTGTACTATATAAAGCAATAAATTTTATTAAATTTGACCTATAAATTAATACAATACCCCCTTATTTGTATGAACATGATTAAGCCCGTGGGCGCCCACGTTAACAGTGATCCGATACCCAAAAAAAAGCACCTTTGTCCAAAATGCAAAGATGAACTGGATACCAGAATATCCAGGGGGCCGCTGGTTAAAGCACTTTTATTCTGGCTCCCTATAAAAAGATACATCTGCTACCGCTGTAATCGCAAATGCTATACCTGGGATTAATTTTTAGTGAAATATGTTGTAGTTTTAATTTAAAAAATAAATTAGCGATTATTAAATCATTATTTTTATAATAATTTAAATCCATACAAAAAAAATTGACGTAATTCAGTTATTCTAAACCTGAATAAATTGAGTACAGTAAGCAAAGCCTCAAAATACAATTGTCCCAAGTGCGGTTCACCGTTTCATTTCCAGGTTCACCGGAGCTGGTTTATGAGAGGTGTATCTATATTATTCCCCGTTAGAAAATATTTTTGCGCCAAGTGTAAAAAGGCCAGTTATGTTTTTATAACTACACAAGCTGATTAACATTCTATTAATCGCTGCATAATTTAATAACAGCCTTCATTTGTTCAGGATTAAGCGGATTAACTTAACCTGAAAGTATAAAAATTGCTTTAAAGTGTATATTATAATGTTTAATATTCTGATATACCCGAAAAAAGTGTTTAAACCCTTGCAGCACATCCTGTTTTATGACTTATAAATAATATTTAATATAGCTAAAAGGGGCTATATGATGGCATTTGCATTCCTAATGTTAATTTTTGGTATAGGAATTGCACTATATTCCATGAAAAATGAATAATATATTATACTGTTTAATAAAAATAATATGAAACGGATATTGGCGGTGGACGATAATACTGATATTTTAGAAATATTGCGCTACATACTGGAGGATTCGGGCTATACGGTTGATACATTATCAGACGGGCATTACCTGTTTGATAAAATAAAAGAGCACATGCCCGATCTGATATTGCTCGACATAATGCTGGGCGACCTGGACGGAAGAACTTTGTGCAAAAACGTTAAAAATACCGCTGCCACACATGATATACCCGTTATTTTAATTTCGGCAAGCCACCGTGTAGAAGAATCATTGAGCCAAAACGGCGCCCCCGACGATTTTGTAGCCAAACCATTTGATATGTACGCGCTGCTCAGTTCCATAGAACGGCAGTTAGCGGCCGCATGATAGGCGAATAGCCCTGTAAATATCCTGTACCTTGAATTTGTACCCGGCTTTTGTAAGGCGGGCCGGTATTACCCAACGGCTTTTAAGTATCAACTCGGTTTCTGTGCACAACAGCCATACGCCGATCTTTAGCATCCACTTTGTTAGAATCAATTTTTTGAAAGTTTACTTTTAAAATAATTATTTCCTCCATACTCAAACGCAGATAATATAAATCTGACAAATAGTGTTAACTTCAAATTGAAGTTATGGAAAGGAACAAGACATTAATATCAGAAGTTGATTATAATGCCGCAGTTGAAAAAACTGTAGCAATATTTGATGCACAACCCGGTCATCCGGATTTTGAAGAATTGACCGAACTCCTATTGTTGATCAAAGATTTTAAAGATAGACACTATAATATCCCAAACTCTTAGTAAACCCTAATACTTCTCCGCTTTATACCCCTTTACAAACTCCTTATAATCCCGTTTAACCTGTTTGGCATATTGCAGCGCGTAGTTTAGTAATGCTTCCTGCCAATCAGCATTTTCGCCAAAGGCAATCAGCTCATCAATTATGGCCGAGCCCTGCCTGCCGGCGCTGCGCAATTGTGCCGACGCGGTAAGCAGCGCCATATCATCAATCACCTGGTAAATATCGCGGTAACGGTCTTTTATCAGCTCAAAATTGATCTCATCTTCGGTGGGCTGCATCTGCTGTAAGGTGTAGGGGTTGCCGTTAAATTCAATAGTGCCTAACAGTGCCGGCAACACGCTTTGCATGCGTTGCTGTATAGCTATCACCCGTTCGGCTTCCGATGCCCATTGCGGCTGTGGCACTTTTACATAGGGCATAACCGATGAAACACGCGCCTGCTTCATATCCAGCAGCAGGTATTTATTTTTGGTGTTCACGCTCTTCAGTAAAAACAAATAGCGCCTTATGCCTACGCTGCCGGTACCGGCAAACCTGAAAGCCACATCCTTTACCTCAAAATTATAAGGCCCATCGTTACTTGTCTTTATCCACTCATCTATCAAATGCGACAGCTCCTTTTTTAAGGGCTTTTCTAATTCAAAATGCTTTTCGTGCGATAGGGACAGCGCCAGTTTTTTCTTTTTCTCTATAGTACGCTTTTTTAGCAGTTCCTTTTGCTTACGCTTTTCAACAGCGGTTAAAAAGGTGCAAACAATCCCTTTAGCCGTACGCGGGTCAATTTCCATAGCTTTCCCCCTTGTTAGCGTAGTGGCGTAATTTTTCATGAACTGCCGCGCCATATTTACCGCCTTAATTTCTTCCAGTTCCAGGTTCTCAAACGCAATTATAATACTGGTGAGCATACGTACAAGTTCCCAGGCCGCGGGCGCAAGCAAACCTTCGTCAAAATCATTCAGATCGAAATATACCATGTGGTTATCGCCTTTGTAACTGCCAAAATTTTCGAGATGCAGGTCGCCGCAGATCCAGGTGAGGGGCGATTTAGGCAGCGCTTGGGCAGCGGCCAGGTCCTGGTAAAACAAATGGCAGGTACCCCGGTAAAAGCGAAAAATATTTTCGGCCATGGCCTCATATTTCAGCTTGATCATATCGGGCAAAAAGGGCTTATTAAAATCGGTAATCCGTTGGTAAATGCTGGGCATGGTTTTAAAAAAATCAAGATGCAAGATATTGTTAATTATCGTGCCATGATTTAAAAAGTATATTTTAGTCTTCAATATAAACAATTTTGTTTACACAATACTGTTTATATTTGTGTCATGGAAAAAGGCATTTCCCTGCTTTTCACATTCCTAACAATCCTATTATTTTTCCACATACATACCATACCAGCTTTTAGCGGCGTTAAAACCGTGTTTTTCCACATGTGTGAATTACTAATGTGGAATACGTTTTTTGCTTATCGCTATTTTAGCAACTTGTTAGTATGCGCTTATGATCAAACTAAAATACCCCCTTCTGCTATCCCTCCTGTTTTGTGTTTTATCGTCCTACGCCCAGCAAGATCCGTCGTTTGATGTGTACCGCACCTATCACGCGGCCACCAATTTGCTCAATAACGATCAGTATGTGGCGGCGGCAGAACAATTTCGCCTGGTGGAAGAAGCAAAGATAAAACCAAGCACACAGCCGCAGTTCGAATCGAAACTTACCCTGTTACAGGAAAACTCGCAATATTACGAGGCGCTATGCGCGCTGGAACTGGGTAACGATGATGCCGAGAGCATGTTTTTACGTTTTATAAAGGAACATCCTGAAAATCCTTTAACCAAGCTGGCCTATTTCCAGATAGGGCGGTCGTATTTTAAACAGCAAAAATATACCCAGGCCCTCACCTGGTTTGATAAAGTACAGGCTGATGAATTGAACGGCAGCGAAAATACGGCCTATAAATTTTTTAAGGGCTATGCCTACTTTTCAATATCCGACTTTAAGAACGCCCAGTTGCTTTTTGCCGAGGTAAAAACCAGGCGCTCGCCCTATACCGAAGATGCCACTTATTATTTTGCCTATATAGCTTACTTAAACAAGGATTATCATTTGGCACTGGTGAATTTTGAGCGACTGAAAAATTCCAAAAAGTACGAGAACAGCTATCCTTACTACATTACCGCCGTTTATTTCCTGGATAAGCGTTATGACGATGTGATAGCTTACAGCATCCCCATTATCAACAGCACGCACCAACAGCACGAAACAGAAATGCTGCGCATAATTGGCGCATCGTACTTCGCGAAGAATGATTTTGATAACGCGGTTAATTATTATGCCCGTTTTCAGGATGAGGATAATGGCAAAACCGAAAACACACAG
>Ga0302303_10002100_pt1 | contig 12335 bp, 7 predicted proteins | sample III_Palsa_E2_1_FD_194542 | JGI IMG/M metagenome (GOLD analysis project Ga0302303, IMG submission 194542) | Peat permafrost microbial communities from Stordalen Mire near Abisko, Sweden - III_Palsa_E2_1 | ecosystem: Environmental > Terrestrial > Soil > Palsa > Peat permafrost | place: Sweden... | reverse complement strand
GCCGTCAACATTTAATTTATAGCTTGTTTCCGGTGAGTTTTTGCGCAAAATTGTATTGAACCAGTTTACATCAGGATGCCCGTAAGGGTCTGTATGATTTTTGTAAGCATTGAAGTCGGCAGCGGTATACAATGGGGCCGAACCATCATTGGTTGCAGCTTCATTATACAAGTAAGCATATTGATATGCTGGTAGTGGTGTAGGCAAACCCAATGGATTTTGAACGCCTGACTCTGCTGTGAATGAAATCCGTGGCCTTCCGGCTTCTGCCTTTTTTGTAGTTACCAGTAAAATACCGCGCGAGCTATTTATACCGAGTAGGATACTTGACAAAGCATCTTTTAACACAGAAATAGACTCAATACTTTCGGGATCTATGGATGAAATTTCGCGCTGTACCCCGTCAATGATAGTAACAGGTGTTTGTCCGCGCACATTCAAAGTTATTTCATTGTTATCAGTAGCTCTTGCATTTACTGCACCTGTACTGATGTGCGAGAGCCCATCAACATCACCATATGTTAATGATGCGGTAGAAAAGGAAGAAAAACCACTGGTTTGCTGTGTATATAAACCAGATAGCTGCCCCGGCAAAGCATAAACATATAACGAAGCTGGTGTAGTAGTTAACTGACTGGTATATACTGTAGATATGGCACCAAGTACGCTTTCAGTACTTTGTGTACCATACAAAACGTCAATTTTATCTGGAGACTGTAGATAAGTGGCCTGTAATCTTACAGTAACACCCGCATTCTCATCAACCGTTATTTCATTTGAATAATAATCATGTAACTGAAAAACCACGGTGCTTCCGGTAGGTGCCTGAATATTAAAATGGCCATCGGTATCTGTCAATGCCACAGATTGGGTATTTTTTACAAATACTTTAACATCTTTAAGCGGGCGATGGTCCTGGTTAATAACCTGGCCCGAAACCCAACCAGGTATTTTTTTAGCTTGCAAAATAGTGGTATCGCGAATGGCGGCAAAACTTGTTTTCGCCAGCAATAGCATCACTATAATGATTCCTGTAAAGCATTTTTTTGAGTAGCAATTAAGCATAGAATCAGATTTAAATAGTTTTCAAAAAAAAATATTATTTTGTTTTAAAGCAGCTAAAGCAGTTTAGCATTAAACTTATAGTTACCGTAACTCTGTTTATTATAAAGGCTAATTACAATCAAATTTGTAGACAAATGGGGCGATTGTATCACCTAATCCTATCTGATTGCCATTTGCATCAATAATGTGATAGCTTATTTTAGTTACGGTTTGTGTTGAATTTAGACCGAAGAATGAGCTTGGCCAAAATGTAAACTTGTATAACCCACTGGTTGCCGTTGTCTGAATTAATTGAGTCTTTGATGATTGGGCACAAAATCCGGTCAGGCTCTTTCCATCACTAGTATAGGCTGTATCTACGCAGAAATAAAGCTTTGTTCCGGATAATGCGTGAACCGTGTCCAGTTTTTCATTATAAGTTAAGGTTACAATATCATTTTGTAAAGATTTTGGAGGATCAAAACTTGTCAGCTGAGGATCTACCAAGTCATTAATATCACCTGGGCCGTTTACTGTCATACGCGGCCCATTTGCCGATGCATAATCTGGTGTTGTACCCAAATATTCGCCAAGGCCATCCGTGCTTTCACATAAAACATAAGCGGGCCGGTAAATAGTGGTGTTACCATCTACGCCAACCTTGATCTTGAAATTAACATTACCGGTAATCGTTATGGTGTTGGCTATACTAATTTGGTCAACCGATCTAAAAACAACCCACTCAAGGTCATTTATCAGGTTGGCACCTATACCAAACTTAGCTTGCATTGATTGCGCATAGTTTAAATTTGCGCCGCTTGAAATGGTTGAAGGTTCAATTACTGTGGATGGCATTAGTTGCATATTTCCATTACCCAGGTTACTGGTATAGGTCACCGTTGTATTCGCAGCTCCTGCCCATCCTTTAGGTAATAATATTCCCACTACATAATTTGCCAGAATAGGGCCGTTTTCAATATTTGTAGTTACACTATCCCTGGTGATTATAGTAATTACGTCTCCTGCATTTGCTGTTACTGGTTGTTGTATATTATAAATTTCTAGCGAGCAACATGCCAGAAAAATACCCAAAGCCAGCAAAGCACAAAACTTCCATATGTTACGGCCTTTAATATTTATGTTGAAATAAGATCTCATATTGTTATAGGTTAAGTTTAGTTAACTTTTTGCAGTGAGTAAGAATAACTGTTTTGTGGACAACCAGGACTGAAAATAAGCGTAAGCACTCTTACACCATTAACTATAGGATAAGTGAACGCGGTAGCTACCGGCGTTGTGGCCCCCGTTTGATTAAATGTTATTTGAAAAGGGTATTGCGGATTATCCAACGCATAAGTCCCGTTTTGAGTAACTATAAAAGGCAGCAAATTACTCAAAGTGTAACTGCCTGCTTTGAAAGTGATTGAGAACTTATTAAAATTAATATCATTGGTATCGGCCAGCGCTATCAGATCGGTACCGTTTCTTGAGGCCTTTACTATTCTCCAGGTTCCGCTAAGATCTTTGACAGATTCTGTCACGGGATTTATGACATCTTTTTTACAGGAAGTCCAAACCAGTAGCGAAAAGGCAATAAGCAAAAGGCTTAACATATTTAGTTTAGCACATTTTTTCATGTAATTATTTTTTAAGCTTGAAATAAGTTTAATATCAATTAATAACCAGGGTTCTGCAACAATCCTGCACCTTTACCAATTTCTGTTTGTGGGAAAGGCCATAAATACATAGCAGTGCGAAAGGTATGCTGACGCACAGTAAAAGTTTTATAAGTTATAGCTGACCCGTTCCTATCCACTTCCATACCCTGAGCCTGAAAATTCTGTGTCTGGTCGGCAATAAGCCATCGCCTAACATCCCAAAAACGATGCCCCTCATAAGCCAACTCAACCCTGCGCTCATTCTGAATAGCCGTCCGCATCTGATCTTGAGAAAGCCCCACAGGCAATGCCGAAGGAACTAATCCGGCACGTGCGCGTATGCTATTTATAGCATTGTAAACATTCGTAGTAGGGCCTTCATTTTCATTTGCAGCTTCGGCATAGTCAAGCAATATCTCGGCGTAGCGTATTAAAGGAATATCGCGCGCTGTAAGGGCTGTTCCGCTTGCTGGCAATGCTCTAGGATCCAGCATTTTAAAATTATAATATCCTGTTGGGGTTCCTTGATAAACGGCATCGGTTCCGCCTTGTAAGGTTCCGTTTATATTGCTCACATAGATATTAACCGGCGAATAGCCTTGTAAAAATCCGTTAGTTGTACGATTTCCCAATAAAGCCTGATCATATATGATAGATGCATATAATCTTGGATCACGGTTGGCGTATGGATTATTAGGATCATAATTGGATGTAGGATCAGTTATTGCTTTTCCATTCTTCATCGGGAAGGCATCTACCATACCCTGATAAGGATATGCACCATTAGATGATCCGCTGCGAGAAGGTGGCTCGTACAAACTTTCCAGCACATTGTTATTTACAGACTCCATAAATGGGAAAATATACTCGGGGTTAGGTCTGAGTGTAAACATCACTTGAAAAGCTCCTTCTTCACCATAACCGGGTGTGTTTATGCTATCAGTATATAAGCTATACATATTAGTCTGGATCACAGCTAATGCAGCAGCCTCAGCTGTGGCCCAACGCGAAGCCATATAACTGGGGTAACCTACTAATGGCTTAACAGCAGCGCTAGCTATATCAGATGGAGCCTGGACGGCCATACCAGATGGCTTATTAAACAAAGGGCTGGCAGCATAAAGGTACAACCTTGCTTTTAACGCCAAACAAGCTCCTCCTGAAGCCCGGCCATAACCCTGACCTGTTTGAATTATTGGAAGTGTTTGAGCCGCCGTATCGCACTGGCCCGCGATATAGTCAACTGTCTGTTCAAAAGTGCTCCGTATTTCTGGTATTGGTTGGGTATAAGAATAAAGCTTATCACCTACAATTGGCACCCCGCCGTAGTGTTCCAATAATATAAAATAATACCAGGCGCGCAGAAAACGAGCTTCAGCGAGTGCCTGAGCTTTATTGGCCGCTTTCATCGGCACTGTTTTTATATTTGCAAACAGTTGATTAACTGCCCTGATCTGCGTGTAACAGGTATTAAAGGCATCATCTGTAACAATACCTGCATTAACCGAGCCAACTGCAAAAGCAAGGGCAGTTGTGGAATAAGTATGCGATATTTCAGATTCGTCACAAGCAGCATCTAATCCTCCACAAGGAATTACTGCAAGGGTTGACGTGGTATAGGTGAACCGGGAGCCGCTACTTGCAAATCCGGCACTAGCATAAATATTTGCTAAAAACCCTTCCGTATTTGAGCTATCAGTAAATATTGTAGTTTGGGTTAAGTTAGTTGTGTTGGTAGCTCCCAAAAAGCCGTCCTTTTTACATGACTGTACCGTCAGCATTAAAAAAGGGATACACACTAAGGCAATAAGTGAAACGTAAATTTTCCTCATATAAATTTGGTTAGTATTATATAATAACGCACTATTTAATTTCCAAAAACACAATCACAAATAGCAAGAAGCAAACGCGGAAATAATATCACAACTGTGGCTTAAAGCTAATTATTTTTATAAATGATATATTAAGTACAGTATTAAAATTGGTCTATCTAGATTTAGAATCTGATGCTAATATAACGCTAAAAACCGGTTTAGCAAACAAATTTGAAAAAATATTTTGATTAAACAGATTGCGAATAATTCCTGATTTCTGAAAAATATCTTAACATTTACAATGTGTTATTAATAATATTATAATTTTCTATGTTGTAATATTGATAGTAATGCAATCACTTTATCTTTTTTTATTAAAAAAGCTGTTAAAAAATAACATTTGATAATTAATAGAGTTGCCCCAATAAGCCCAAGTGTGAGCTCCCGGCCGCACAATGAAGTCATGAGGGATGTTACGCTCTAAGAGCTTTTTGTGAAGGTTTTTATTTACTGTATAAAAAAAATCACTTGCTCCGCAGTCAAAAATTATAGCCAACGAATCAGGCCTTAGCAAATAGGTAAGATTAATTACGCTATTGGCGTTCCATCTTTCAGGGAATTCGCTGTATTTGCCCAATCTTTTAGCAATGTCCCAGCTATCCGGAAAAGGCCTAAGATCAACGCCACCACTCATACTTCCACAGGCCCCGAAAATATCCTGATGCCTGAATGCCAGAAATAATGCGCCATGCCCGCCCATGCTCAATCCGGTAATTGCTCTTTCTGAGCGATCCCTGATCGTTGCATAATGTGAGTCGATGTAATCTACTAATTCACTTGTTATATATGTTTCATATTTATAAGCCGGATCAACAGGGCTGTCAAAATACCAGCTTGTACTGTTTCCATCAGGGCACACTATGATGATATCATAGCGGTCCGCTAACTTTTGGATCGTATGCTTATCAGGCACATTAGTTACCCAGTCGGAATACTTCCCGCCAGCACCATGCAGCAGATAAACTGTTGGGAGCCTTTTATTTTTTGTGTAGTCATCAGGTTTAACAACAACTGCCTTGATGCTTTTATGCATAGCATTACTAAACGTTAATACTGTATCTACAGTAGCAGCCTTTGTGTTTAGTCCAATAAATACAAAAAATATAAAAATCAATCTTCTCATGTTAGTTCTGTTTAGAAATTAGTTGATGAGTTGTAAAGTGATTTTATGAGCCAATGACTTGTTTACCGCATATATTTCATTCACCAAAGCATCTTGTTCTTTTTGCCAGGCATCACGTACTGATTTAAACTGGGCTCTTGTGTAGTTATCTCTGTTGGCGTTGATAAAAATGTTGATTTTGGAATATTTATTAATCGTATCCATAGCAGCTTTGTTATCTGCATATAGCAATCCTTTATCTTTTAGAAGATCAAATTGAAGGTATCCATACATCCTTAATCTACGCTTCTCTGATAGCTATCGCCTGCTGATATTCGGGTGTATAAGGCTGCTCTGCTAAATTTATGCCTTCACTCAAATCATGTGATGTCCATTTACCTACTTCTTGCCCATCCATCATTAATTTATAATTTCCTTCTTTCAATCCTTTAACTGTCAGCATTTCTTGGTTAAATTCTTTGTTGAACGGAATATATTTTAAAACGTCAGCCTGCTTCATATGATTTCCCCATCCGCGGGAAGTTGTGTCCAATGGATATGGAAGCGAATTAGCTAAATAACTAAAAGAAAGGTTGTCATCACTGCCAACAACATTTGAAATGGTACAATTAACTGATTTAGTAACCTTTTTACTTTTTGCATTCACGCTAAAATCAGCCACCGGTAAATTTTCAAGCCCCTGTGTTTTTAAAAACAAATAAGCCATTACCATATGCCCATCATTATCCGGGTGGATACGATCATTAGGCGTTAAACTAAATAAGCTATCTGTTTCCTGGCCATGTTTATTAATAGCCAGCATAGGATGATCAAAATCCACAATACCCCAACCATTTTTCTTTGCAGTTTCCGCCTGGAAGTTTATCAACTTCTCGAAAGCTTCACTTTTATGCGGGTATAGGCGGTTTTTATTACTCTTGGTAGTTTCATCATACGGAGATCCTAGTATGAATATCTTTCTAACTTCAGGGTGTGCTTTCAGCTTCCTATCCATTACAGCGTATCTTGCTTCCGCAGTGTCAACAGCTCTTTGGCCTATTGCAAGCGCATCTGGCTTGTACCATTCAAAATACCCGGTATCATTCATTCCCCAGGTAAGTGTCATAACGGTTGGCTTTTTTGTCAGCACTTCATATTCAAACCTGTCGCTCATCTGTTTGATGTTATCACCCCCAATACCGACATTAAAACAAGTGATGCGCGCATTAGGGAAATGAAGCATATAATATAGCCAGATGTAAGAGTGATAATGGCCGCCGTCGGTTATACTATTGCCTAAAAATGCCACCCTATCACCAGCATGAAACGGCTGAATGGTTTGCGCCTTTGATATTGTATTTATACCCAGTAAAAAGGTGAATGCAAAAAATAATCTTTTCAATTTCATTTTATATTCTGTTTTTATAGTTCTTTTATTACTTATACTAATCATCATATGCTCGAAACTTAACATTGAAATATTTTCCTCATTCCGACTCAATTTATACCCCAGTTTTTATTCGCTTTAGGCCCCATAGTCAACTCCAACGTTCCGCCTGATGTAATGTCTTTGTAATCGATATAACAATGATCATATGCCATCCCATTCAACTTAGCGCTTTGTATGTAGATATTTTTGTCAGAATTATTATGGGCGATGATGGTGAATTGTTTTCCTTTTGCATACCTAGGATCCAATTTAAAAGTGATGCTGTTAAATACCGGGCTACTTATTTCCTGACGCGTATCGCCCGGGCAAACCGGATGAATTCCACTGGCTGCCAAAACGTACCATGCCGACATCTGCCCCACATCTTCATTACCGCACAAGCCTTCTACACCATTATGGTAAGCCCGCCTGCAAATAGCACGTGTCCATTTTTGTGTAAGCCATGGAGCCCCCATCCTATTGAATAAAAATGCAGCATGGTGAACCGGCTCATTGGAATGATTATAATAGTCGTTCCACATCATGTTTTCCGGCGTTTTATCGAAGAGGTTTTCAAGATCAGCGATTGCTTTTTTGTTCCCTCCCATAAGTGCAACCATTCCGGGAACATCCTGAGGTACAAACCATCCCTGCTGATAGAGATTGCTTTCGATACAACCGTACCATGGCTTTATTCTGCCTGAGTCTGGCCATGGTAACCAGTTGCCATCTTTATCCTTTGGCCTGAACCATCCTTTTTCAGAATCAAAAATATTTTTGTAGTCCTCACCTCGCGCTGCATATTTAACTGCATCTTCATTTTTATGCAATGCTTTTGCCAGCGTGGATACGCACCAATCGGCATAAGCATACTCCAATGTGTAGGATACGCTTAACGGCTCAGGCGTGTAACCCAATTTACCATTACCGAATTTCTCAACAGAATTAACCGATAAGTCATAGGCCTTTGATACGTCGTAATTTCTGATCCCTTTTTGATAAGCATCAGCAATAACAGATACGGCAGGATTACCGATCATACATCCGCTGTATGAGTTAAGCATTTCCCAACGCTCTAAATAATTTTTATTTTTTTCTGCAGCAAGCGTTACTAATGAATTGATCAGATCATTCACCAATGACGGATTAACTATAGTTTGTAAAGGCATTTGACTCCTGAAAACATCCCAACCGCTAAAAATGGTGCGTTTGGTGAAGTTTTTAGATTGATGAACTTTCCCATCTCCGCCCGGATAATTCCCGTCAACGTCCTGCATCATCCTCGGATCGATCATGGTATGATACATTGCTGTATAGAATACAGTCTTTTGTTCTTTGGTGCCACCAGTAATTTTAACCTTATCCAAAGCTGCATTCCATAATTTCTTAGCTGATGCATGCGTTCCGTCAAAATCCCAACCTTTAATTTCAGTATGCAGGTTATTTTTGGCTCCCTGCATACTAACAAAAGAAATACCTGCTTTTAATAATACCTGTTCTCCGCGTTTCGTATCAAACTCAGTATAGAATCCCAGATGTTTTCCTTCCTTTTCGCTTATGCCTTTAAGTATGTCAGCATGAGCAATCTGTTGCTGGTATTTATCACTTTCTACATCTTCTCGTTTGCGGCTCCAGCTATCCGGAATATCAGCGCTCCAAACCCCGTAATTCTTTAGTGGCTTGCTAAACTCTGCATAAAAATATACGGTGTAGTCTGCATGGCCGTCACCATCTCCCCAGCCACCGCCATCTGGTGTACATTTCATCCATCCTTCAATAGCATGATTGTTAACCACTTTAACATATTGAGTAGTTGATGTACCACCCACCCTGCGGGCAAGGTCAATTTGTATACGCGACGTTTTATTCGCTGGAAAAGTAAACCTTAAAATGCCACTATGTGGCGCAGCCGTTGCTTCGGTATTGATGCCATAATCAGTAAGATAGGCGCTATAATAACCGGCTGAGGCTTTTTCGCTGTTTTTTAAATAATGAGATCTATAACCCGTTTTATTCTTATCATCCACCTTGCCCGAACTGGTATGTAATTTGCCAGTTGTTGGCATCACCATGAAATTCCCTAGGTCTCCGTACCATCCAACCCCACTCATCTGTGTAAAGGCAAACCCTTCTATGCTAGTGTGTTCATAGCTGTAACCGGATCCATTATCTCCGCCAGTAATAGTGTTAGGACTAAGTTGAACCATTCCATAGGGTGTCGCAGCACCGGGAAAAGTTTTGCCAAGGCCATGATAAATACCGGCATCAGCAGCGCTGGTACTCGCCCCTATAAAAGGATTGATATAGTCAGCAGGAGTTTGTTGCTGTGCATTTGCAGTAGCTATCAGTAAAAAATACAGGGTAATAAAGGATAAATATTTTTTTATCATTGTTAACTGGAAAACAGGATAAAGCCTTTGGCTTATTGAACTAATTGGTTATAAGCCTCAATATTAATATATAAAAACCGGTTTAGCAAATTATTTTTCAACTATAGAATAATTATTCAATTTGCTTTAACAGCATACAATTTGATAGTGTTTAATCCAAACCGTGGCATAGAAAGCAAGAAAGTGGTTTTACCATCGCTATTTCTGTGCAATGTGATTTTCCGCTTTACCTGCCCGCTTAGCTCAACCAGATCTGCATGATCAGCCAATCCATCAAACGTCATTTTAACCGGAGCAGCGTTACCTTCAGCATTAAACACACGTATAATCAAATCGTTATTTTCTGTTTTTAGTGATGTAATTTCGTAACCAGTCGAATTAATAGAAAGCATTGATTTTTGCCAGGCATTTTCCTGCGGTTCAATTTGTGATGATGCAGCAATTAAGGGTTCGTTCCACTTGGTGCCTTCTGTCCATATTTTACTTTTATCCCATTTTCCGGCATGTGGCACCAATGCGTAATGCACATTTGTAGGGCCGGTTATTTTATAGTCCCTCCCCCAAAGGCCTACACCCGAATAGGCAAGCGTTAAACCCAAGGGAAAATCTTTGCCGTGAGTATAGTTGGATGTATGATCGGTTATTAATGCAAGTCCGTACTTACCGGCATTGTCGGTCACATCTACCCAGTTTAATATAACATTGTTCTTAATACTATCCCAGGAATTAAAAAAAGTATTGTCGAGCCTGCTTTTTAATACGTCAAATGGCGCGTTTTTATAAACATGCTGCGATTTTAAATTAAGCGGAAACAATACAAGTAATTTTTGTTTGTCGTTATAAAAAGCTTTGTGATAAGCCGCTGTTTTATATGAACCTTGTGGTGTTCCTTCGCCAATCCCCGCACTTCCCTTCCAATCAATCTTTACTTGAAAATCTATCCTGCGTTGCCCCTTCTTGAGAGTAATCCATTGTGTAAAAGGGCTCCCGCTTATGGTGCCTTTTATTTCTACACGAGATTGTACCGGGCCATTTTCCGTAATCGAAATTTTTGCCGGTTTTTCTGAACTTGAATGCAATCCGCCATTATCGTAAAAATTTCCACGAAGCTCATTTAAACCAGAGCTTTCCGGACTTACAAATTCTTTGTTATTAAGCGATTTTGCTATCAGGCTTTTGATTATGCCACCCTTTCGGGGATCCAGTATTATAATATACAGATCATTTTCAAGTTTGTAATTGCCATTATTAAGAACACTAACCTTTATATTGCTTGCCGTACGGGTTTGCATAAATTTTACCCGGTAGGTATTATAGCCTACAGATGGCACATTTGCGTTAAATAACAATCGGAGCGTTCCGGTGGTATCTTTAATAAGTTGCGTTGAAATTATCTTTCCATTTTTATCCTGTAAGATAATACTTCTGCCATCCCAAGAGGACGGAACAACAACTGATGCTATTTCATTTCTTTGGACTCCTAGTGTATTATATATGCGTATGTAATTTCCAGCTCCACTTTCGCCCTGTTCCATTTTGATTACATCTGCTTTAACCACGCTATCAGCAATATGATCACTGATACCTGTCCAGCCGGTTACTTTATCAGCCCAACTATTTCCCTTGCTGGTATTATAAGGCACAATCCAGCAGTCATGATGCTGAGAGAGTAATAACGGTTTCCAAGCTGCATCAAAGTCGGATTGAGGGAAATCTACGCCATTGTACACATTTGCCATTGCAGCCAGCTTCTCCGATCTTATTAATTTATTTTCCGCAACCCTAACCTCTTGTGCAATTTGCTGGAGTATCTGCGAGCCCCATACCAAACTAACCAAAACGTCCTCCTGGGTAAATTTCCAATTGTCGTTGGTGGCTTTTATGGCTATATTTTCAAAATAATCAGCCCATGTAGTTGTTTGTGTAGGTTGATAGCCTATTCCTTTTTCAATTATAGGGCCATTTTTCCAACCAGCATCCTGTAGTGTCATTCCAATTGGGTGCTGAATTCCCGCCGCGAAACAGGCATTAATATAAGCCGTTGAATTATTCGAGGCGATGGTTTGCCATGTAGAACCGGGCTGTAGGGCTTCAACCGCATATCTGGGCGAGGCAATTATTTTTGAGCCGTCAGGCCCAATCCAGTTTACAATTTCACCACCATGCGCTGTAGTATATCCTCCCCAGCAGGTGTTGGGATTTTTAAGCGAGGCGTATTTAAAGCCGAACGATAGCAGTATTTGAGGTAAAGCGCTCGTAAAACAAGGTTCTTCGGATGAATAAACCGGGAACTTCGCCTCTGGGAAATGCTGTTTTACAGTTTTTATACCGTACTCAAATTGCTTGATGATACTTTCCCCTTCGATATTGAACAAATAGCTTTGCGCATAATCCGGATTTACATATTCTATCCTTTCACTTTTTGACGATTGATCTTTAAAGAAATCCCTCAAGCTGTTATAAGCAGCAGAATCCTTTATCATCGCATCAGCCCAGGTTACCGGCTCTATCTCCAGGTTAATTTTCCAATCCGGATGACTTTTTAGCTGTTCTTCCATAAAACGGGTATTCCAGTCTGGGTAATGTCCCCATATACCACCATGATATCCATCTATGAAATATGCAGTTTGACTATAGCCACTCTGAATAAAGCCCAGCGAAATGAAAAATAACGTTAAAACAGTTTTTAGACATGCTTTTACCATGCCTAACCTATTGTAGATCATAATCGGTTGTAATTATTTTCCGAAAATAGATTTTAAAACCGGTTTAGCATAAATGTTTGTAAATATTTTACAAACCTATAAGTGAATAAGGCACCCTGATACCTTTAATACG